>Ga0082212_10005334_pt1 | contig 17550 bp, 10 predicted proteins | sample TergutNt197P3_FD_71548 | JGI IMG/M metagenome (GOLD analysis project Ga0082212, IMG submission 71548) | Neocapritermes taracua P3 segment gut microbial communities from Petit-Saut dam, French Guiana - Nt197 P3 | ecosystem: Host-associated > Arthropoda: Insects > Digestive system > Gut ... | reverse complement strand
ACTCAATTCGCTACACAGTGTGTAGTAAATTTCATCGGCATGGAGGCTTTCTGCAACAATCTTGCCATAAGCTCCAGTATCATTTCCCCACCATAGTTGTAACCCAGTCCTTCCAAACTTCTTTGCGTGTAGGGATTTTCTCTGGCAGCGGAGACCACGGATACCAGCGCTGACGTGTTTGCTCAAAGTAATAATGCTCAAATCCCGAATACATCCAGCAACTACCTCCATCGGAGGGCGCATTCCAAAGATCTCCTACTTCTTTCGGAATAGGGTAACAATAATCTTCTTCAGGGTATTTTATTTGCAGATTGAACAAATCACGTTCTTTGGCTCTCATTGTTGAGTGCCACTGCTTCCTCCACGGCTTGTCCGAACGATAGCAGACAAATGATGAGCCGCAATGTTTTTTATACGATCTTGACATCTTCTAATCCTCCTTAATGGGACTAGAAAATGTGGTTCCTCCATATTGTTTTTATCATTGCTCTACTACCTCTTCATTTTGGTTAATCTTGTCTTTTTTAAATCTATCATGTTTTCAAATGGTTCTGCAATCCACCCTTAAAACCAAATAACCCAACTTGCCCTTTTCGTTTTGAATTTTCTATTGATATTTATCCGTTATATGCAATTGAAAATGTGGTGAGTTAGAGGGCTCCGTTGACAAATGGAGTAAAAGAGTTTTAAGTATTAATTAGTGGTGGAGGTGAATCATGGACATTGGCGAAAAGCTAGTAAATAGTATTAATGAAAATAAAAAAGTTGAAGCTTCTCAATGGTTTACCAAGCTGATACAACCATCAGAATATGTTGGTGAATTATTCTCCATCAATTATGAAACTGCCAGGATTGTCATTCATGACAAACAACGACAGGATGTAGGCGGTATACCGAGTTTGTGTTTTCTCATTGCGACAAGAGTAGATCCCTCAAACGTTTCTGATTTAAATTACAAAGGAGAAGATGTTTCGTTCATATTGTTAAGGGTTATGGACAGTACCCCGCTTCCCGAAGACAAAGAAGCGGAAAGAATAAGGGTAGAAACTGCTCAAAGAGTTAGTGGAGAAACAGATGTCCACTGGGACAGTGATAAAGCTATGGATGCCCGGACTCGTGTTCATTTGGGGTATGCTGGAGTTCAATGCCGAATTATAGGCACATTTTTTCTTGAAGATAGCCAAGATAACCCCGAATCTCCGCTTTCACTTAAATTTGGCAGCGATATTTCCAATTATTATCCCAATAAAGGTTTGAAGGTTTATAAACCTAATTCTAGTGCGTTGAAAGAAATCGTAAATTACTGTGATCCTGTGAATAAGCAGGATCAGGCTGAGAAATATGGCAACACAAACAGGGTAAAACTCGGTTGTGTCAGATATGCGTCTACTAACAGAAAATACCAGCAGATTGATGATGTTCCTATATATATTTATCCATCAGATTTATTGAGTCAAAAATCAGCTCTTTTCGGAATGACCAGGACAGGAAAATCGAATACAACAAAAATCATTGCCAAGTCGGTTTTTGAATTACGTAAAGAAGGAACCGGCAGTAAGCCGTTACGAATAGGACAAATTATTTTTGACCCCAATGGGGAATATGCAAACGAAAATACACAAGACAAAGACGGAAAAGGTAATCCCAATGCACTAAAAAATATATGGCAACTTGTTCCAGATGCGGTTAAAGAAAATGAAGTTGTTACTTATGGAATTACTCCCCATCCAAATGATCCTGAAAGGGTGCTAATGTTGCTAAATTTTTATTTGGATGAAAATTTACAAATAGGAAAAGAAATTATAGATTCTATTCTTGCTGATGACACTGCAAAATTTATTAAAAATTTCGTGCAAGTACGATTTGATGCTCCCAGCCCAGAAGATAGAAGTGCAACAACACGGTATAACAGGCGTGTATTGGCTTATAGATCCTTGTCATGCAAAGCAGGGTTTATTGTTCCCAAATCGATAAAACCCGTAGTTAAAAATTTATTTGGTAAAAAACTGATCGATTATTTGAGAAACGACACATCGCCTAATTCTGCACTATATAAATCTGTTGCAGAAAAGTTAGATGGAAAAGAAACCGTATCATGGCCGGTCATGATTCAAATATGTGAAGGATTAGCTGACTATATTAGTGATTCAAAGAGTAATTATTCCCATTTTGAGACTGATTATGTAAAAACTTCATCAACGGGGGATAATTGGGCTGATGATAACTTATGCAAAATTTTAACGATGTTTAGTTATGCAAATGGTTCTCGTCAAATCGGTAAAGTAAAAGATCAGCATAGCGCGGATACTACACATGATTATGCGGATGATATTTATAAGCATCTTGAGGCAGGAAAACTTGTCATTGTTGATCAAGCAATAGGGGAACCCGAATTGAATAAATCATCTGCAAAAAGGATTATGACAAAAATATTCAGGGAAAATCAGAAATATTTTATTCAGGGAGCAGAAACCCTTCCCGAAATTCTGGTCTATATTGAAGAAGCTCATAATATCTTACCTGCAGGGAATGATTTAGATACGACCGATATTTGGGTGAGGACAGCGAAAGAAGGGGCAAAATACCACATAGGCATGGTATATGCAACTCAGGAAGTCAGCAGTATCCAAAAAAACATTTTAAAGAATACTTCAAATTGGTTTATTGCCCACTTGAATAATACTGATGAGACAAAAGAACTTTGTAAATATTATGATTTTGCAGATTTTGAACCTTCAATAAGGCGCGCTCAGGATAAAGGTTTTTTACGGGTAAAAACTTTGAGTAATCCTTTTGTAATTCCTGTTCAGATCGATAAATTCGAAATATCCTTATAGGAAAATTGTATGGGATTTGAAGGTGAATTTGCCAGTTATGAACCGCTCAGAAGAGTTCTTGACAGCAAGAAAATTCAAGACTTGCAAGGCAGAATGCGGGTTCAGTCAACAGAATCATTTAATGGAGCAATAAAAACTTCTCTTGTTCATAAAAGCGAGCTACCGGACAGCGGTAACATTAGACCGGATTTAGTACTTGCAATAGACGGGAGTCACCTCGAAGGTCATCCCGAAAAAGGGTTTCCTGGAGCTGAGTACGGTTATATAACTATCGCAGCTGTATTAATTGATTTAAAACTCATCAGTCAGCTGGAAAAAGAAGATATTATTGATCCAAAGCTATTCAGAAAGACAGAAACCCCGGCAACACAGGAAAGTTGTTTTCCCGGATGTAATATTACTCTTGATAATGACAAAGATGCAAAAGCTTCTTTGCGAAAAGCTCTATTCGAAGATTTTAGTAGTACGAGGTCCTTAAATAACGGAGAGACCATTCTTGAAACGTATGAACATCTTTTAAAGATAAAAGTCGATCGCTTCCCTGATGCAAGAAAACCAGATAGTCCCATTGAGGGCGTTGAAAGAGAAATGGAATACGGCTTTGGAGAATATGTATGTCCGCACTCAGGAGAGCCGCTTTACTCTACAGATGCACTTCGCCTGCATGAACTTATGAATCCGAGTGGTGCAAACGGCGAGTTGTTTGGACAGATAATGGCAACATTGGAAAAATTGTGGCTTGTAAATATTTTACGTTCATGCGAGCAAAAGGATTTATTATCAACATTAAGACGGATTGCATTTATAATGGATGGTCCCTTGGCAGTTTTCAGTACATCATCATGGCTTACTAAAGTTATAGAAGCAGAATTGCGGCGGATAAATGAAAAACAAAAACACATCAATGGTCAAGACATGATGATTATAGGGATTGAAAAATCAGGTATTTTCTTCAACCATTTTAGAGATATCGACACTTCGAAAGAAGGAATTCCAGATGTGTTTCCAAACCAGTCAGCCTTACTCCTGACAGATGAATACATTAAAAAAAATATTATTTTCTCAGAAAGTACCAAACCTTACGGACAGGACACTTATTTTGGGCGAAAGTTTTTTTATAAAGCGGCTTCAGGGCAGCGAATTGTTCCGGTAGTTGCATGGTTTAACGAAGATCAGAAAAACATCAGAACTGCGAATCCCGAACAATTCAACCGTTTGGCGGACGTTATGAGCCTCCTTGATATGGTTGTATCTAACCGATATCCCAATTCACTCTCTCCTCTCATATCGGCTCATGCAGAAGCGGCTATCCCCTTAAACATAGGAACCAGATTATTTGAAGACATTGCAAGAGAAATCAAGGAGAGATCCGAGAATGGTTGACATTAATCTGATAACAAAATCACATCAGAACGCTGAGTCCAGATGGGCTCGCTTTGGTCCGTATTATGCAATGTTTCCTGTTGAATTTGCTTTTGATGTTGTTCAAAATTATTCTCAAGAAGGCGATTTTATAATTGACCCATTTGCTGGTAGAGGGTCCAGTGTATATGCGGGTGGGGTTTTAGGACGACATAGTTTGGGGATTGAAATAAATCCTGTTGGTTGGTTATACGGAAAAGTTAAATTGCATCCAGCGTCAAAAGAAAAAGTAATAACAAGGCTTCACGAGATATATACTAAACGCAATTATTATTCAAGACAAATTGAAAAAATGCCGGATTTTTACCGGATGTGCTTTTGCGATGAAGTACTAAAATTTTTATTAGCAACCCGTATTTTATTAAATTGGAAAACAAATAATACAGATTCAACATTAATGGCGATTATTTTATCGGCATTGCAGGGGAAAAGGGATGAAGGGTTATCAAACCAGATGCCCATGACAAAATCATTGTCAATATCATATTCTATGGAATGGTGGAATAACAAAGAAATGAATTGTCCTCCTTTATTGAATCCATACGATTTTTTATTAAAAAAAATTGAGTGGCGTTATGCTAAAGGGTTACCTATAATAAAAGGAAAAAGCTCCGTTATGTTTGGTGACAGTACAAAAATATTAAATAAATTAAATAATAAATACTCTTTGTTATTTACATCACCTCCTTATTGTTCAATAACTGATTATCATATCGATCAATGGCTTAGACTATGGTTATTGGGCGGAAGTGAGAACGCCCTATTAAATAAAGAAAAATATAAAGGGCGATTCCATAATAAAATAGAATACTCCAATCTTTTAGATGCTGTATTCGCCCAATGCTCGAAAATGATGAAAAAACAATCAACTGTTTATGTGCGTACAGATGCCAGAGAGTTTACATTTAATACAACTAATAAAATTTTAGATAAATATTTTCATAATTATAAGAAGGAAATAAATGAGAAACCAGTTGATAAACGCACACAAACAGAAATTGTCGGCAACAGATCATTAAAAAAAGGCGAGATTGATATTATTTTAACACGGAGAATGGCTTAAACCTTAATCATTACCCTTTTCCGCTGCCATACCCATGCCATAACCATCCGGTGTCTCCGGAAATGTAAATACCTTTACACTGGCAGGATCAACAATATCCTGTTTTATTACAAGATTAGACGGAATCATTCGATACGTCATTCTGCTTTCGCTTGCCATAATCTCTGCGGCATCTTCTTTTGCTTTTGTTACAGGGAGGTCAATTAAATTTTCACCTTTTACTTCTATTATTTCGATGGTGTCGTCATCACGGTATGAGATAAAGTCCGGGTAATAAGAGCGTACATTATGCGTTTCCGGATCAATGTATTGAATAGCCAGGCCGTTGTATTGACTCGTGAACATTCCGGTAAAGTAAACTTCCTTGACTTTGTCGCTCATAATATATTGCCAGAAACATTCGCGCTCACTCTTGCTGTCAAAGCAGTAATAATCGGTATGAAAACTCTTGTCCCGCAAGACACGGTTAAATCCGTCTTTTTTTGCAAATTGCTCCTGCTTGTAATTTACTGCCAAATCAGGTTCTGCCAAAAACTCATAATGGATTTTTCCTTCCGGCAGGCGTAATAAATCTACCTTTTTTTCGACTGTTTCGGTGTTGCGTTTTATCTCAAACAGGGCATTAAAAATGTTCGGAATGATATGCTCGTTAACAATTAAATTGTATTTACTTGCAATATCGGCAATTTTTGCAATACCGTCTTTGGAACTTTTTAGTATTTGCTCAATTTTACTGCAAGGTATTTGCCGTAAATATCTCGCTATCTCTGCAACCAGCGTATACTCGCTAAAAGGTCTGTTTTCATCGTTTACCTGAATTTCTGTCTTCTTTGTAGTTCGTTCGTCAGTAAAACCTTCTTTTTTATGTACAAAAGATTTGTATTTTTCGATTAACGTTTCATTGGAAAGATCAAAATCGATAACAGGTATTTCTTCATCGCATTTGGAGATTAATTCGTAAGTATGCCGGATCTCTTTTAGGGTTAGCGTCTTTGCTTTTATTAGCCGCACTTCATATTTTTCTTTATCTTTTTTGGGTTTACCGCTCATGTCGTCAATATTCATGCGGAAATTTTTGTTAAGTTCAGCGGTTAGTATTTCAAGGTTTTCTTTTGAAAGCCGTACAATCGCCTTTTGCTGAATATCCGTTATCTGCCTTAAACAACGCATTGTTGCCTGTAAGACAAAAATCGTAGATTTGGGGCTTCGAAATAATGCAACACCAAAAAGTGAACGGCAATTCCAACCTTCACGCCCTTTGTTACATAACAAAATAAACTGCTTGTCTGCTCCAACAGTTCCTTCTTTATCAAGATCGTTAAAGTGTTTTATATCTTCGCTTTTTGTTACGGTGTCATCGCCGACATTAACAAGAACCTTGTTAAGAGGTATCCCCAAATCGGCAAGAGCTTCATCGACAATCGGATGTATTTCGTTGGTTACTTCATCAATCGTAGTGCCGAAAATTGCGAGTTTTGCTGGCAGCCCTTCATACGTTTTCCCCCCGTATCGTTCCCAAAAGTCACGTATCACCGTTTTTATAAATGTCGCGTTTTTAACATTTTCAAAACCGGCAATGTCTGCTTCTTTCAGGTAATTATTATTTATTGCCTCCCGAAGTCCATAACTGTAAACAACTTCCGGTAAAACCGTATTCTCCGTATAAGGCGTTCCCGTGTAATTAAAGCTGGCGATAACACTCGTTCCTTTTTGGGTTAGCTCGGAAGCAAGCTCGTTGATTGTTAAACGCAATGAACTCATTGATTTTTGCAGATCTTTACCGAACATATGGTGCGCTTCATCAACATAGATACCCAAATTTGCAAGCCGGGATAATTTTTCAAACCTTTGATTTGTCGTCAGCTCTACTTCGTCACGGATTTCCTCATCATCATATAAATCAAATATCATATCTGTTAATTCGCCGCTTTGCTCTCCGATTTCTACCTTTTCTTTTTTATCATGTTCGTCAAATATTTTTTCAAACGGTGTTTTCTCACGATGAACACGCTTCTTTATTATCTTTTGCGTATTTGAAATTACTATATTGAAATCAGACCCATCAAGTGTATTGAGCGTTGTTCCGGATTCCAGTAAAAAGTGAAATTTTATATTGTTGTCGAGGATATGGCAATACTCACGAGGTACAACTTTTGTTTTATCGAACGTAATTATTTCCCGCAAACTTTCCAGTACTGTTTTATCCGGCGCAAAAACAAGCGCATTATGACAAAACCTCTTGTCTTTTGGGTACTTGTTCATGAGTAGAAACTCATAGAAAATGCAGGTTGCCATAAGAATAGTTTTTCCAAGTCCCATTGTGAGCGCATAAATATAACCTGGAAATACACTTGAATCTTTTCGCATATATTCAAAAATGCTCTTATAATCTGCCGCAGCCATATCAAAAAACGATTGTTCTCTGTTTTTGTCTATTGAATAATATGATCTATCAGAAAAATCACCGCGCCTGTTATGCCAGTCATCAAATATTTTATAGACTTGCGCATTGTCCATGAACTCTTTTATAAAAACATACATTTCCAGAGCCTCAAATTGAGGTTTTCGCAAAAAAGCGCTGTCGTTTATTTTCTTATCGTTAAAATCCAAAAACTTTTTTGTTAAATCGTTATAGCGCGACCGTATCTTGCTCCTGTTTTCATTGTAATATTGCCATAAATACTCATGAAAAGAAAAATCTCCCCAGGCGGTAGGTATAAGTTTTTTTGCCATTACGATACCTCAAGCTCAAGGCTTTCTGATAAAAGGTCTGTAATTTTTACTTTAATTTTGCCTGCGTCTTTGGGAATATCATAAATACCTTTTACAAACTCATTTTTATCAGGAGTATCAATTACGGTCGGCGATAAAACAGCGCCGTCATAATTAAAATCCACCATGATACTTTCCACCAACTGCCGCCATTCATCAACATTTTCCTTCTGAAGCGAAAGTTTTTGCATTAAGTTAAGGGGATAGAAACTCTTTATTACAAGTTTTCTATTTTCAATTGCAATTTCACCTTGGGCTTCACGCTTGAATTGCAAATCTTTGCGGTCAGTTAAAATATCTACTACTTCTATATCTACCTTGTATTTATGTAAAGCCTGTTTTATTGCTGCTGCCAAATCTGCTTCATGCCCCATACAAACAACCGTTAACTTCAGTACCGCTTCATTGGGGTTTTCCTCTTTTTTACGCTCAAATACCTTGTAGGGCAAATTTGAAATAAAGCCGTCTATATCTGCCTTTGTTGCAATACGGTTTACATTTTCCGGCATTATCTTTATCATGCGGCCGTCTTTTTCGCCATCGTAAACTGATGAACTTTCAAACGGCTCAACTTCCAATGCCTGTAACAATATGCTCCGTGCTTCTACAGGGTTACGGAAAATATCGTAGTTGTTTACGTTGTAGACCTCAAAACCTGTATAAATTGGATTATCATCAAGAAGTTCCTGTTTGTTTTCTGCCGCTATTTTGAGCAATCGTTTTGTTGTTGTCTGTATAGCACCAAGATTAATGTCTGCACCTATAAAACGCCTGCCGAGTTTCATTGCGACTGCTTGTGTAGTGCCGGAGCCCATGAAGCAGTCGAAGACGAGGTCGTTTTTTTCTGTCGTTAATTCTAATACTCTTTCAAGTAATGATTCAGGTTTCTGTGTGGGATAATCAAGTCGTTCTAATGCCATTGGATTAATTACATATATATCTGTCCAAATACTACTTATGGGTTGACCAGGATATTCGTCAAGATAAATTTTTCTGTATATTCGTCCTCCATCTTTTGGAAAATAAAGTTTATCATCTGCATCCCACTTTTCCATTATCTCTCTTGAAATTGACCATCCGTTCGGTGGAGGATGATAACCTTTATAAGTATAAATTAAATTTTCTCGGCGATTTGGACTCACAATTGGTGACTTCATATATTTCCTGCCGTTTTTGTCTGCATTATTAAATCGTTCCTCAATGTATTGTTTCGTTTCAGGAGAGTCCTTAGAGAACTGAGCAAAAAATTTCCCTCTTTCGGTAGAGCGATACCATAATAGTGTATCTGTTGCAACATCAAGCTGTCTTGTTGGGTTAGCTGAGCCTCCTTTACGTTTCCATATTATTTCATTCACAAAATTATTCGCTCCTAATACCTCGTCCATTATCAACCGCAAGTAGTGGCTTTTATGCCAGTCACAGTGTAAAAATATATTCCCTTTATCAGACAATAATTCTCGTATTAAAATCAGTCTTTCATACATAAATTGCAAATACTCATCATTTGTCCAAATATCACCATATTGCTTTTCTTCAAAAGCTGTTGTATCGTTTGCAACTTCTTTATCTCTAAGTTTTATTTTCTTTTTATAATCAGCTTTGCTGTCAAACGGCGGGTCTATGTAAATTAAATCTACTTTGCCCCGGTATTCTTTTAACAAGTGGCTCATTACCTGTAAATTATCGCCCCAGAAAATTTTGTTTATCCAGCCGTCTTGAGATGAGCCGTAACTTTCTTTTAGTTGCGCAGGATAATAAACAGTTGATTTAAACGGTCTTTTGCCTGTCCAGTGTAACTCGGGGTATCCCTTTATCGTTTTTCTTGGCTCAAACTCAAAACTAAGCTGTTCGTTTTCCATGTACTTCTCCCGGTTACCTTTTCTTTGTCGATTTTCGCTTAGGTCGAACAGTTCCTCCATTGCTACCCGGCAATAAATCCCTAATGACGCGGTCAAAATCGCTTACAAGATTTTTCATCTCACGCTCGCGATAAATCAAAAACTCCGCTTCTGCTTTTTTCATTGCCTGCTCATGCGATATTTTTCCCTTGTCCATAAGTAATTTTCTCTTATGTGCAATTATTTGATTGTCTAATGCCTGTACCCATTCTGCCATGGACATAGGGTTTTGTTCCAGTGCCTGAAATTCTGCAAAATCCAAAAACTGCGAAACAAGCAAATTAAGCCGTTTTAACTCAATCTCGGTTAAATAATTCTTCGCAATTTTTACATCATCTTTAGTTATATAATCGCCTCTAAAGTTTGTCATGCCGACCATCGGTTTTTCGTTGTCAACACGTTTATATATAACTTCTGCCGCAGTGTTTTCGTGTACAGCGTAATGCAGTTTATTCTGAACAGTTGCAAAAAAATGCTTTGTCAAATCTGTTCTTGGGTCATAGTCTACACTTGTCGCGTAAATATCTGTTACCTGCTGATAAAAATTGCGCTCAGACGACCTTATATCGCGGATACGCTGAAGCAGTTCTTTAAAATAGCGTGAACCGCCCTGTTTTAACCGTTCGTCATCTATTGCAAAGCCCTTTTGAATATACTCATGTAAACGGCTTGTCGCCCATTGCCGGAATCTGGTAGCGATCTGCGACTGAATACGGTAGCCAAGAGCGATTATCATGTCGAGGTTATAGTGCGAAATATTACGCCGAACCTCCCTTGTTCCCTCTTTTTGAACTAACAAGAATTTCTTGTGAGTTGCCGTTTCCGGAAGTTCATCGTCGTCAAATATATTTCCAATGTGCTGTTGTATATTTTGTTGTGTTGTGTCGTAGATTTCGGCTATTTGATTTTGGGTGAGCCACACATCCTCATCTGCAAAACGTACCAAAACCCTGGTCAGTCCGTTCTCGTCCTGATAAACTATTAATTTGTTTTGTTCGTCTTTCTTTGCCATTCGCTTTACACCTTACTACAATAATACCGAATATCACAAAATTGACATAGCTTTTCACTTGATGACTTTTCCATATAATCCTTACACCGTATCTTTTGCACCGTTTTATCAAGTGCAATCATGGTACGGGTCATTTCTGAGGCGCGGTTGTTAAAAGTAATTGTCGGGTTTCCTTCGGTTTCGCCCGTATAATACAGGTGCATTTTGCTTACCGATTTATTGTATTTTTGTTCGATAATATAGGCATATAGCTGCAACTGTCTATGATAACGATCTATTTTGTCCTTGTCATTTTCCATATCCGGCTTGCGTTCAGATTTAAAGTCAATTATCTCTACTGTTTCACCTTCACCGCGGATTAGATCTATCTTCCCTTTTAAGATATACTCTTTTTCAACATGGCTTACTTCAAGTTCAGCGTCTAAAACCCGTTCCCAGTCCCCATGCTGTCTTTCCGCATATTTCATTACTTGTTTAAGCGCGGCATCCTGTACATGCCTTACAAGGTATGTGCGTTCTTTTCTTGAAAGATTTGCATAATTGGTAAAAAACCATTCTTTAATATTTAAATCCGTAATTTTTTCCTGTTCGCCGTGCAAAACCGCACGATGTATATCTTCGATTGTTTGATGAACCAAATTACCAAATAGCGTAGAACCAACAAGAACCGGATCAAACCCCAGTTCTTTGAAAAACTTGTACTGCAATGCACAGTTTTCATATAATGCTATATGCGATGTAAAGGAATAACTTTGTTTTAGATTAACATCTTTTATTTTTTCAAAATTATATTTTGTAAAATCTATTGACGGGTCAAAGTAATACGGTAATTCTCTATATACATTCTCGAAGTATTTCGATGGGTCTGCCCAGCTTCCGCTTGTTTCAGGGGAAGTTAATACCAGAAGATTCTGCGCTCTTGAAAATGCTGTGTAATAAAGCCGCCAAAAGTCAAAGTATTTTATCCGGTCAAAGGGTTCGTATGGTTTTCTGTGATACACATCATTTTCCAGTATTCTGATTATTGCATCACCTTGCTCCTGCGGTCTTGCGTAAAGTGAACCCACAATAACAACAGGAAACTCCAGACCTTTTGATTGGTGAATAGTCATAAAAGAGACACAGCCGCTTGGGGCATATTCCGCTTCGTCTTCATATTCGTCTATACCGCCATCCATTAAAAAGCGCATGTACATATTGAAAAAATAATCCGCATCGCGGTTTATACTTTTGGCCGTAAAAATTGTTATGTGGTGCAAATATTCATAACGTGAAGTTAAGTTGGAAAAAATCGCAAGGTTTCGTAATGGGCGTGTATCCATGATACCCGATACATCAAGGCTCATAAATTTTTTGAACGGATCAAACTGCAACAATTGATACAAAAGTCCGGTAAAGGCATAGTCAAAGTTTTTTATGGGGGAAGCATGATCTCTTGCCCTAAATTGAATGAACTTTTTAAGAGCTTCGTTTTTTGGTTCTTTTAGTAATTCGTAAAAACTTTGAAAACACATTTTATAATAACCCTGCAAGGAAGGAGATGAACGCATTTCTCCCTTGTCAAGCCGTTTTACAAAGTCGGGGAAACAGGCCATTATTGCTCCGATGATCAACTGTATTTCTTCCCTGTCAAAATACAGTGCGGAACGAGGCGAATAAACAGGCACGCCGTTTTCTTCCAGAAAATCAGCAAGGGCTTTTACTTTGGGGTTTTTAACGGATTTAAATAAAAACGCTATTTGATTATAATTGGTTATTTTCCCGGAATCTTTCAACTTGTTTATTATATCAAGAACACTTCCATGCCAGTTTTCTTTACTTCCAACCTTTATTACTGTTGGAACTCCTTCAATGAACTTTTCTTTTGCCGGCGTAATATTTTTGTTAAAACGAAAATTTTCCCAGTCAAAAGAAAAATCGCGTCCTTCAGTTTTAATCATCCATTTATTATAGAAATCGACTATATTTTTTTCTGAACGGTAGTTTTCTGAAAGTGTGATTTTAGCACAGTTGGGAAACTTTTCCGGGAACTCCAGAATGTTTCGTATTGTAGCGCCTCTGAACCGGTACAAGCCCTGATCATCATCGCCAACCACGCAAATATTATTGTGTTCCTTTCCCAGGAGAAATACAATTTGCTCCTGCACATAGTTGGTATCCTGATACTCGTCTATCATTATGTATTTGATAATGCCCTGTATCTTCTTGCGTATATCATGAATTTCAACTAATAAACTATAAGCAATTGACTGAATACTTGTAAAATCCAATGCGTTTTCTTCGTTTAAAAGTTCAAAATAGGTATCTTTAATTATTGCCAGTGTTTGTACAGCAATATCTGTATGCCCCAAAAGATCGCCTGCTGTAACAAGTTCTTCTGCTACTGCGTTTATATAATATGTTAAAGCTTCTGCTTTTTTCCACGAATTTTTAGTATCTCCATAGAAGAGTTCAATATTTTGGATAGCTTCAAAATGCTTAATTTTCTGAAAAACTAAATACTTTTGCTCAAAATCATCCAATAACCGATAATTCTTTTTTAATCGTGTAAATTCAAGGTTCTCTTTTATTAGTCTTAAACAAATTGAATGTAACGTTCCGATATACAGCTCATTAACATTTACATTCATGTCCAGTTTTATAAGCTCATTTGTTATCCGGGTAATTATTTCCTTTGCCGCTTTTTCTGTAAAGGTGGCAATCATTATATTTTCCGGCTTGATATTTTTTTCCGTTATTAAATAAACAGCGCGTCTTACAAGAGTAAAAGTCTTTCCCGTTCCAGGTCCTGCAATAATGAGAACCGGCCCTTCTGTGGTTTGAATTGCCTCTTTTTGGTTTTTATTTGCTGTTCCAAAATCAAATGCCATTGGCTGGTTATCCCTATAGTTTTATACAGACCGGGTCTGCATCAAGTTTTCCATCTTTCCAGTTTTTATATGGGTTACATAAACATATTGTTTCTGATTCTTTTGTTCCGGCATTGGTAACTATAAAAATCCAGTATTTTTCACCTTCATTATGATTTTCCAATGTTCTGGCAAACTCCCATTGCGTACCTGAAACATTAAAGTATTCTTTTTCTTCTCCTTCACGGGATTTCACTTCAATATATTTTAATATTTCATTTCCGCATTTTATAGTGATGTCATAGCCAGGCTGTATTTTAGAATTAGCGTTATGATGCGTTATTAAAAGTATCACATCATTTTTTATTGCTTTGAAACTATTGTCATTTTCATCTTTTATATCATAACCTTCATTTTTATATTTTGCTTTTAGTTGCGTAAACACCCGATTTTCACCCCATTTACCAATTTTTTTTCGTTTGTCGCTTATTGTTCTTGCAACGATCCTTTTTTCAAATTCCAAATCAGATTTATTACTACTCTCTTCATTGTTGTACAGGTCATCAATAGCATCAGTAATTTCGTTGTTTTTTTCTGTTTCATCTGCCGCTGTTTTTTCCTCTTTTTCCAAATCCATTGCATCTATTCCGCTTCGGGGGTTATCAAAAGCCACTTCGGTAATTGGAGCATCGGCATTGCATTCATCTACACTTACCTGAATAAAATCTGTTTCACTTTGTTCTTGTCTATATTTATCAGAAAATTCACGTAAAATATCCAATGGTATTCCATCTGTTATATCGAGTCTTATTTGTTCTTCTTGAGGCAGAGTTTTCCTTAAATCCGGCTTAAAGTCAAAATTTTCCTTTATCTGGTTATTAAATGGATACATTTTACATGCATCCTCATAATAAATATCACCTGGAGAAACAAGCTCACCTTGATCGTTATATAACCATTTTGTTTTTTGAAGTTTTGATAAAAAATATGATTTAATGTATACAGTTTTCTTGTTTTGATGAAATTGCCACTTATATTCTCCCTTAAGATATTCAGGATTGAGATTGCCAATTGCTTTCCAAAGTTCTAGTGATTTATTCTTATTCATACATGCAAGAATTAAATCAATTTTATCAATTTGATACCCCTTATCATAGTCATACGAACATATGTTATTATCCCGCAGCTCATTTTTTTCTTCATTTGATAATACACTAGTTTTTTCTACAAGTTTTATCGAATTGTTTATGCCAATGCTAACTAGAAAATTTTTAAAATTACTATTATTATCTGCTTCATATGCAAGTTTTGTATTAACATATAGAATATTCGGTAATCCATTATAAATAGTTTCAATGCCTTCGTTTTGCATAAACACATCTGTTGGCCTTGCACGTTGCATTTCTCCATCTTTTTCATAGTCGGTTAGTAAGCAAATTTCATCAGTCAAAATATCGGCTATTTCTTTTTTCTTGTCGAGTGTGGTTTCATAATATTCTTCAGCTATTAACTTTAGATTTTCCAAATAGTCAGTTTCGTCTTTGCTTGCTTTAAGCGTTTCAAGAAATTCCCTTATTTCATCTACAGTATTTGCAGGCTCAATTCCAATATCAATAAAAAACTTTTTAATTTCATCTTCTTTGCAAAATATACTTTTAATTGTATTTTTCATGTTAATTTTTGAAGGTAAATATACATTTTTAATACCTCTTTGAAATGGAGAACACATACTATTATTCTCAATTCTAATAAATTTTTTTGATAAATACTGCTTTATAGTTTTTAAACTATCGCGATAACCTAAGCCGCCTCCTGCAATTTTATAGAATTTCATTAGCCATTCATCGTTTCTTTTTTCAAAGAAATTATCTTTTACAGTTCGCATAAATTCTTCAAAGTCAACTTCTTTCACGTTAAATTCGTTGCGCAAGTAATCTCTTAATTGTCTTGTTTTATCATAGGTAATACTATCGTCAAGCCAATTTTCTTTACCGTCGAAAATATATTTTAAGTCTTCATCCTCAAGTAATTCCAACATTGCACTACTTCCAACAATACAGGCTTTTTCTGCAATCACATTACCTCCATTATTAGTTGGTAATATTGCGTAATTATTTAGTATTCTCTTTGTTTCATCATAAAACAAGCGGTAGTAACTGTCTGAAATTTCTTTAATTGGTAATTTTTCAATAAAACCAACAGTGATTAACCCAAGTTCCTTAATACATTGAAGACTATCACCAAATAGTATAGCAGTCTGCATCATTATATCTCTATTCTCTACAGCATATTTTTCGCTTAAGTTTTCACGAGTACTGGTTGTTGCAAATGGACCGTTTACTAAAAAATTCAAAAAAGTTTCTCTTTCTGTAGGAAAAAAAACAACAAGTTTGGTTGATTCATCTTCCATCGCAATTTTTGCTTTTCCTGCTATACTGTTATAATGATAAGCGATCGAAATAAAATATTTTTCATTATCTTCTAAAGGCTTTTCAAAAAGCAAATAACTAAATCCTATTCCATAGCTACCACTAGGTTTTATTTTGCACTCGTAATAAGTAAAATCTTTACATTTACGCTTTTTTTTATCTTTCTCAAAAAAACCATTAATATTTGGTGTTATATAGTTTATTTTTACTATATGCCGAAGAAACAACAATGTATCAGGATTAAAATTTTCAATTGCATTACACAATAGACGATAAATATCTTGAACATTCTTTTCGCTACTAGCAAAAGGCAAGACAAAATGAGTACCTTTTTCAAAGCCTTTCTCTCTGTCAATTTTATATGGAACTCGCAAATTTCGTAACTCAAAACAATAATCTGGAGAGTAAATTTTTGGTACTGTACAAATTGTAAATACTGATTTAAAACCTATTCCAAATTTTCCAATTGTATTGTCTTCCGGTTTTTTAGTTGTTTTGCCTATGCCAGTTATGCCCTTTATATCTTCTAAATCAAATTCCTTTTTCCCATTGTGTGAAAAAATTAGCCTATCATTAAATAATCTAAATGTAACTTCATTTGCCAAAGCATCTTCTGCATTTTGTAATAATTCAAAAATAAAATGCGTCGGGTCTTTATAACCGCCTGTTAAAAGCGCTTCTAAATTATCTCCGTTTCTTATATATGCTCGGTGCCCATCTTCTCTTATTTCAGCTATTTCCTCAAAAGTTTTAGCATTTTGAATATTATTCTTTTCGTTGCTCATCGGTAAAACCTTATTTTCTCTATTGTAAGAAGATAGTTATTAATTTACCTCTTTACATTGTATTATAAACGTATTTATATTATATCTTATAAATTAGAAAATATTACCCTCATTTGCCTAAAAACCCCCTACGCATTTTAGACTGCTCAGATTACCTTTCTGTACCTCGCCTCAATAATTTTTTGAGTTTTTTAATCTGCCAAATCTCAGTAGGGAAATATTCAATCCCTTCCGCATCTTTCGTAAAGATAAGAGACGGCATAACGGAATTATCATAGATTAACATTTTATCGCTTTTTGTGCCGCTTCAAGATCGGTAAGGGCGTATTCTTTTTTCAGGTCATTGGCGTTGATATATATGCCATAATGCGGTATCTGAGCAGTAAGGGTACTTTTACCGGAACCGTTCGGTCCGGCAAAAATCAGGACTACTGGTTTAGACATATTCCCGTGTGCCGTCAGCGTTTTCGAGGTATGCCTGCT
>Ga0082212_10005333_pt1 | contig 17553 bp, 13 predicted proteins | sample TergutNt197P3_FD_71548 | JGI IMG/M metagenome (GOLD analysis project Ga0082212, IMG submission 71548) | Neocapritermes taracua P3 segment gut microbial communities from Petit-Saut dam, French Guiana - Nt197 P3 | ecosystem: Host-associated > Arthropoda: Insects > Digestive system > Gut ... | reverse complement strand
GGTGGAGTCTGACGGCGCGCCGTAGGTTTAACGTGAGTACTTTGAGTTTGATGAGAACGTTCGGACAAAGCCCTTTACGCCTGTTTCGGAGACCGGCGCCGCCGTGAAGCCCCGCTTCAGCTTTGAAGACCTGCGCTTCGGGGATAATTAATGCTCCTTTATAACCCGTCATCTAACCCTTTTGATAGGAGCCGTCAAAACCATGCCGCAAGACTATAACGCGACCGTTAACCTGCCGAAAACGGACTTTCAAATGAAAGCCAATTTGCCCGCGCGCGAACCCGCGTTTATAGAACGCTGGGAAAAAAATAATCTTTACCGGGCAATGCGCGATAAAAATAAAGACGGGCAAAAATACATATTTCACGACGGTCCTCCTTACGCTAACGGGCATACGCACATAGGCCACGCGTTAAACAAATCACTTAAAGATTTTGTGGTTAAATATAAAACAATGTCGGGTTTTGACGTGCCGTTTACGCCCGGCTGGGACTGCCACGGCCAACCCATCGAGCACATGGTGGAGACCAAGCTGGGCCCTGAGAAGATGGCAGCCATCGATCAGCCCACGCTGCGCCGCCTCTGCCGCAACCTGGCAACAGAGAGCATCGACCTCCAGCGCGACGGCTTCAAGCGCCTGGGCGTGCTAGGGGAGTGGGATGACCCCTACCTCACCTATAAGCCGGAATATGAGGCCGGCAATGTGGAGATATTCAAGACCATGTTCCTCAACGGCTCCATCTACCGCGGTCGCAAGCCCATCCACTGGTGCTACCGCTGCCATACCGCGCTTGCAGAGGCTGAGATCGAATACGGCGATGAGAGCTCACCGTCCGTCTACGTGGCCTTCGCGCTGGTCGAGAAGGATGACGAGAAAACCGCCGTCTTTGCCGGCTCACCAGCGCCCCTGTCCATCCTGATCTGGACCACCACCCCCTGGACCCTGCCGGCGAACACCGCCGTCGCCCTGGCGCCCGACGCTGACTATGTGGTGGTACTGGCTGCGGGCAAGTCGCTCATCATGGCTGCCGAGCTGGTCGAGCAGGTGGCAGAGGTCGCCGGCTGGGACAGCTACCAGCTCCTGCAGGGAACGGCGGGCAGTAGCGCACCAGCGAGCCTCAAAGGTGCAGACCTCGCGGGCCTGCATTACCGCCATCCCATCCACCAGGATATGACCGGGCTTCTCGTCACCGGAGAACACGTTGAGCTCACCACCGGCACCGGCGCGGTACACACCGCCCCCGGGCACGGCCAGGAGGACTTCCTCATGGGCGAGCAGTACAACCTGCCCATGCTGATGCCCGTTGACGATAACGGCGTCTTCGATCGGGGCGGCGGGCCCTTTGCGGGCCAGAACGTGGACGAGGCCAACCCGCGGATAGTCGCCTGGCTGGCTGAGCGCGGAAGCCTCATTGCCCATGTCGACATCACCCACAGCTACCCCCATTGCTGGCGTTGCCATAAGCCGGTCATCTTCAGGGCCACGGACCAGTGGTTTGTCTCCATGGAGAAGAACAACCTGCGTGAGAAGGCCATCGCAGAGATCGACACACTCAACTGGTACCCGGAGTGGTCGTCCAGGCGCATGCGCTCCATGGTTGAGGGGCGCCCTGACTGGTGCATCTCGCGTCAGAGGTCCTGGGGTGTGCCGCTGCCGGTGTTCAAATGCATGCGCTGCAAGCAGGCCGTGGCTACCGAGGCGACCTTTGACGCGGTCATCGATCTCTTCAAGCGCGAGGGCGCGGACGCCTGGTTCACCAAGGAGCCCAACGAGTACCTGCCTGAGGGCACCCGTTGCCCCTACTGTGGCAGCACAGAGTTGGTCCCCGAGAAGGACATATTGGACGTCTGGTGGGAGAGCGGTGTGTCGCACACCAGCGTGTTGCATAACTATGCGGATCTGCGCCGCCCGGCCGAGCTCTACCTTGAAGGCTCCGACCAGCACCGCGGTTGGTTCCAAAGCGCGTTGCTCACCAGCGTGGGCGCCTATGGCATAGCGCCCTACAAGGGCATCATGAGCTGCGGGTTCACCGTGGACGAGAACGGCGAGAAGATGTCCAAATCGCGCGGTAACGGCGTTGACCCCGCCGATGTGATCCGCGACTATGGCGCGGATGTGCTGCGCCTGTGGGTGGGTAGCGTGGACAGCTCGCAGGATGTGAGCATCGGCAAGAACATACTCGACCGCACGGCGGATGCCTACCGGCGTTTCCGCAACATCTTCCGTTTTCTGTTGAGCAACCTCTATGACTTCTGCTCACCCGATGACCTAGTCACCGCCGAGGACATGCCCCTCATCGACCGCTGGGCGCTGGCACGTCTCCAGTCCCTCATGTCCACGGTGGACGAGGCCTATGAGGGCTTTCGCTTCCACCAGGTCTACCATGCCATCTATGACTACGTGGTCAACGACTTAAGCTCTGTCTACCTGGATGCGCTGAAAGACCGTTTATACTCGGACGCGCCCAAGAGCATCGCTAGGCGCAGTGCGCAGACGGTGCTTTTGAACATACTCGAGGCGCTGGTGCGCCAACTGGCGCCGCTTTTGAGCTTCACCTGTGACGAGGTTTGGGAGTACTATCCCGCTGGCCTTTTAGAGGCAAACCGCAAACCCGCCATCCAACTGGCCGGTTGGCCCGTTGATGACGATATCTATCCGCAGCTGCCTGCCCAACAGCGCGACCAGCTGCTTGCAGACTTCACAGTGGTACTTACCGTGCGCGACGCCGTCACAAAGGCGCTGGAGGAGGCGCGCAACTCCAAGGTAATCGGCAAGAGCCAGGAAGCAGCTGTGCTTATGCGGGTTGCCCCAGAAACCGCGCAGACCCTGCAAGCCCTGCCAGCGGGCACGCTGGAGGAGCTGCTCATTGTTGCCGCGGTCACCATAGCGCCAGAAGAGGGCGTGCAGGAGCCGCAGGTCACCATAGACAAGGCGCAAGGGGAGAAGTGCCCCCGCTGCTGGAACATCCGCGAGCTGGGTGCTGACCTTGCCCATCCGGAGGTCTGCGCTCGCTGTGCCGAAGTGCTCACGGAGCTCGGCTTTGAGGATTTTAAGGAGTAGACCAACCCGTGAAGAAGCGCCACTCCCGCCCTAGAGCCTTCATTGTCTTCGCCGCGGTCATCTGCATGAGCGTCGTCTTGGACCGCCTGACCAAGTCGCTGGCAGAGACCTATCTCACCGGCGGCATCACACAGCCCTTCATCCCGCACGTTTTGGATTTCTACCTGGTCTACAATCGCGGCGCAGCCTGGGGCATGCTCGAGGGCGCCCGCCCGTTATTCCTCATCATCGCAGCTGTCACCTTGCTTGCCATGTTCATCTACATAGGCGTCACCCGGCGCCACGCGGCACTCGAGGTCATCGCGCTTGGCCTTATCGCTGGCGGCGCGCTTGGCAATGGCATAGACCGTGCCCTCAGCGGCCAGGTTGTCGACTTCGTCCACACGCTCTTCATCGACTTCCCGCTCTTCAACATCGCCGACAGCTCCTTAACCGTTGGCGTCATTCTTTTTGTCATAACCCTCCTCCTGCAAATGCGAAAACCCAAGCAGGCGGAGGAAACCGCCTCCTCTGACGATAAGGAAAAGCCTGACATGGAGGATGATTCTGCCACCCCAGATAAAACTCCTGTCACCCCGGGCTTGACCCGGGGCCTACCGTCAGACGTGCAGGTCAGTGAGGGATGTTGTCCAGAAGATTCCCTTCCCCAATCCTCCAAGGAAGACAGCGATGCCACTCCATAAGCACGTTGTCACCCAAGTTGAGCAGGGCACACGCCTTGACGTGCTGTTATCGGGCTTGGAGGGAGTGGCAAGCCGCAGCGCCGCCGTAAAGCTCATCGAGCAGGGCGACGTCACCCTCAATGAGCAGACTGTCACCAAGAAGCACATAGTTGTCGCCGGTGACCGTATCACCTACAGGCTTGAGCCGCCGCAGCCACTTGGGCTGATTGCCGAGCAGATCCCCCTTGACATCCGTTATGAGGATGCCGACCTTATCGTCCTCTCAAAGCAGGCCGGCCTTGTCTGCCATCCCGCTCACGGACATGAGAGCGGCACCCTGGTGAATGCCCTCATCGCGCATTGCGGTTACGGCAACCTTGCGCAGCTGCAGGGCGACGACCGTCCCGGCATTGTGCACCGGCTTGACAAGGACACCAGTGGCCTCATGCTGGTCGCCAAGACCGACGAGGCGGGCCTCCTGTTGCAGGACGGGATACGTTCCAAGGCCATCGACCGGCGCTACCTGGCCCTGGTGCATGGCCCTATCGCCTCAGACACCGGGCTCATCGACGCCCCTCTGGCGCGGGGGACAACTGACCGACAACGCATGGTTGTCTCGGATGCCCCCACCAGCAAGCCAAGTGTGACCACCTTCTCCGTGCTGGAGCGCTTTGAGGCCGGGCGCTTTGATGATGGTTTCACACTTATCGAGTGCAAGCTCTTCACAGGGCGCACCCATCAGATACGGGTACATCTGGACTATATCAACCACCCTTGCGTAGGCGATCCGCTCTATGGGAGCAGCAACAGGCCCAAGGCGCAACTGGGATTGGACAGGCAGTTCCTCCACTCATACAAATTGGAGTTCACGCATCCTTTGACCGGTGAAGAGCTGCTCTTCACAGACCCGCTGCCTGCAGACCTCCAGGCAGCACTTGCGCAAATCGAAAGCAAATCCCTCGCAAGAGGGAAACAACAATAGAATCCTTGTGTTATTCTTGGAAGCACGTATAAAGCATGCAAGCTTGTGTAACCGCTCGTGTGATTGGGGGTTCATATGGAGAATGTCTTCAAGAAGTCCATCGAGTCAGATTCCCACAATATCTTCAAATGGGAGAATCTGGGGGATATCAAGACCGGCCGGGGCGACCTGGGCGAGGATATGCCTGTTCTTGTGTACAGACTCATGCAATTCACCATGTTGGATGTCATGACAAAGCGCTTTGGGGTTGATAAGACCAATGAGCTGTTCCGCGATGCGGGTTTCCTGGCGGGGTTGGAGTTCGCGAAGGCAGCTCTTGACCTCACGGTCGACCTGGATAGTTTTGTCGCAAACCTCCAAAAGGCGTTAGAGGATTATCGGATAGGCATATTGCGTATGGAGGCATTCGACCCTGAATCAGGCAATCTGGTGCTGACCGTAGCACAGGATCTGGACTGCAGCGGCCTTCCTATCACCAATGAGACCGTATGTACCTACGATGAGGGCTTCATCGCGGGAATACTCAAGGCCTACACAGGAGAGACTTACCGGGTGCGCGAGATCGACTGCTGGGCCAATGGAGACCGAGTCTGCAGGTTCAATGGGGTTGTTGAATGACCTTCACCCTCATGCGCGGAAACGGGTGACAGGCTGGAATTGAGCCGCATTCATCTGCACTTATTTCAGTAGGTGGGAGTATGCGGGAAGAGGGGTGTTTTCTGGTGGATCAGCTAACAGAACAGACTGCTGAAAAGCTCTTTCTCTATCTGCGCGATCTCATCTATGATCCCACAGAGGCCAGTCTTGAAGTAAACTCGCTTGCCCCAGAGTTCCAGGATTTCGCTAAGGGCCTGATCTACTTTGGGGAGTGCCTCAAAGAGGTCAGATCCCTGGCCCACGACATCAGCCGGGGTGACCTGGGCACCAAGTTCATCTCTCAAGAGAATGAGCTCGCCTCAAGCTTGAAATCCCTCCAGGCAACGCTGCGCCATCTGACCTGGCAGATAAGCCAGGTCGCCAAAGGCGACTATAAACAGCGGGTCAGCTTCATGGGTGAGTTCAGCCAGGCCATCAACAACATGATCATCCAACTAGACGAGCGCACCTCTAACCTTGAGCGCGAGGTAGAGCTCAACCAGTTGAAGACGCAGGCCCTGGAACGCAGCAACAGTCTCTTTGAGGCCCTGTCCTACAGCATGTCCCAGTGGATCATCCTGATGAACACCACCACCCTGGAGCGTATCTACACAAACTACCCCGCCTCCATCATCCTCGACGACTCCAGCACCTCGACAGAGCTCACCAGCTGGCTTGAAGAGCAGACAAGATCCCTGCAGGGTATCAGCGCATCCCATTCCTCCCAGCTCACGCTCACCTCGGACCAGGGGATAGAGAAGCACTTCCTGGTACTCATCTACCCCATGAACTGGTACGAGCAGGATGCCCTGGCTTTTGTGCTCACCGATGTCACAGAAGAGGTGGCGCAACGCGAGCAACTGGAGAGTTTCGCCTATATCGATGCCTTGACAAATGTCTATAACCGCCGGTGCGGCATGGAGCGCCTCAATGAGCTGCTCACACGGAAAGCCAATTTCACCCTCTGTTTCATCGACTTGGACAACCTTAAATACGTCAACGATAAACGCGGTCACGGTGAAGGTGACATCTATATCCGCATAGTCTCTGACCTGCTCTCCAACATCGATAAGAACGCGATTGTCAGCCGCCTTGGCGGCGATGAGTTCATGGTGCTTTGCGAGGGCTTGAGCCTTGCTGAGAGCAAAGAGCGCCTGGAGGGCATTCGGGAGCAATTGCACGTCCTCAATTCGCAATCTGATAATCCACGCTTCTACAGCATCAGCTTTGGCGTTGTGGAGGTAAGGCAGACAAACAAACACTCTGCCTCGCAGCTGCTCAGCATAGTTGATGAGAAGATGTATGAATACAAACGGTCGAAGAAAACGGAACGCAAGGCCTTGCTGGAATAAACCTTGGCGCACGGGCAGAGAACCGCCCCCATTCTGACCTGAATATCCACATTCCACTTGTCAGGGTTGAGTGCCTGGCGTATCATCGAATCGGCCTTTAAAAGCGGTACCGAGAGACCGACAAGGCGCAGACTCAAAGAGAAGCAGCGGGACAGCCGCGCCTACAAAGAGGAACCTGCCCTTGTCGTCAGATGACAGGGGCTTTTGTTTTGTTGATCCAATGGCCGACAAGGCGCAACCCCAGAAGGTGAGGTAGGCAAGGTATGGCAGAGCTGCAGACCAAGAGCGTGGTGATGGATGCCGCGGCAATCGAGCGGGCGCTCACCCGTATCACCCATGAGATACTCGAGAATAACAAGGGTGCGCAGAACATAGCCTTAGCGGGCATCATCACACGCGGCGACCTGCTCGCACTGGAGCTCGCACGGCGCATCGAAGAGGCCGAGGGGCTCAGGGTGCCCGTCGGCTCGCTGGACATCAGCTTCTACCGTGACGACGTCGCCTTGCACATCGCCCCCGAGGTACACGCGACAAACATCCCCTTCTCCGTTGACGGGCGCAGTATCATCCTGGTGGACGACGTGCTCTACACCGGCCGCACCATCCGCGCCGCCATGGACGCCATCATGGACTACGGGCGCCCAGCGGCCATCCAGCTGGCAGTGCTGGTCGACCGCGGGCATCGGGAGCTGCCCATACGGGCGGACTACGTAGGCAAGAACGTACCCTCCTCTTCGCAGGAGCATGTGAGGCTGTTCCTTGAACCGGTGGACGGGCGCACCTCGGTTGAGATCCTGCAGGCGGCCCCTGGCGAGCATATCGGATCCGCACCCTTAGGTGCAACACCTCCGGGCGCAAAGGGAAGTGAGGCCTGATGGGAGCCCTCTCAACCAAGCATGTCATCGACATCCAGGACCTCAGCGTAGAAGACATCAACCTCATCTTAGACACCGCCGTACCCTTCAAAGAAGTCAATCAACGTACGATAAAAAAGCTGCCCACCCTGCGCGGGCGCACCGTTGTCAACCTCTTCTTGGAGCCCTCTACGCGCACACGCACCTCCTTTGAGCTGGCCGCAAAGCGCCTCTCGGCTGACGGCATCAACTTCTCCGCCTCCACCTCGGCAACGATCAAAGGTGAGTCGCTGGTGGACACCGCCCAGACGCTGGATGCCATGGACTGCGACCTGGTCATCATCCGCCACGGCTATGCGGGCTCGCCGCGCATACTCGCGCAGAACATGCGCGCGCACATCATCAACGGCGGCGACGGCAAGCACCAGCACCCCACCCAGGCCCTGCTCGACCTCTTCACCATCCGAGAACGCTTTGGGCGCCTTGCGGGGCTCAAGGTCGCGGTGGTGGGCGACATCGCGCACTCGCGGGTCTTCGGCTCACTGGGGCCGGCGCTGGATATGCTGGGAGCCCAGGTCACCGCCATCGCGCCTAAGACCCTGCTTCCTGCCTGCCCCGAGCTTTTGGGGGCCAGCGTCTCAACCAGCCTCGACGAGGCTCTTGAGACCTACGACGTGGTCTACATGCTGCGCATCCAGCAGGAGCGCCTGGAACGCTCACCGCTACCCAGCCTGCGCGAGTACGCGCGCCTCTACGGCATGAACCTTGAGCGCCTCGCGCGGATGAAACCGGAGGCGATACTCATGCACCCCGGCCCCGTGAACCGTGGTGTGGAGCTGACCTCAGACACCATCGAGATGGCCCGCAACCTGCTGCTCTACCAGGTGAACGCCGGCGTGGCCGTACGCATGGCATTGATGTACCTGTTGCTGGGAGGTGACCAGGATGGAATCGCTGCTTAGGAACGCCCTGTGCGTAGACCCCGCCGCCGGCCTTGAGGAACCAGGCCTGCGCGACGTGCTTTTACGGGATGGCCTCATAGCTGGACTGACTGAGCCTGGCTCGTTACCTACTGAAGCAGGACGAGAAGATCTGGACCTGGAGGGCCGCCTGCTTATCCCAGGGCTCATGGATATGCACGTGCATCTGCGCGACCCCGGGCAGGAGTACAAAGAGGACATCGTCAGTGGGAGCAGGGCCGCCGTGTGCGGCGGCTTCACCGCGGTGCTTGCCATGCCAAACACCAGCCCGGTGCTGGACAAGGGCGCCGAGGTGAGCTACGTGCTTGATGCTGCCGCACAGACCGCCTGTGCGCGGGTCTATGTAGCCGGCGCGCTCACTAAGGGGCTCAAGGGTGAGTCGCTCAGCGAGATGGGTGACATGCTCGCGGCGGGCGCCGTGGCCTTTACCGACGACGGACGTGGTGTGCAGGACAGCGGGGTCATGCGCCTTGCGCTGGAATACGCCTCAAGCCTGGGGGCGCCCGTGCTCAGCCACTGCCAGGTGGAGACACTGGTGGGTGGCGGACAGGTGAATGAGGGGATAGCCTCCACACGCCTGGGTCTGGCCGGATGGCCGGCCGCCGGTGAGGAGATACAGATAGCCCGCGACATCGCCCTGTGCGAGCTGACGGGCTGTGCCCTGCATATCCAGCATATCTCCACAGCCGAGGGCGTTGCCTTGGTGCGGGCGGCAAAGGCTAAGGGCCTGCCCGTGACCTGTGAGGTCACGCCGCATCACCTCTTCCTGACCGAGGACGCGCTGGACGCGCACTATGACACCAACTTCAAGATGAATCCGCCTCTGCGCACGGCTGCCGATGCGGCTGCCCTGCGAGCGGCCCTGGAAAAGGGCGACATTGACTGCGTGGCTACGGATCACGCACCACATGCCCCGCACGAGAAGTCCCTGGAATTCGAGCTGGCGCCCTTTGGCACCACAGGGCTGGAGACCGCGCTTGGCCTGGTGCTCACCAACCTGGTTGCCACGGGAGAGCTGAGCCTGGCCCAGCTGGTCGAGCGCATGGCACATGCACCCCGGCGCATACTAGGGCTTGCGCCGGTGACCCTGACGGTAGGCTCTGTGGCTGACCTGACGGTCATCGACCGGGACGTGGAGTGGGAGGTCTGCGTGGATGGGTTTGCCTCAAAGTCGAAGAACTGCGCCTTTATCGGGAAGAAGCTTAAGGGCCGGGCGAGCGAAGTGCTTATAGGCGGGACCGTGGTGCTCAGGGGTGGTGAGCTTCTATGACGGATGTGGGATGCGGGTACGCCACGCTGGTGCTTGAGGACGGCACCTGCTTTACGGGCAGGAGCTGCGGCGCTGACGGTGAGGTTGTGGGGGAGCTCTGCTTCAATACGTCGATGATAGCCTACACCGAGGTCATCTCAAACCCCGCCTATGCGGGCAGCATCCTGGTGATGACCTACCCGCAGATGGGAAATCACGGTGTGGTACGCGCTGACCTCGAGCGTGACAACGTGGAGCTGGAAGCGCTGGTGCTCAGCTCCATCTGCGATACCCCTTCCAGCTTTAGAATGGATCTGAGTCTGAGGGAGTTCCTGGCGGAGAAGAACGTGGTCGCACTCGAGGGCATCGATACCCGCGAGCTGGTACGCCATATCTGCATGGAGGGAAGCATGCCAGCGATCATCTCCACGCTTGACCATGACGCAAAATCCCTGTTGGCCAAGATGCGGGATACCCTTGAATCGATTGAAGATACTCCTGTCGCTCGGGTAAGCACCGAGGCTACCTGGACGTATGACGCCGCGAAGTGCCTGGTGACCCCTACGGCTTGGACAGCCCCGTTTCCTGAGCCTTGCTGCAGTATTGTTGCCATTGACAACGGTTTGACGCGCTCGGTCCTGCGCCACCTGGCTTATGCGGGCTGCGCCACCACGGTGGTGCCCTGGGATGCCACTGTCGAGGAGATCTGGGCGTGTGAGCCGGATGGAGTGTTCGTATCAGGAGGGCCGGGCGATCCTCAGAAAGCCCAGGATACCGTTGACGCTCTCGGGGGGCTGTTAGGGGAGCTGCCTATCCTGGGGTTGGGCTCAGGGCAGCTGTTGCTGGCCCTGGCTGCAGGTGGGGTAGTGGATAAGATGCAGGTCGGCCACAATGGCGACAACATCCCGGTAATGGACCTTGTGACCCACCAAGTCAGCATCACCGCACAGAATCACAGGCACACGGTGCGGTTTGAGACTCTGGGGTCGCTTATTGCAGAGGAATCCGGTGGCATTGCCGCTCATCCCCTAGAGGGCGACCTGCGCTTCTGGGCGCAGGAGGGCTGTGCCCCTGTGGTGCGCAATGAGCGCTTTGGCCGTATCCAGCTGACGCACGTAAACGTCAATGACGGCACGGCGGAGGGCCTGCGCTTCTTGGATATCCCTGCGCTGTCGCTCCAATACCATCCTGCGCTTATGCCCGGTGCGCAGAGCCCTGATGCCGCGTATGCAGCATTTATCCAGCTCATGGAGGCCCACGCTGAGGAAGTAGATGCTCTCTCTGAGAAAGCGAAAGCCCACGCTGAGGGGACGGGGGCTGCCCATGCCTAAGCGCACCGACATCAAGAAGATACTGCTCATAGGCTCTGGGCCCATTGTCATAGGGCAGGCCTGTGAGTTCGACTACTCCGGAGCACAGGCCTGCAAGGTCCTGGCAGAGGACGGCTATGAGGTGGTGCTGGTCAACTCGAATCCTGCCACCATCATGACCGACCCGCGCATGGCCAAGCGCACCTATGTGGAGCCTTTGACTCCCGCCTCCGTGGAGCGCATCATCCAGATAGAACGGCCCGACGCCCTGCTTCCCACGCTGGGTGGGCAGACCGGATTGAACCTGGGTGTGGAGCTGGCACAGACAGGCGTGCTGGAGCGCTACGGTGTTGAGCTTATAGGCTGTGACTGTGCGACCATCGAGCGCGGCGAGGACCGCAAGCTCTTTGCCGAGGCCATGGCAGAGATCGGCCTGGAATGCGCACGCAGCGGCTTTGCCTACAGCGTAGAAGACGCTGAGCGCCTGGCGGGCGAGATAGGCTTTCCCGCCATCTTGCGCCCCTCCTTCACGCTGGGAGGCGCCGGCAGCGGCGTTGCGCATGACTTCGACGAGCTGCGCGCCATAGTCAGCCAGGGCCTGGCCCTCTCACCGGTCACCGAGGTGCTGGTGGAGGAGAGCGTGCTAGGCTGGAAGGAGATAGAGATCGAGGCCATGCGCGACTGCAAGGGCAACGGCATCATCGTCTGCTCCATAGAGAACCTCGACCCCATGGGCGTGCATACGGGCGACAGCATCACCGTGGCGCCCGCCATGACCCTCACCCAGCCCGAATACCAGCGCATCTGCGCGGCATCGCTGGCTATCCTCGAGAAGATTGGCGTCTCCACCGGCGGCTCGAACGTGCAGTTCGCCGTGAACCCCAAAGACGGCCGGCTCATTGTCATAGAGATGAACCCGCGCGTCTCCCGCTCCAGCGCGCTTGCCTCCAAGGCCACCGGATTCCCCATCGCGAAGATAGCCGCCAAGCTGGCGGTGGGCTACACGCTCGATGAGATCCCCAATGACGTAACCGGAACCACCACGGCCTGCTTTGAGCCGAGTATCGACTATGTGGTGGTCAAGATCCCCCGCTTCGCCTTTGAGAAGTTCAAAGGCACAGAAACCGTGCTCACCACCCGCATGAAGGCCGTGGGCGAGGTCATGGCCATCGGCCGCAGCTTTGAGGAGGCGCTGAGCAAAGGCCTGCGCTCCCTTGAGACGGGCAGGGGAGGCCTGGGCGCTGACGGTAAGGATGAATTCGACGAGGAGAGATTCGCTGAACTGGTCGCACTGCCCACAGAACAGCAGATATTCTACGTTGCCGAGGCCTTGCGACGCGGCTGGACCGTAGACGCGCTCTATGAGGCCTCGGCCATCGACCCCTGGTTCCTTAACCGCATGCTCGCCATTATAAAAACGCAGGAGGGCCTCAAGGGGCGCGCGTTGGCGACGCTTACCGGCGAGGAACTGCAGGCTGCCAAGCGCATGGGGCTTTCAGACATGCAGCTGGCCTGGTTGACCGATGCCCCCGATGAGGCAACAGTGCGCGCCAGGCGCAAGGAGCTGGGCGTGACACCGGTCTTCAAGAGCGTTGACACCTGCGCCGGCGAGTTTGCCAGCACTACCAGCTACTACTACAAGACCTATGAGGCGGCTGACGAGGTGCGCAAACCCACCAAACCCCGCGCAATGATATTGGGCGCCGGCCCCAACCGCATAGGCCAGGGCATAGAGTTCGACTACTGCTGCGTACACGCCTCCTATTCGCTGGCTGAGCAGGGCTTTGAGACCGTCATGGTCAACTGCAACCCGGAGACCGTCTCTACAGACTACGACACCTCGGACCGCCTCTACTTTGAGCCGCTGACCTTTGAGGACGTCATGGATGTGGTGGAGGCCGAGCAACCCGAGGGCGTGCTGGTCACCTTAGGCGGGCAGACCCCGCTCAAACTAGCTCAGCCGCTCTTAGCTGCCGGCGTGCCCATCATGGGCACCCAGCCCGAGGCCATCGACCTGGCGGAGGATCGCGAACGCTTCGCCGCGCTTCTGGATGAGATGGGCGTTGCCTATCCACCGGCCGGCACGGCCGCAAGCAATGAGGAGGCCCTGGAGGTCGCAGCACGCCTGGGCTTCCCTCTGTTGGTGCGGCCCAGCTATGTGCTGGGCGGTCGCGGTATGGTAATCGCCTACGACAAGCCCAGCCTCAAGGAGTTCATCCAAGAGGCCGCCCGCGTCTCACCCGACCACCCTGTCTACCTAGACCACTTCCTCGAAAGCGCCATAGAGGTGGACGTCGACGCACTGGCAGACGGCGAACAGGTCTACATAGGCGGCATACTCGAGCATATCGAGGAAGCGGGCATACACTCAGGCGACTCCAGCTGCTGCACCCCGCCCTTCTCGTTATCCTTGGCCATCATCGACGACATCCGCGATATCACCACCCGTCTGGCCCTGGCCGTTGGCGTGCGGGGGCTGGTCAACATCCAGTTCGCCGTCAAGGACACGCAGGTCTACGTGATAGAGGTCAACCCGCGCGCCAGCCGCACGGTGCCCTTCACCTCCAAGGCAACAGGCGTTCCCCTGGCAAAGTGCGCGGCGCGCCTCATGGCTGGCGAGAAGCTCAGCGCACTGGGCCTGCCGCCCGATGACCGCGAACTGGCCCATTTCTGCGTCAAGGAGGCCGTCATGCCCTTTGGACGCTTCCCCGGCGCCGACATCATCCTGGGTCCCGAGATGAAGTCCACCGGCGAGGTCATGGGCATAGGAGCGACCTATCCCACCGCCTACGCCAAGGCGGCGCTGTCGATAGACTACTCGCTGCCCACCACGGGCACGGTCTTCATCAGCGTCTGCGACAAGGACAAGCGCACCATACTCTCGGTAGCAAACAACCTCGCTCATCTGGGTTTCACCATCATCTCCACCAGTGGCACGGCGCGCACGCTCAAGGCCGCAGGCATCCCGGTCACGGAGGTGCGCAAGGTGGGCGAGCAGCACCCCAACATCGGCGACGAGATAGCAGAAGGCCGTGTGCAGCTGATGATCAACACCCCCTTTGGCCGCGAGACGCGCTCTGACGGCTTCACGCTGCGCACCGCGGCCGTGCGCCATGGCATCTGCTACGCCACCACACTGGCTGGGGCAAACGCCATCACGCGCGCCATTGAGGTAGCCCAGCGCGATGCCAAGGGCTCCGGCGAGTTAGCGCCCATCGCTTTGCAGGACCTGGAGCAGTGGGAGATCCTATGACGTTAGAGCTTGCCTGCGATTCTGCCCTTGCGGCCCTGGTTGAGGACACAACGGTCTATGCCAACAAGCGCTTGACCGGCGACCTCTGGAAGCTGGTACTGCGCTCCCCGCGGATAGCCCCACTGGTGCAACCCGGCCAGTTTGTGCACGTTGGTTTTGACGATACAAGCAGGCACATACTACGCCGCCCGCTCTCTGTCCATGACGTTTTCTGCGTTGAGGGGGATGACGCCCTCCACCTCTCCCTGCTCTACCAGGTGGTAGGAAAGGGCACCGCCTTTCTCACCAACTGCTCTCGTGGCGACCGCCTGAACCTGCTGGGACCCCTGGGAAATGGTTGGCACCTCCCTAAAGATGCCCGCTGCATCCTACTGGTTGGTGGGGGAGTAGGCTGGGCTCCCTTGCACCTGCTCGCCAACACAGCACAGTCCCAAGACGCCGAAGTGCACGCTCTCATCGGCGCTCGCACCGCCTCCTACTACACCACCCTTGTTCTTGACAAAGGGGACGGTCCCTTTTGTCATGATGACAAACCTCCCGTCATTGCGAGCGGTGACAGCCTGGATAAACCTCCCGTCATTGCGAGCGAAGCACCCGAAGGGTGCGAAGCGTGGCAATCTACGGCAGCGGTTAGGGATCAGGAAGCCTCGCACAGCGCAACCGTCTTCTTCCACCCCGCCACTGATGACGGTTCCCTGGGTCACCACGGCTTCAATACCGACCTCCTCGAAAGCCTCTTGGCAACCTACCGATTCGACTACATCGCCACCTGTGGCCCCGAGCCCATGCAGCGGATAGTCGCGGAAAAGGCCCGGCAGCACGGCATTGCCTGCGAGGTGAGCCTGGAGCGCCGCATGGCCTGCGGCCTGGGCGCCTGCCTCTCCTGTGTGGTGGAAACCACTGACGGCAAGAAGCGCGCCTGCATAGACGGCCCCGTATTCGACGCAAGGGAGGTCTGCTGGTGAAACTGGAAGTCAACCTTGCCGGGCTCAGCCTCAAGAACCCTTTCACTGTTGCCTCGGGCACCTTCGCCTCAGGCAAAGAATACGCCGACCTCTGGTCAAACCTTGACAAAAGGGACCGTCCCCTTTGTCATGCCTCACTTTCCCTACTAGGCGCGATAACCACCAAGGGGGTCTCGCTCAATCCCTGGCCTGGCAATGAGGGGATCCGCATTACCGAGACCGCCAGCGGCATGCTCAACTCCATTGGCCTGCAGAACCCCGGGGTAGAGGAATTCTGCGCAAAGGACCTGCCCTGGCTGGCCACCCAGGACGTGCCGGTCATAGTCAACGTAGCCGGGCATTCCACAGAAGAGTACGTCGCGGTCATCCAACGCCTGGAGCAAGAGCGCACCGTGTCAGCCTTTGAGATAAACATCTCCTGCCCCAACGTGGACTGCGGAGGTATCAGCTTTGGCGTGGACCCCAAGGCAGCATCGCAGGTCACCCAGGCCTGCCGCAGCGCCACCAAACGCCCGCTCATCATCAAGCTCACCCCCAACGTGACCGACATCACCACCATAGCCCGAGCCTGCGAGGCAGCTGGCGCTGATGCGCTGTCCCTCATCAACACGGTTGCCGGCATGGCAATAGATGCCAAATCACGCAAGCCTGTCTTTTCTCGTAAGGTCGCAGGTCTTTCCGGCCCAGCCATCAAACCCATAGCCCTCTATGCGGTGCACCGAGTCTTCAACGCAGTAGACATTCCGCTCATTGGCATGGGTGGCATTGCCAGCGCAGAGGATGCAGTGGAGTTCCTGCTTGCTGGGGCAACTGCCATCGCCCTGGGCAGCCACAACTTCACAGACCCGCTCGCTGTGCCACATATCCTGAAAGACTTCATGCACTGGTGCGAACAGGAAGGCATAAAAGACGTCAGTGAGCTGATAGGAGGACTGCAATGAACCAGGCAGTGAACCAGGCAGCGAACCCACAGGACAACCCGGCAGAGCAGGTGATCATCGCCCTCGACTGCCCAAGAGAGGAGGCCATGAGCCTGGCCCAACAACTCAAAGGCGCCGCACACTGGCTCAAGGTGGGTATGACGTTGTATTATGCTGCGGGCCCTTCCATCGTAAGCGAACTCAAAGAAATGGGTTATCGGGTCTTTATAGACCTGAAGCTGCACGACATACCGCACCAGGTCAAGGGCGCGGCCGCCTCTGTTGTCAAGGCAGGCGCCGACATGCTTACCGTGCACGGCTGTGGTGGTGCGGCAATGCTCAAGGCTGCTGCTGAGGGAGCGGAGCAGGGAACTGCCGAACGGGCGGAACAGGGCCACAAACCGCTGCTTCTTGCCATCACCGTGCTCACATCCATGGATGAGCTCACCCTTAAGCAGGTAGGCGTGTCACGGGAGCTGGAAGTCCAGGTTGAATCCCTCGCTCTTCTCGCCACGGAAGCCGGACTTGATGGCGTGGTGGCCTCGCCTCAAGAAGCACAGAGCCTGCGTACCCTCCTAGGCGATGAGGCTGTGATAGTGACTCCGGGTATCCGCCCCAGCGGGGCGGCAATCGATGACCAGAGTCGCATTGCAACCCCAGCGCAGGCCCTGCAAAACGGCGCAAGCCACCTGGTCATAGGCAGGCCGATAACCGCCGCCCAAGACCCCAAGGCAGCGTTCCTCGCAATACTCGACGAGATCCGGAGGGCATGACATGACGCGACAAAGCATGACTGACGAGCAGATCAAGCAGGCTCTGAGCAGCACCAGCGCCATACGCAGCGGCCACTTCAGGCTCACCAGCGGGCGTCACTCGGATACCTACATCCAGTGTGCCCGCGTGTTGGAATACCCCACACTGACCATGCAACTTGCCAGCGAGGCGGTGGCCAGGCTCCCCAAAGGCCTCCAGGTCGACCTGGTAGCCTCCCCAGCAGTGGGCGGCATCCTCTTCGGCTTTGCCGTAGCAGCCGCGCTCGAGGCCCCTTTCATCTTCAGCGAACGCGTGGATGGCGTCATGGTCTTCCGCCGCTCCTTTGAGGTACCCCAAGGCGCCAGCATATTGGTGGTAGAGGATGTAGTGACAACAGGTGGCTCCGTCAAGGAGGTCTGCGACCTGATAGAAGCTGCTGCAGGAAAAGTGGCAGGGGTTGTCACCCTCATCGACCGCGGTGGGACCCCGGTCTTCTCGTCACCCTACTATCCGCTCCTTCGCCTTAAGACGCCCTCATGGGATCCCTCGGAATGCACCCTTTGCCAACAGGGAATC
>Ga0082212_10005332_pt1 | contig 17554 bp, 11 predicted proteins | sample TergutNt197P3_FD_71548 | JGI IMG/M metagenome (GOLD analysis project Ga0082212, IMG submission 71548) | Neocapritermes taracua P3 segment gut microbial communities from Petit-Saut dam, French Guiana - Nt197 P3 | ecosystem: Host-associated > Arthropoda: Insects > Digestive system > Gut ... | reverse complement strand
CCACGGTTGCCGTGTCTTCGGAATTCAAGCGTGCCGCCGACGATGATTACATACCCGTGATGCAGAACGGCAAAGAAGACCTGGCACGCAAAGACGAAGTGGACTATCTGATTCCGAATTTCGAGGGAGCGTTTTCGCCGCTCGCCAATCTGATTCCGTTCAAATCGGCGGCCCAGGGCAATCGTGTGGCGATGGGATCGCGGATGCTGACGCAGGCGTTGCCGCTGAACAACGGCGAGTCACCGCTCGTCCAGTCCGGGATTCCCGGTCAGCCTGGCCGCAGTTACTATCAGGAATTTGGTCGTGACGCGGGGGCGGTGTTCGCGGATCAGGCAGGGACGGTACTTGAGGCGACGGATCGCCATGTTTTGATTGAGAATGCCGATGGGACGAAACGGAAGGTGAATCTGGATTATTACCAGCCCTCAAATCGAAAAACCGCAAGCCATCAAACACCATTGGTCACGATCGGCCAACGGATTAACCCCGGTGACATCATTGCCAAGAGCAACATGACGGACGATCAGGGGCAGATCGCTCTCGGTATGAACGCCAACGTGATTATGATGCCGTGGCGAGGCATGAATTTCGAGGACGGGATGTTGATCTCGGAATCGTTCGCCAAACGCATGACTTCACAGCACATGTACCAAAACAGGATCGACTGGTCGCCCGAATACAAGCAGGGAAAACACGCTTTCATGGGGATTTTTCCCTCGACGTTCAATAGGCGGCAGCTTGACCGCATGGACGACAACGGCGTTGTCCGTGTCGGCGAGGCTGTGAAGTCCGGCGATCCGTTGATTCTGGCCGCGCGTTCCACGGAAGGCGGCAAAAAGAAAGGCAAACGCAAGCTGTTCTCCGATGCGACGCTGACCTGGGATCATCATGACGACGGCGTTGTGACCGACGTGTTTCATTCCGACAAGGGTACGGCGGTACTGGTCAAGACGGAATCGCAAATGCAGGAAGGGGATAAATTAGCATCGCGCCACGGCAACAAAGGCGTCGTGCGCATCCTGCCTGACGATGAGATGCCCCGGACGAAAGACGGTATGGTTGCCGAGGTGGTTCTGTCGCCTGCTGCCACGGTGTCGCGTGGTAATCCGGTTCAACTGGCGGAACTGGCACTCGGCAAAATCGCCAAGGCAACGGGCAAGACTTACCGCGTGGCGGACTTCGACGACATCGACGATCTCTATGAGTTCGTCAATCAGGAACTCGACAAGCACGGGATTGAACCGGATTCGCCGGTCATTGATCCCAAGACGGGCCGGGAGATTTACAACGGCGACGGATCGGGAATTGCCAACGGCAGTATGTGGCTGATGAAGCTGCATCATACGTCCGAAACGAAAGGTTCCGCACGCGGACTGGGCGGTTATTCCGCAGATGAGTCGCCTGCCCGTGGCGGAAGCGATGGATCGAAACGCATCGCCCCGATGCACCTGAATGCATTGGTCGCGCATGGTGCCTACAACACGTTCCTGGATGCCAAGTACCATCGCGGCCAGGCGAACGACGATTACTGGCTGCAATACATGTCCGGCGTGAATCCGCAGATGAAGAAGACACCGCTGGTCTATCAGAAGTTCGAGAACTCTTTGAAAGCGTCCGGGATTCACGTTTCGCCGTCGGAAGGGCGGCTTAACATTATGGCACTGACCGACGGCGATATTGAAAAACTGGCAGGCGACCGGGAAATCCAATCCGGCGAAACGCTCCGATGGGAGAAGGACAAAAACCCGATTGCCGGCGGCCTGTTCGACCCGACCATCTTTGGCATGGACGGGACGCGCTGGGGCAAGATGACGCCGATTATCCCGATTCTCAATCCCGTCATGGAAGAACCCGCCCGTATCCTGCTCGGTCTCAAGCAGAAGGAACTCAAGGCGATCATGGAAGGCGGCATGGAATACAGGAACTACGGCACCGGATTCCAGGCGATCGGCAAAGCACTCGACGACATCAGCGTGCCGCTTGCCATGAACGGCTATCGTGCCAAGATGCGAAACGGCAAGGCGAGCGAACGTGATAACGCAGTCAGGGCACTGGCCTATCTGAAAGGCTGCGAAACAACAGGCATTCATCCTCGCGACTGGATGTTGTCCACAATTCCCATTCTGCCGCCGAAGTTCCGACCCGTTTCCGAAATGAAGGACAGCAACGTTCCGCTCATCGACGATGCCAACTATCTCTACAAGCTGATGATCGATACGAACAACGGGATCAAGGAACTCCGCAATTTTACAAAAAATACTGTCCGGGAAGAGTATGGTCTCTATGACGCCTATAAGCAGGTCACCGGGTTGGCCGAGCCAACACACCCAAAACTCGTCCAGCGACAAGTACGTGGTCTATTAAAACATGTCTTCGGCGTCGGATCGTCGAAGTTCAGTATGGTGCAACGTAACCTGCTTGGGACACCGACGGATATGGTCGGTCGTGCTGTTGTGACATCCGATCCTGATCTGGACATGGACAGCGTCGGAATACCGGAAGAGAAGGCATGGGAAGTTTACAGGCCGCATCTTGTGCATCGGTTGACGAAACGTGGTATTCCGTGGTCGCAGGCGGCCAGGTTCATCGAAGATCGTAGCCCGGTTGCCAAAGAAGCGTTACTCAAAGAAATGGAAGAGCGGCCTGTCATCATGGACAGGGCACCTGTGTTACATAAGTGGGGGATACTCGCACTCAAACCGCGCCTGGTTGCAGGTGATACTGTTCTTATGAATCAATACGTACAGAAGGGCTACGGATTAGACGCAGACGGCGACCAGCAGTTAGCCCACGTAATTTTAAGGGTGAAAGCGAAGAGTTTGCCTTCGATTGCTACAAATTTGCAATGGGTAAATTCTCTGTGTAAGTTACACCAAAATAACCTTACACAGGAGAAACAACAGATGGCTGGTTATCGTGAATTACGGGTTGCAGGCGTGGACGAGGAAGATCGAACATTTATTTGTCACTTGCAGGACTTTCCCCACGGTCACAAAATTAAGGAGTCACAAGGGCGTTGTGGCAGGATAGATTGGTATGAGATACCAGAGGGTGTTCAGATATTATCCTACGACGATAAAACTTATCGACCGGTTTGGACGAATCCAACGGTATTCTCAGTGCATCACGGTTGTGAAGTAATCGTTGTCACCACAAATAACGGTAAACAGATTTTTACGGACGACGATCCGAGAGCGATTTACGGTATTAACCCGGAGACTTTTGAGTTTGAGCGGGCGACACCGAAGGAAGCAAAAGAAAAGCGGTTCTTGATTCCAAGAATGCGATATGTTCCTGCTAATCCGGGTAATCTGGGATTGCCGAATATCAGCACAGAGAATTACCGACCATCAGGCAGGCTTAAACGAACGGTCAGACCGACGCATGATATCGTTCCTGAAATTGAAGTCGATTTCGACTTGGGTTATCTGCTTGGTGTCATGATCGGTGACGGGTGGGTGTCGCATAGTGACGGCGGTAGTCATCAAATATATCTTGCTGACACGGAAGGCTTTATCGCAAAAGAGATTACCCGTATCATTACGAAGTACACTTCTTCAAGTAATTCGGTGCATCAGTATACATTGGACATGACAAGTGGTGCTTACGGCAATTCCGTTCGCCATCGTTGGGCACACACTGCATTAGGTAAGTTGATTACTGACTTGGTCGGGCACGGTTGTCGGCACAAGCATCTTCCTGAGTGGTTCATTTATGGCAATAAAGAGTTTCGATTGGGGCTTTTTGCCGGGCTGATTGATACCGACGGCGGCGTGGGCTTGGGAAAGGCGGTGACAAAAAAACGACCGAATCTTACCGTGGCTTACACTACAGTGAATTTACGACTGGCGCAGGAGATTCAGCTATTGGCAGCTTCAATCAGCATCTCTGCGAAGATCGGCGTAGGTAAGACACCGGTGGGTCTGCCGGTTTGGAATATCGGTTTTTCGTCGAGAGACATTAAGAAATGGGGTGGGGTCGGACTACAATCCGTGATAAAAAAGGAGAAAATCGAAATAGCCGAAGTAAATTTTGTCGGCGGATCAGGAAACAGAATGGATACGGTGCCGATAAGTTATTCACTTGTGGCAAGCATCACAAACGTCATTGGCTCAAAAACAATTCCAAAAAACGATGAGGAGTGGGAGCGAAAAAGACTTTACGGTAAGATTGTCGTGTCACGGAAGGGGTATCCAAACGAAGGTAAGATTTCCAGGTATTTGGCGAAGGAAATTCTCCGTGTACTCAAGAAGTATTGTTTATCTGTTGAGCATCCACATTTTGATGTCTGGGTACGAATTGTGCATCGAAGCGGTATCGTTTGGGATGTTATCGATAAGATCGAAAACACAGGAATAACGGAGATTGGGTATGATCTCACTGTTCCTGGTTACGAAACATTCGCCGATTCAAACGGGGTGATACTCTCGAATACGATGAATTTTCACGTTCCGTCCAGTTCCGAAGCCGTCCAGGAAGCTTTTAATATTTTACTTCCGAGCAAGAGTCTGATACAATCCTCCGACTTGCGATCGGCCCAGCCGCGAATCATTTCGGAAAATGCGGGCGGTTTGTACCTGGCGTCCCTGCCGCCGGACAAGAAACAGAAGCCGCGAACCTTTGTTTCGTGGGAAGACGCGAAGAAAGCGTACCACCGGGGCGACCTGGCCATCGACGAGCCGGTTGTCGTTTTGAGTAGCAGGGCGTTACCGCATAACAATTAACAAGGATTCACCGTACTCTACCCCACATTACTTCCCATGTCCAATTCCATCGTAAAACAAGCGTCTCCGTCCCAAGCGGGTTCCCCTGCCCGCCGTTCCGCAACCCGAACCGCGAAACAACGGAAATTCCTGATTTCCCTGATCCTGTCGCTCTTATCGCCGGTCCAAATTCGGAACCTTCGTAAGCGTTACGCTCTCGGTCAGGAAACGATCGCCGAACTTGCGAAACTGTCGCACTGTCCGCCCGTTCTTCTGTATTCCGTTCTCACTCCGATTCGGTCGCAAACGCCGCTGAAACTCCGGCTGCTCCGCGTGGAAAAGCAGGTGGTGCTTCTCCAAAACGAGGGGTATTCCAACGAACAGATTGCCGAAAAAATCAACATTTCGCTTGCGTCCGTTCTGGAACATACCGACGCACGTTTTCATCCGAAAATGTACCTTGCCCGTCCGTGGTATCACGAAAAAGCCGACGAGCCTGCCGACCCGAACGAACTGGTCTATGACGAAGCGACGCTGCCGCCAACCTCGCGGCTCGGCCAGAAAGACAATGAGTTGGCGGATATTCCCAAAGAACGGAAAGGCCGATGCCCGATCTGCGGTGCCCGATGTTCGCTACCCTGCCATGCCTGTCGCGTGCGACATGACATGACGTTGCGATCCATCCCCAAAGTGAAGGATTTTGATCCCGCCGATGAAGAGGACGAAGTGGAAGAGGATTTGATGTTCGTCTGAGGGTCGGGCGTCTTTGATACAATGATTCGCAGTGCTGTCACCCGTAACCCAAGAGACCGCTACGATGATGAACAACGTTTACAGCCCGACGCAACTGGAATTTCTGAAAACGCTGGCGGCAAACAACTCCATGCCAAAGGATGCGGCGATGACCGGATCGGGCGGCTGGCTGTGGGATTCCGATATGAACACGGCGGGCAATCTTTCCGGTTACGGCGGTACGCTCGGCAGTATTCTGGGTTCGACCGCCGGTGCTGCGGCGGGGACGGCTGCCGCGCCGGGCATCGGAACACTCGGCGGCGGCGTGGCCGGAGGTGTGGCCGGCGGTGCGGCGGGACGCGGACTGGGACATGCCGTCGGCAGTGCCGTGGACTGGTTCACAGGCGATCAACGCACCGGTCAAAAAGGTTTTCTTCAGAACACGTTCAACCCAAGTGCCATGCTGGGCGACGGCGTGTTCGGGATGCTGCCGGGCGTCGGTAAGGGATTGCAGTTTGCCGGTCGGGGACTTTTCGGAGCGGGCACCAAGGCAGTTCAGAGACAGCTTGGCAAGGGGTTGACCAAGCCTGTTTCGGAAGCTGCGGTGGCACGAATGCAACAGCAGCTTGGCCGTTGGGGTACCGCCAAAGCTCTGGCTCGCGGCGAAGCGAGAGATCAAATGCAAAGTCTGGGGATGCAGGCGTATAAGGCACCCGCCGGAACGACGGGTTTGCGGCAGCTTCCCGGTCGTCTCATGAATTTCGGCCAAAACATGGGACGGGCCGTGTCAACGAACGCCGGACGCCGGGTCCTGGGTCGTCAGGCTGCCGGAGTTGCCGCCGTGGGTATCCCTGTTTCGATGGCGGGTTCCGCACTTGCCGACGGCAACAACGGCGCAACGTCAAGTTCCGCTGCCGCTCGTCCTTTCGCCAATACGCAGGGCTATACCCAGGTGGTGGGAAACAAAAATCGCGGATTCTCCGGCGTCCAGTCCATGCAATAAACACAGTCAATAATATTGGAGAGACATCATGGGACAGGTTTACGATCAAGCACAACTTTTGAAACTGGCGGCCTGGTCGAAACTTTCGCGGGACAAGACCGCGTTTGTGGATACCGGCGGCGGGATGCCGCCCGCTATGCCGATGGACCCGGCCATGCCGCCTGGTATGCCGATGGACCCGGCCATGATGGGCGGGATGCCGCCGGGTATGCCACCGGGAATGCCACCCGATCCTGGCGTGGCCGGGATGCCCGCAGGCGATCCGATGATGGCCGCCCCGCCGGGCGGCGCACCACCGCCGCCCGGCGATCCGTCCATGCAGGCGATGGGTGATCAGGAGATGCTGCGCAATATGATTCGCACGGAGATACAAAACGCCCTGGGCGGTCAGGGCGAAGGGGGCGTGGCCGCAGGCGGCAAGAAGAGCGGAAACAAGTTCGAGGACGCATTGCGCGTTCTCGAAGAAAAAATGAAGGAGCAGACCAAAATATTCGTCGCGGCTCTCGAAAAGGCCGGAATTACCATACCGCTGGCCGCTTTGTACGGTATTGACACGGCGGACGGTTCCGGGGCAGCCGCTGCCGTTCCGACGGCGGCAGATACGGCTCCGCAGACGGCCCAGGGACTTTCGGAAACGATGGCGACCGGGCTGGGCGGTTCCGCCGCAGGTGGTCAGCCGGGCAAAATCGCAGAGTTCCGGGAAGCCCAAACGCAGATTGCACAACTCACGAAACTCGCCCAGGCCAAAGACAGCCTGAAACGATCGGCACTGGCTTCCAGGCTGACTCCATCGTTCGATCCCGAAGCGGCGGACTTGTCGTATCTGGAAGGATTGTTCGCGTGATTCTTGCCATTGACACGCATCGGAACACAAGGGAAACCATTCGCAACATTTCATCGTGGCTGGCCTGTGACAGACTGGGATTGCCGGTCATCGTTGGGTTGGAATACCGATTGCCCGAAGGAACGGCATGGACGCTGGCTTCCTCAGACGACAAGGACTTTGATAAAATCCTGACCACCAGCGGCATCCTGTTCATGGAAATCGCGGGAAACCGTTCAGGAACACCGGGCTTGCTGTGTGTCCCGATGCTCGGTAAAGGCGTACCCCGCCGGGTGGACGACGTGCGTTCCTTCCTGGTCTCTGCCGATGACGGAACGCCGTTTTTTTACGCCGCGCAAACAACAACCGGAGCGTTTCAGGGGACGTATTATCATGACGCGAACTTCAGGGAAAGGGTCAAACGATGAATGATCGTAATATTGTACGAGATTATTTTGTACGCTTCAGGCGTCTCCGTAACTTGCAGAAACTGGCGGATTATTTCGGTGCGAAGGAACGCGGTTGGCTCGGTGCGGCGAGGGACAATGCCATTGCTATCGGAGGTGCAAGGGTGGCCTGTAAGGGTACCAAGCATGTCGTTAGTAAATACGGATTTGGTCGTATGTTGACAGACGAATCAACCGAGTCACTGAAATCGCATACAAAGATTATCGAGGATTGGTTGAGAAAAAAAGGAATCGAACCTAAAATTATGGTCGGTCCGCAACATAAAATGATGCCTGATGTCAGGGATTTGTCTCGCAGTTTATGTGGTGCTTTTGCCACACCAGGTCCGTGGATATCATCCATCGCGGGAGTTCCGGAGGATACGATTCATTCGTCCCGTCAGTCGCCCGGAATTCTGATGCACGAAGCGGGACATGTTGCCAACTACCACGGATTGCGACGCATGTTCGGCCATAATCCAGCGGCGATCGGAATGATGAGCAGGACACCTCTTGCCCGGTTGGGAGCGTTGGCAGGTGTTGGTTTGGGTGCCGTAGCAGGAAAGGACACTTCGGCGGGAGAAAATGCTTGGAAGATTCCGTTGGTATTGGGCACACCACTCGTTGCCGAGGAAGCTACCGCAACTCTGCGAGGATTGAATGCTTTACGCAGAATACAAGGGTTGAAAGTTGCATTAAGACACGCACCACGACCGCTCGTGGGCCTTGCCGCTTACGGTATGTTACCATTGAGTACCTCCGTAGCCGCTTCTTTAATGAACCGATGGAAGCCTGATGCCCGTCCGGTGCAAGACAACGATAAACAGTTGACTTTTCTTAAAAAGTTACTAAAATAGGCTATATCTCTTTGGTCAGGAGTTATTTTTCGTAATAATTCTGCGTATGTATCAATGTAAATTCTTGAGAAAGAGAGACGCACATGAAAAAATTAAAGCAACTGTTTCATTCGATCTGGAACCAAATCACCATTCGCAAAAGACTGAGGTATTATTTAATGATGTCTGTTGTGTTAGGATGGCCGACGGGACGGTCTCATTTTTTTGCACCCAAGAAAGAAATTGATGAGTTTTTTGCGAATCGTGAGCGAGCTTCTGATAAGGTCGTTGATGAGTAATCTAAGCCGCGTAAAAAGAAACGTCGGCGTAAATCAAGATGAATGCTTGGGCAACCTGTGTGTTGCCCTCTTTTTTAGCACTGAAACGGTTTCCGTAGAATGAAGGTTGTGACTCCCACAACCTTTCACTTTTTCTACGCAACATGGAACCGACAACCATAGGCCGTTACCTGCTGGATCAGGCGTTACCCGAAGAATACCGTGATCCCGATCGCGTATGGGACGGGAAGACGACAAGTCAACTCTTTGCACAACTCGCCCAGGAACGTCCGGAAGAGTACCGTGAGATTCTCTTCAATCTCAACAAGATCGCCGTGGACGCACAGGGGGCACGCGGCGGTGTCTCGCCTTCGATCCGGCATACCCGTGAATCGGAAGTCTGGAAGAAACGCCGCGAGGAACTTCAACGTGAAATCAAAACCATCTACGGCAACCCGGAACTCACGAAGCCGCAGAAGCAGGAGCAACTCGTTCGTCTGCTGGCCGAAACGTCGCCGTCACTGACCAGGGACGTGTTTGCAGAGGCGGATGCCGCGAACAACCCGTTCGCCTGGGTTGTGAAGAGCGGCATGAAGGGCAAACCCGCCAACATCAACAATCTGCTCGGCTCGCCATTACTCTTTGCCGATGCCAAGAACAGGCCGATCCCCATTCCGATCCTGCGGGGTTATGCCCGTGGTCTGACGCCGTCGGAATACTGGGCGGCGAGTTACGGAGCACGCAAGGGAACCGTCGATGCGAAAATGGCGACTCAAGATTCAGGCTACATGGCTAAACAACTCGTTCAAATCGCCCATCGTTCCGTTGTCACGGACGATGACGACCAAGATAACTTGGACGACGAGACACGGGGATTTCCCGTGGACACGGACGATGACGATAACATCGGCGCATTGCTGGCGAGAACAACAGGTCCGTACAAACGCAATACGATTATTACCGCCAGGGTACTCCGCGATCTGAAACGGCAGGGCGTGAAACGGCTGCTCGTTCGTTCACCCGCCGTCGGCGGCCCGCAGGACGGCAGTGTCTATGCCAGGGATGTCGGCTTGCGTGAAACCGGCAGGCTGCCGGTTCGCGGCGAGAATCCCGGCGTCGTGGCGGCACAGGCGTTATCGGAGCCGCTTTCGCAGGGAGGGCTTTCAAGCAAGCATTCCGGAGGAATTATTTCAGATCAACGTGCTTCGATTGCCGGTTTCACAGCGATCAATCAGTTCATTCAGGTGCCGAAGGAAAGCAACAACTGGGCGTCCCATGCCAAATCCGACGGCATAGTCCAGAAAGTCGAAACAGCACCGCAGGGTGGCCATTACGTTTTTATCAATAACGAACCAATTTATATCCCGCAGGGCAGTGAAGTCACGGTCCAGCCGGGCGATGACATTGAAGCAGGTGACATTCTGTCTTCCGGTTTGCCGAATCCCTCCGCCGTTGTGGAACACAAGGGTATCGGCGAAGGCCGAAGGTATTTCACACAGGAACTGACGAAGCTACTCCGCGATTCCGGCATGACGGTCAACCGCCGCAACGTGGAACTGATCGCACGGGGGCTGGTCAATCACGTCGAACTGGACGACGAGATGGATGCATACCTTCCCGGCGACAAGGTGCCGTACAACATGCTGGAAAAATTCTATCAGCCGCGTGAGGATGCGATGCAGATGTCCGCGTCGTCGGCGATCGGAAAATATCTCGAACGTCCGCTACTGCATTATACGATCGGCACACGGGTCCGTCCGTCGGTGGTGAAAAACCTGCAAGAGTTCGGGCTGGATGAAAACATCACGGTCCATGACGCTCCGCCACCGTTTCGTCCGCAGATGGTACGTGGGATGGCGATTGCCTCGCATGATCCCGACTGGCTTGCGGCGATGCAGGGTTCTGGGATCAAGGCACGGACATTGACCGCCGTACATCGCGGTCACTCGTCCGATCCGCTTGGAACAAGCTACGTTTCCGGGATCGTGGCGAATCCCGATTTCGCCAAGCCCGGCACGCCCGGTAAGATTGAAGCTCCGATCAACCAGCTTATGGAAATGCGATGGAAACGCCTGGAAGCACCGGAAAATCCATTTGACATCGACGACGGGGATTGAAATGTCGCGCAAACACCCACCGAAAATCACCGGGGTCGAAATCCGTCATCTCTGCGGCAAGTGCGGGAAGGTGCAATCCATCCACCGGGACAGGAACGGGAACGCCGATCAGAAACTGACCACACGGATTTTCAAATGCCGACATTGTGGATTTACGTTCGACCGGGACTATCCTCACGGCGGACGGCCCGGAGCAGACTCTGAGCCAGGTTGGTCGGAAGAAGCTCCTCTGGATTGCTAAAATCACGGATAGATCGTGGGGTGGACCAGTGGCCAGGTCGCGGGTCTCATAAGCCTGAGTATCGCGGGTTCGAGTCCCGCCCCCACAACTGATTGTTTGGAGAATTGTCGTGACTTCGCAAGAAATGAAGCTGTTCGCCAAGGCCAAAAAGGAATTGCAGGCCGAAGGCAACCATAAACCAAAGTTCGCTGAAATACTGAAGCGCATGAACACCATGAAGACCGCAAACAGTCCGAAAAAAGATTGGCGTCGCAAACCTTCCCGGCGGTCGATGCTTTATGCGCCGTTAGAAAAAGCGGAAAAAGCGAATACGCCTTCGTCCGGTTCCGGTTCATCCACAACACCGAAGGTGGCCGATCTGGGAAGTGCCCTCGCAACGATCGGCGATAAGGCAAAAGGTACGACGGATCAGGTTCGGCAAAGTCCGCTACTTGCAGCACTGACGAAGAGTCCGCTGCTGGGCGGTATGGCTCTGGGCGGCGGCGGTGCTCTGTTGGGCCGGAATCTCGGTCACGGTTTGAGCGAGTCGATGGAGCAGGTGCCGGACGCGAGTACGTCGGCGGCGCACCAGATGTACTTGCAGAGGAAAGAAGGCCGCCGTCGCAAACGGTACGGTCTTGCCGGTGCGCTGGGCGGCGGCGGGGCCGGCTTGATGCTGCTGTCGCATTTGGCGAACAAGGCCAAGACGCAGTCATCGCCCTCCGCTCCTGTTTTGAAAAAAGACGCTTCGCTGCTGTATTGCCCTCTGAAACTTGCGAACGGCCCGAATGTTCCAGGTGTTCCCGATGTCCAAAATATTCCCGGCCAGGCTGCGGCTTCCGGCGGCATTACCGCCGACTTGGTTCGCCGGTTGATACGTGCGGGACTGCTCGGAGCGGGTGGAGCGGCGGCGGGAGGACTCGGAGGATACTTCTTGCCCGGCGGCGGACGGTTCGACCGATACGGCAGGCCGAAGCGCAAGTCCCGTGCGGGACTCGGTGCCCTGGTCGGCGGCGGATTCGGCAGCGGGGTCGGCCTGCTTGCCAATACCCGGTGATCTTTGACCAACAAAAGGAAAAGCCATGCCATCGGACACAACACAATTCATCGGTTCCGGGGGACCGAATTCTTACCGGGCGATTTACGGCGGCCTGTTCGGGAATATTGCCAAGTCCTTTGAGAAAGCCCGCGTCGCTTACGGCGAGGAAGCGACAAAAACGGCGTCATTACCCGTGCCGCGCGGCCTTGTTCGCATGTCGCAGAAGCAACGGAACGAACGGCGTGAAAAACTTGCCACAATCGTCGGCGGTCCGAACTCGTCGGAACTGGAACGGGGCTTTGCGCAGATCGCCGAGACTTATATTACCGACAAAGCCCCCTTGCTGACGAACTACATGCTCGGTTTTCAGCTTTTGAAGAAAACCGACGATGACACGAAAGCCTGCGGCATCTTTGCGTACAAGGTCGGCGACGAACTGGTGTATATTCCGGTCTTTGTGATTAACGGCGACGTACAGGGTCATGAACTGATGTACGTCGTTTCGCGGGACCAGTTTGTGCCGAGCGATGAAAAGTGGGTGAACTTTTTGCTGTCCCGCAAGCCGCTGGAGCCGGGCCGAATCGAACGTCGCGAGAAATCGGAAATCCCGACGCAGGGCTTGATGCGACCGACGTACATGTCGTCGGGGCTCAAACTCAGTTCTTATACGTGCTTCAAGCCGCTTGATCCGATGCTGACGCTGTTGGCTTTGAAAACGCTTTTCAAACAGGCATCGGTCGGAACGCCGCTGCTCGAACGTGCGTTCTGGCAGGAAATTTCCAGGACAAACAGAATTCCGCAACTGCTCTGGAAGAACGCCTCCTGCGTTGACATGGACGTGACGCAGTTGTTTCGTCGGAGTTACAAGGCCACAAAACTCGCCGCCCAATGGAGCCGCGATTATCCGGTCTTTGGCCGGTTGCTTGATTATGTCATGGACGGCGAAGGTCTTGACCCTTACCTGGCCGACTGGCAAAAGCGTGCGGCAGTGGCCGAACAGCTTGGCGTTCACACCTCCGCCGGGAAAACCTTGCAGCAAAAACTTGCGGAACGTGTTGCCGGGAAAACAGCGAGTCCAAAAAGTTTCACGAAAGAAGGAACGGTCGCGGTTTATGAAATGGAAAAGATTCCGTTGCATCAATTTCGTTTTATGCCCACAGCGTTGATCGATCGGATTCACCGGGACGGCTATTATGTTTCGGACACGCGGGATCAAGCAAAACTCGCTTCCGTGGTGACGGATGCCGATTCGGAAGGGATCGGGTTGTGCAATCCGGTCGGGCCGGGCCTGTACAAGGTCTCTATGTCGGACGGGACGTTTCGCGAATATTTTCTCTTTCAGAAGTGCAACCCCCGCTATCCGGAAGAAACGGGTTACTATGTCCTGGATAAAGAGACCAAGCATGGCCGCTTTTGTGATGGGAAGGAAATCTGGGTGGCCGGCCCGTCCCATGATCCCAAGTGGCTGCAAAAAATTCCGGCAAGCAACGCCAAGATCAAGGAATCGGCGGACCATCAGTGGGAACGGCACGACGGCGTGGATTCCTTATTGATTACCCCGGCGGGCATTGCGTGGGAGTCGAATTTTCTCGCGGCGGGCGATCATGCGTACTACGATGAAACGCAGGAATGCCCGGTTCATTGCACTTCGTCGTCCGTGCTGGGGTTCCGGCGGATGTGCGATCCGGGCGAAGATCGTTATAAGGAGGGCATCCCGGTGGTCTGTCACAAGGACACGATCTTGCGGCGGTACAAGCAATCGCGCGGCGGGGATTGTTTGCAATTCGGCACCCGGCAACTGTGGCTTGCCCGGCTGATGGAACATACGGTACCGGTCAGTATCCAAAAAGTGCAGCGTGCGTTTTCGGAATACGCGATTGACGATGAACTTCCGAAGGCCAAAAGTGCCGCATTGGAATCCTTAATGGCCGGGCATCATCTGACACAGGAAACGGCGGAAGAACTTTTGAAGGAGGCGGACGCAGCGTTCCCGCGCACGGTCCGGCGGTATCGTGAAAAACTTGCGTTTTCCGGTCCGATGCCGCTCGATAAGTTTTCCGTAACCTGGCCGAAGAAGGAAACAGGGACGGACGGTGTGACCGGTTTGTCCGTGGAGCAGGACTTGGAAACGGAGGAACCGGTCGAAGCCTTGCGTGCGACGAAAGTGCCGGATGAGCGCATGACCTGGCCGGGAATGCCGGACGCGGAGACCAACTCGTCGATGGAAACTCCGCCCCCGAATGCAAACGACCTGTCGCTGGCATCGCAGGCGGCCCAGTCGGGTCAAAAGGATTTTGTGAGTTCGCAGATGCTGCTTTCGCTGTTGCGGGAGATCGACAACGACGATCTCATTCCGAAATACGTCAATACGTTCGAGAAAGCCTGCGATACGCTCGGCAGACTCTACATGCAGTTGCTCTGGCGCACGGATGCGTTTGAGGAGCGGTTCGGCAAGACGCAGTTGAAGGAATTCAAAGAGATGCTGGTCAACCTTTTCGGGCAGATGGGCGATTTTATCTGTTATCTGCGGCAGCGGGACATTCGACCCGCCCCGGTGCTGTCGCTGGGTGCCACCAACATCAGCGAGGAACAATAACCGTGAACATCCACACCAAAACCGTCCCCGCCCATTACAAGTCCGTCACCGACTTCGGTGCCAGGAAGATCACCAACGGGAGTTACACCCACCGGGTCCAACTGGAAAACATTCCGAACGGAGCGGGTGTTTATGCGCTGCTTCCCTCGCCGAACGAAGGGCATATCCGGTCGTTTGCGATGATGCCGGGCGCGCTTGCAGGCGGGACGCCGCCGGTGGCGACCGGAAGTTTATTCGTGTCCCCCGTGAATCCGGCCGTCGATTATGAAGCGTTTTTTCTCTACGCCGTTTTGGATGACGTTCCCCTGACGACGGCAGGTCCGAAAATGTGGCGGAAAACGGCCATCGCCAACGCCGCCTATTCCACGCTCCAGGTCGATCCGGGAATGCTGTACCTGGCGGTTCTGGACGGACCGCCCGATCTCACCCTGGCCGATGTGACCATGACCGTGGTGACCGGTTGATGTTTTACACGGCGTGTAATTCAGGAGGGATTTTACGTTGCCGGTTTTTGTCCCCCAAGTCCAGGATTTTTTGCTTCGCGCCGACGCCGCCCGTCGCCCGCTCGACTGGCGGTTCCGGCGTGCGGTCGCATTGAGTCGTGTCACAGCCCGACGCCGTTATGCACGCAAGGGGGACGACGAGGTGATTCTGCGCTACGCCGATCTTCTGCACCGGGTCACGGACCATACGTCTTTTGAAGACTTTGCGAAAATACGAAAACGGCATCCCGACCTGTCCGAAGTCTATCTCGCTTATGCCGCGATGAACAAGACGGAATTGGCCCTGACCGACGGGCTGCTGTTGAGCCAGTCCGCCGACCCGAACCTGATCCGCAATCAGAGCGGCATGACGGACGTCCAACAGAAACTCTACAAGAAGCTGTTTCTCGATGTCGATGATCGCCGCGAGATGTCCCTATTCATTGCCAGCCAACTCATGGAACCGTCGCGCTTACGGGGTACTGCCCTGGAAATGCAGGACACGGTTGACCCGGAATCGCCCGATTCCCTGCGTCCCCGGTTGGACAACGGGAGTCTGGGGATTCGTGCCCAGTGTGCGCTCAAGGTTATGGGGTTTTATTCCAGTCCGGTTGTTCTGGAACTGGTCTATACCGGGTTTTTGATGGGTTCGATTCCCGGCGGTCGGGACAGTGCGGTGCGTTTTATCAATCAGGCGGAACTGACGGCGACGCGTGGACTCGGCTACCTTGCGACCCGTGAACTGGCAACGCTGCCGGACGGGATCATGGAAATTTTCAAAATGGCGGGCAAGCTGGCGATGGAAGAAAAGGAGGAAGGGCAGACGGACATTATAGAAAGCGTCGAAGCGTTCTTCCAGCTTGTCAGACCCCGCATCGGTCGTGCGGGTAAAATACTTCATGGGGAGCAGACGCCGGATTTTGTTTTTGAGAATCCTTATGAATACACGGACGGCGAGATCATGGAAGCGAGGGAAACAGGAACCCTGCCGCCAGGCGTTCCCGCCCTGTCCCATGTTTCACCATGAGACCGACCACGAGGCATGAAATGACGCGACGATATGCGGAATTAATGAACGAGCATGATGCGGACGCATTGCAGGAAGCAGCGGACGATGTTTCGTATCTGACGAGTCAGGGTCTTTCGCCGACGGATGCGATTGCGAAAGTGGCCTCCGCCGCCGGGTTCCCGTTGCATAAAACGCGGCTTTTGACCTACGCCTATACGAACGGCGTGGCTGCTGAAAAACGTGCTTCGGGCGGCGGCCCGCTGGAGCGACTGGCCGAGTTCCCGATGCCCGACCCGAACGAGATTCAGCGGCGGGTTTACGGTGAACCGGAAAAGCACGTGGACTCCATACCGGACTATTCGCAGATCATGTCGCAAGGCAAGACCGCATCGTTCGGTGCGAAGGGTTTTTTACCGAAGGGCATGGCAACGTTCGATACGGACATTTCGCAGATGTCCCGCAACGACATCCGCAACCTGTTCGGCATGGCGAAGACGGCGGAAAGCAATTCTGGGGAGAACAAAGAACCACAGGGCTTTTCTCTTTCCCGCACCGTGATACGCTTCGGGCTTTGTCCCGAAACACCCGAAGAAGAAACCCCGAAATCGGCGGAATCGCCCAAGTCATTGCAGGAGTGCCTTCGCTGCCGGATGCCGGTCATGCCGCCTGATCTGGCCGACGCACTGGAAACGATCTTACCGCAGTTGCTCGGCGAGAAAAAGTCCGCAATGATCGCAGCGAACGCCGAAGCCGACGATGCCTTTACGCTACTCAAGACTTCGCTCGACGAGTTCGGTGCCGGGCTGAACCATCGGCATCTGGAGCCGTCGTTCAAACGGGCGGGGCTGGCTTCGGTCCATGCGTACTATCCCGACATCGCTTCGATGCTCGGTCCGTATCTGGACGAGGTCAATATGCAGTTGATCAAGGAATCGTCTTATTCCTTAACGGATGTCACTTCCCGGCATCCCTGGGTGAAAGAAGCAAAAGTTCTTCACAACGAGATACAGCGTGTGGCCGATCTGACCGTGGCCGCGAACCAAAAATCCGCCGAGTATCAGGCGGTATTTCATCTTTACAAGCACCGTGAGAAGATCAAAAAATCGGCGGGCTGGGGCGCGTTCCTGGCCGGTTCCGTACTTGGCAACGCATGTTCACACCCTCTCGCACGATATATCTGCCGCAAGTCGATTGTTTTCAATTATTTGCGTCTCGTTTTCAAATTTCTTTTGGTGACCGCATTTGTTTTTCCGGCAGGCAGGATTGTTGG
>Ga0082212_10005331_pt1 | contig 17555 bp, 13 predicted proteins | sample TergutNt197P3_FD_71548 | JGI IMG/M metagenome (GOLD analysis project Ga0082212, IMG submission 71548) | Neocapritermes taracua P3 segment gut microbial communities from Petit-Saut dam, French Guiana - Nt197 P3 | ecosystem: Host-associated > Arthropoda: Insects > Digestive system > Gut ... | reverse complement strand
CAGGCTGGGGAGGCAGAAACGCGTGGGCTCAGCCCGTAACGTGGGACGAAAATAATTATCCCGTGATAGGCGACGGCAATCCTCTCGCTCCCGGAGAAATATTATCAATTCCCGTTAATCCTATAGAATCAATAGATTCTGCCGACCCTGTCCCGGACGTCAGTTATACCGACGCAACAATGGAAGATTCGGGCATATACTGGGAAGACGAAATAATCACAGTATATAAACCGTCAAACGGCGGCGTTTGGTATCCCAGAATATGCGCCCTGTCGGACGGGACGTTACTCTGCGCGTTCGATACAAACGAAAATCACGCAAATACTATAATAAAAATCATGAAAAGCGTTGACGGCGGATTAAACTGGGAAGAACATTCGGTTATTGACTATTACCCCGGTTTGGACTGCGCCAATCCTGCATTAATCGAACTGGAAAACGGCGATATTTGGCTTTCGCACCGCGCAAACATAACCCGTCCGTCAGGCAGATATTATTCGACTATCCAAAATAATATAAGCCATGACGGGGGCAAAACATGGGAGAATCATTCGGTCATAGAAGAACAGCTCAGCACAGGCGGGGTATATGAGCCGCATTTCGGGAGAATAGGCGGTAAAATCGCCGTATTTTACGCGAACGACAGCCGCAGTGCCGTGACGGCGCATACGGAGCAGAACATCGAGTTTAAGACATGGGAAAATGATAAAAACGAATGGAGCGAAAAATATATAGCGTCAGACGGAACTAAAACCCATTCGCGCGACGGTATGCCCGTATGGGACATACGCTCAGACGGGAGATACATACTGGCAGTCGAAGCCACAAACGTAAACGGATTCCCGTTTGTATTGCAGATAAAAACGTCCCCCGACGGTTACGACTGGTCGGAAGAACTGAAGAATGTTTATATACCGCATACAAAAGGACGGAAAGCCGCCGCCCCGTATGTGGCAGCCCTGCCCGACGGCAGGCTTATATTATCGTTTCAGACAGATGAGGATTCCAAACAAGCCGGGGATAATTATTCAGTCATGAAAGTTATGGTATCATCCGATAAAACGGGCGAAGTCTGGAATAAGCCGTTTATACCGTTTGATATACCCGACAGTTACTGCGCCGTTTGGAACGGATTATACGTACATAACGGCTATATATACGCAGTCACAAGCGCAAATTATCCCGGCAGCGGCATTTATCTGCGCCGCGCAGGCATACAGGATTTTTAGCGTAAATTATATTAATTATACAAAACGTTCTTGAGGTTTCTTTCGCTTATCACGTATATAATATAATCGGGATTTAATCTTGAGATTTCTTTCGTGTCAAAATAACCGTAACTCCACATGGACTGGAATGTCGCGCTTGAAAACCTGTCGGTGTAAAAAGCGTGGAGGCAGCCCTCGAAAGAATCGCGCATTATATAAGCCGACGGCAGTTTGCCCGGCATATTTGATTTTGTCGTATGCTCAAACGCTACCCTGTCATGAATAATATATATATTCCGGGGTTCGTATAATTCTAATCCCAGATGCCCTTTGTTGAACTGCGGGTTAAAATGCGGCGGGTCGAAATTCATATTTACAAACGACGTAGTCTCTTTTAAATCGGACACGTCTATTTCAAGCCGCATATAAATATCGCCGATGTCTCTTTCGAGATTATAAAACTCAAAATCTGAACGCGGTCTCGGAGCAGCGTCCGGGAAATCTCCGGCGATATAATTCATCAGTTCGACATATCCCAGATACGCCCCGTATTCGGTCCAGTGCGAATCGGTTTTATGCCATATTTTATATTCGTCGTTTTTGTGCGCCATCATTACGTCCGATAAATCTATAACCGTCGCCCCTCCGTCCGTGACGCCTTTTTTCCATTGACGCAAAAGCGTGTCGCTTGTTTCGAAAATATAACGCCTCGGCATATCTTCGGCAAATGTCCGGACAGTATTCGGGACAAGCAGATATATTATTTCGGATTTGCAGTTGTTTGCTCTCAAATCCTGTATTCTTTTCGATATTCTTGTCGTAATGTTTGCTATATCATTATCGTTTATTAAATTTTCGCCTATGTAATCCGGCAGGCAGTCGTCGAAATAACTCATAAAATTATATCCCACGATAACCCCGAACGTCCCGTATCTTTCATACATATCCACGTCTTTGCGCGCCTTTACGATAAAAACAGTTTCTTCGCTTGGGGCTTTCCCCTCAGCTTCCGCAGTCAGCCTTAAAATTGTCACGCCTTCTTCACTAAACGGCACTTCAACAAGATAATCCCCGTAGTCAGACCCCGTATATATTTCTTCGGTTCCCCCTGTCACTCTTATCATCGCGCCTGTCTCGCATTTACCGCCGATTATAAAACTTGTGTTGTGGCTGTGCTTTTTCACGTCAACTCTCGGCGTTGCGGTTCTTCTTGCCGTGGTTTCTTCCTGATTCTGCACGGAAAATTCTATAGCCGACAGTATCTCAAAATCAAACAGTATCTCCGGCTCGACGTTTACGATTTCGCCGGCGTTCACCGGAACAACAGGTTTGTTTTCGGATTGATTATTCGGAACGTCGGGGTCGCCGTTCCCTACAATATTTGTACTATCGTTTGCAAGATTTGAATTATTTCCCGATTTTATCATACTGTTTATAACGTTTTCAGCCTTGCCGTTGTCTGTCGTGACAAGCAGAATCACATAATTTCCCGCGGTTATGATTTTCGCGTTTTCGATAAGCGGCACTTCATGCTCAACATAGCCCCTTATATCGCCGTTGTCTTTTCTGTTTAATCTTTTTTCATGAAGATTTTTAACGGAGTCAATATTATTTTTTTCGCCGTCTTTGATTTTCAAAACGACTACTTCAAAAAAATGATTCCCGATAGGGACATAAAAAGCGTAATCCTCAAGATAATCAAATTCCGGGACAGGGGACGACGTTCCGTTAATCAAACGTCCGGCTTTTTGCGGGTCGAGATAATTTTCGCTGTTTTCTTCCGCTCCGCTGTAAAAATACTCAAAAAAAGTATCTTCCGGTATTTCTTCGTCCGGATAGACCTGCATAATCGCGTCCGCTATTTCTTTTGAAGAAAATAACGTTTCAGGAATTATTTCGTTCATGTTCACGTCTGCGTTTATGTTTTCAGATTCAGCGGGATTTTTTGTGCCGTCCGTATCGCCGTCAGCATTACCGCTGTCAGTTGGTTTGCAGGCGTATAAATGCGTCAGCAAAACAAAAATAAGCAACAATACCGGTATTAATCTCTTGAATTTATTTTTCATAATAATATATACCTCAACTATTTAATAACGAGTCTATCTGCGACCCGGCTTTGTCATATTCGGCAATCATAATATTTTTCGCTATGTCTTTGATAATATCTTGAATATCGCCGTGAAGCGTTAATGTTTGCAGGAAATCGACGGTTTTATTGATAATCTCCCCGTCCATATCGTTAAGCGCGTTTTTTAATGCCGTAAGTTCTGACCTGAACAGACCGGGGTCGGTTTCATGATTGTTATTCTCAGCCTTATTTTTTATGTTCTGCGCCGACAGTACCGCGTCAATCCTGTCAAGCAGCGATTCCAGCTCCGTAATAAAATTCTGGTTATGCGATTCTATATACGCAATATCTTTGCCTGTGCCCGCCGTTTCCAAATCTTTAGCCATGTCAGACAGCTCGGACGCCCCCGCGAATGACGCCGCGCTTTTTAAAGCGTGGACATATATCGTATATGAATTGCAGTCGCCTCTTTTGAGGCACGCTTTTATCTGGTCTATCTTTTCGCGTCCGTCGTCCAAAAACGCGGTAAGCACTTTAAGATACAATTCGGCTGTCCCTCCCGAAAGCGCGATTCCTTTATTTATATCTATCCCTTCTATACCGTCTATCTCATATATATTAATCCCGCTTTGGGTTTCTGATACGGACCGGCTGATTTCCGCCGTGTCTTTTTGTTTGTCTTTCTGTTTTTCTTTCGGTATCCATTTTTCTAAAACCTGATTAAGCCTGACGGTATCTATGGGTTTTGATATATAGTCGTTAAAGCCGTTGTTCAAAAACATCTCTTTCATGCCGGAAACAGCGTTGGCAGTCAGCGCGATAATGGGCAAATCTTTATAATACGAATCGTCCTGACCCATTTCACGAATCAGCCGCGTAGCTTCGATACCGTCAATGTCAGGCATTCTGTGGTCCATCAAAATCAAATCATAACGGTGTTCTTTTATTTTTTCGATGGCTTCCCGACCGCTTTTGCATAAATCTGTTCTCATGTTATATGGCGTAAGCAAACCCGCGGCAACTTTCAGATTGGTGTTTATATCGTCCGCCACAAGCACGCTCGCGTCGGGGGCGGTAAATCCGATGGTTGTATTAATTCCCGTGTCGTATGAAAAACTGTCCGCCTCGCCGTTTAAGATATTGGCGACCGATATGGCGTATACCGGCATTGAAAGAACCCCCAGATTAATGTTGGGTATAGCCTCGCCGAATTCCATGAGCAGGATAACCTTGGATTTTGCCCCGTATCTCATAACCGTCACTTTATTTTTTTCGTATAATTCCAGAGAAATAAAAACAAACGCGTATTTCTGCCCCGCCATTTTATCGCGGAAATCTTCGTCGTTACTGGCAATATCGTAAAATGCGCCGAGGTTGTCAATGCTGTACGCTATCGAGTCGGCATAGATTCCCCTCTCGTCGTATACTATAACGTGCTTTTCTTCCGGATTGTTGACTGCGGCAAGCTTTTCGGGCTTATGTATTTTCTGCGGCAGAGTTACGGTAAATAAACTGCCTTTCCCGTATTCGGACTGCACGCCGATACTTCCGTCCATGGCAGTTACGATATTGTGCGTTATGGCAAGCCCCAGCCCCACGCCCTCTATGCCCTTGTTTTTTTCCAAATCAAACTGAGAGTACTCGTTGAACAAATCTTTAATATCGTCCTCGCTTATGCCTTTGCCGCTGTCCATGACTTCAATGTTCAGGACTATATTTTCTTCGTCGATAATCTCTCCGCAGACCGATAAAGACACAAAGCCTTTTTCGGTATATTTGACCGCGTTCCCCAGTAAATTTATCAGAATCTGACGGATTCGCGTTTTGTCGCCGATAAGCTCGTTGGGGATATGGCTGTCTATGTTCACGGCGAACCGGACGTTTGAATCCACGACCCTCATACGGATAATGCTTACCACGTCGTTTATAAGCCCCGAAAAATAATAATTGCCCGGCGTTAACTGAAATTTGCCTTTCTCTATCTTGGAATAGTCAAGTATATCGTTAATAATAGACAAAAGGTTTATCCCGGCTTGCCTGACTGTCCGGACATGCTCAAGCACGGCGTCGGGGTCTTTGTCGCGCAGGGCAAGCTCCGCCATGCCTATGATGGCGTTCATGGGCGTGCGTATCTCGTGGCTCATGCTGGCGAGAAAACTGCTTTTAGCCGCGCTGGCCTCTTTCAGTTTTTCCTGAAGGTGTATCGTGTTGACGCAGAAAATATAAATCAGCAGGTTAAGAGCCATAGAAGCGGCAAAAAACTTGATGTTGTATGACATCGGATATATTTCGCCGAGAAGATTGATTTTAAATATAAACAGCATTACGGAAGCCGCCGCCCCGACGAATATGATATACGCCGCAAGGCTTCTGGAATTATAATACGTCAATGAAATAATAGCGGTGCAGCTTATATAAAGAAAAATAAGGCTGTCTCCGTCAAAGAAAAAAGGCTCGCTTAACAGAATCGCGGCGATAATAACCGGGGATACAAACGCCGTCACCTCCGCGCTAAGCGGGCTGCGCTCCGTCACGACATAGGCTGTCACGATAACTATGCCTAAAATCAGACGCACTATCGCTAAATTTATGCCGTAGGACGGCACGGTATAAGCCGTTGTAACAACGGCGTACACGCAGAGTATGATGAAAATATGAGAAGCCGCCTGATTTTTGTTTGAGTTTGCAAACACGTTTTTGCGGATAAACCGTATCATAGTCAACTCCCCTTTCTTATATGAAACTGTATATAGCCTGAGCAAAAGTCCGGGGAAATCCCTCCGTCACTTCGTGACACCTCCCCTTTCAGGGGAGGCTTGGTTCAGATTCTTTGCCTCCCCTGAAAGGGGAAGGGGACCGCCGTAGCGGTGGAGGGGTTCGGAATCTGATGTCTTTTCGACTTTTGCTCATGTCTGTAAACATATAAATTATTATACCAAAAAAAATAAAAAAGTCAATACTTAAAATAAAAAATATGAAATACCCCGACCGAAAACAGATTAACGCTGTTTTAGCCGGAGTATTTCGCCATATAAAAAGCGATATATAATATAACGGAAGAAGTCAGATTTTTCCCATCGACCACAAAAGCCCGCGCCGGACGATTTCCCTGAATGAGGCGTTGTCGTAGGAGTTTGAGTCGTGCCCCGAAGCGTAACAGAATACTTTGCTGTTTTTATACTGCCGCGTCCACGCGACTGTGCTTAAACTTAACTCGTGGTCTGTCGTGATAAGCGGCGAATCGTCGGGACTGCCCATTTTATACGTTTCGTCGGTCAGCGAAAACGGCGAAAGCCCTTTTGTTATAGGGTGTTGCGGGTCGGCGATATTAAAACTGACGTTTTGGTTCTGATGATAAGTCATAGACCTGCTTTTTAATCCGGTGATTTCGTCCCAGACTTCCCAATGGTTATAATTGAGGATTGCGTGGTGCAATAAAACTATGCCGGATTTTGTACTGCCTAAAAATTCAGTACTGAACTTTTCGGTTGCTTTGCCGGCTTCCGGGATTTTCAGCCCCAGACCGTAAAAGAGAAAAGCATCGTAATTGGGCAGGTTCTCTTTATCTTCGGCGAGAATGTCGATATTCTGGACATAAAACTTAAACTCAGGCATAGAGTTTAACATTTCCTGAAAACTGACAATGTCGTAAGGGTGCCAGTCCTGCACGACGGCTACTTTAAATAAACCCATTTATTTATACCCCCCTCAGCCGTTATATATTATAAACCTGAGCGCGGAGTTTTTTCAGATATTCGATTGTCGCGCCGGTTTCGTATTTTTTGTCGAGTTCCCCGCCGTTGTTTTGAGTGGATACCCACGGGCAGGCGCACGATACCCCGCCCTCGTAACCGATTTCTTTAAGTATTGTGAAAAGTTTTATAAAAATATCTTCGCGGTTTCCGGCATGAGGCTGCGAGCCGCCGTCGCCCTGAATATGCACATGCAGGCATTTTTCGCTCTCGATTTTGATATTTTCGAGCGGCTGGTCAAGTTCAAGAAAATAATTCAGGTCAGCCATGACTTTGATGTTTTTCCCTCCTGCGGCGTTTGCGATACGCAAGCCGTCAAGATACCGCGGGAATACTGTCTTAAGCCCCGCCATAGGCTCAAGGGCGATAAGAATGCCGTTGTCTTGGGCGTATTTGTCGAGCATTCTTAGAAACCTGAAAGTTTCGTCTTCTCTTTGGGGGCGGTCTTTCTCGTCTTCGAGCGGGAAGAACATACCGTACACCCCCGCAACTTTAACGCCCATTTCGGCGCAGCGTTCCAGGGCGCGCGGGGTCCAGAACTCAAGCTGTTTCCAGTCTGCCTGAGGACCGCATATGCGCAGACCGTAATGGTGCACAAAATGACTGCACACCGTGACGGGCAGATTACATACGGCTTGTATCTCAGCCTTTTTTTTCTGCCATACGTAATCGCTCTCCATAGGGTCCATCTGAATGCCGCACGGGATTTCGTAAAATTCATAACCCTCCGCGATTTCCGGGATTTCCACCCCGTCGCCGAACAATATACCGAGTTTAAACATATTTTCCCTCCTGTTTGATTCCAAAATTTTAAATTAATATAAATGCTTCGTTAATTTTATATTTTATATTATTTAAAATTTTTTGTCAATATATTTGTATAAAAAAATATACAGGAGTTTTAATATCTGTTAATGTCTATATACGGTCTTCTTCAAGACACATGCGTTCGATATACCCGATAATTTTGTATTTGTTGCTGACCGAGAGTTTTCTTATCATATTTAAAATCATTTGTTCGGTGCTTCTTTCGGCGTCCGGGATATAATCGTCGAACTTGCCGTTTGTTTCCGCCGCGTATTCGTTTCTGTCCCCGTTGAGAATCCATTCATAGGGAACATTATAGAAAGTGGCGATTTTCATTAATACCGGCTTACGCGGAATGCATAAATCATGCTCCCACCTGTAAACGGTATTTAAAGATACGTTAAATATTTTGCTCTCTTCGTCTAACGTCTTTTTTATGCTTAAACGCAGTTTTTTTAATCTTTTTCCAATTCCAAGATTGTTGTTCATTGTCTTTCCTCCTATCCGCGACTAAATAACTAACTGATATAACTGTTCGTTATATTCGCCAGTAAAACAATTCTTACGCTTCCGTCATATGAACAAGTAGAAAGGGTCGCTATATTTTCTGTATTTTCTGTTTCAGGTTCGCGGTAATTGCGGGCAAATCTTTTCACATACTCCAAAAATTCATCACTATTTTCCGGCGTCGCATACGGATTATAAATGACAACGTCGTCCTCTTTTACAATCATACAGGCAAAAAACTCAAGCTTATATGTTTTATCTTCTAAAAATATAGTTCCAAACCGGTTGTCCTCAAAAAATCCCTCGTCGTCAAACAGGCACAAATCGCCGAACATGCTTCCGTTATTCATATTGTGTCCGTATATTATCGTGTTAAATCCGGTAAAATCTTTCGGGCATCTGTAATCCATGAATATAGTCCCCGCCAGCGCGTAACCGCCGAACACGTCCCTGCGCAGATAATAATTGTTATCGCGCGCCTGAACAAACGGATAGTCTATTCTTGTCCCGGGGATTCTTATCCAGCCGACTATGTCGCTGTTTACTTCATTACGCAGGTCTGTTACAAATTTGTTGGGTTGCAATCCCGGCAAATTTTTATCCGGTTCTTCCGGTTCTTCTGATATTGTCTCGTCTGATTCTTCTTCCGATGTTTTTTTTGTTTGCTGAATGTCCGGCGGACGGTATGAGGCTATTTTTTTATTTATCTGTTCTTCATGAACATACCGTTCGGACATTTCCCATAGTTTATAACCGCACAGGCAGATAACCGCAGTCAGCAATATTATCATAAAAATCCGGTTTGTTATTTTCATTATATTGCGTCTGCCTCCTTTTTACGGGTTTACGGTTTAATGATTTTATATGTAGTGCTAATTGATTATGAGAAAACAATGAGAACACTCCCCTGCCTCCCTTGCTAAAGGGAGGGGAACCGTCCGCAGACGGTGGAGGGATTCGGAATCTGATGATGTTCGGGGAGACGAACGGAATCCCTCCGTCACGCTACGCGTGCCACCTCCCTTTAGCAAGGGAGGCTATGGCAAAACAACCATATATTGTTCGATTTTCTATTAGCACCACGGGTTGATTTAATGATTTTATGTTTCAAAGTCGCGCCGGAGGCGGGGTAGGTAGGCCGCCCCCGGCTTTTTCGATTAGTTCGGTTTATTTGATTTAATTGGTTTAATCTGATTTAACTGATTTTTATGCTTTTGGTATTAGTCAAATATTGACGAGTCAACCCAGAGAGCCGGATATACCATGTTGTAGCCGTCGGTATTATATACCTGATAAGCGTAGCCGCCTTTCAGTATTGCGCCGGACCTTCCGGAACTTCCGGGGGAACGCGTCCAAATGCCGTATGTTGACGGGAACGGTATGCTGATTTTGTCGAAATTCGTGGGAGCTACGCCGGTGCTTGTCTTATTGCCTTCGTTGTAAGTCAGATAAGTTTTTGAGCAGAAGTTCACTAATTCAATAAAACTCAAAGCGAAAGCTACATCGTTTCCTGTGCCGTCCGGCGTTGCGACCGGGCTGCTGAACCCTGCGGTAAGCGAATTTTCCTGATTGACTGAGCCAAGATTGTTTAACGCGGTGTTTTTGACAGTAAAATTGCGGAGCGGGGCATTAGCGGCAAGTTTTGCAACAGGGCTGTTGTTCCCGGTGAACCAGTTGTTTATTATTTCCCGTACTTTGCAGTTTGAAGTATTGTACGCGCCGGTTCCAAAAATAGTCCATACGAAATTCTCGTCGTCAGGGCTGGTTGTATGCCATGGAATATATTCCGTGCGTACTATCAGCGAATAATTTCCGTTTGTCGCAATTTCTATCCATTTTGCGGTATCTCCGGTTTTGTCGGTTTCAAGTTCCCTTCCGGTAGCCCCGGTGGGTAAATCTTCTATGTCGGGTTTGATTGTGACTGTTACGGGCAGAGAAGATACTGCCGGGTTTTTCTTGGACGTTGCCGTTACCGAAACGCTTGTTACCGACGCGTTTGAATTGATTGTCAATACTCCGTTCACGTCTATAGTAGCCTGATTGCCGGGGATTACGCTCCATGTCACGCCTGTGGTATCTATAGAATTGTCGCTCATTTTAACGACAGCCGTGAATGTCATGCTCTTGCCTTTGGTGAGAGAGCCGTTCGGAGGGCTGATTTTTACGCTTCTGACTGTTAAAGTTTCGGGCGGTTCCTGCGTAAAGTCCTGGGGGAATGTCAGGTCTTCGACGTTTTCGTCTTTTTTCTCCTCTATAATCCACCAGTATAAGTCGTCGTCTGTTCCGAGTTTGCCGTCCGGGCCAGCCGACTGATAAGAGCCGTCGGGGTTCGGTCCGAGCAGTTTTGTGCCGTTTTCTGTGGTAACTATATCGAAGCGGTCGTCTGATGTTCCGGGTTTTTCGTCCATGCCGCCGCAAAGCATATCGCCTATTTCGTTGCCGTCCTCGTCGATTTGCGTGAATGTGTTGTCGCCCCAGTCAAGATATAAATTGCCGTCGCCGCCCAATACTACGCCTGCCGCGTCTTTAGTTATAACGATTACGGTTATCTTAGCCGTTTTACTCGGCGACTGTACGGACGTTGCCGTGACTTCGAGTTTCGAGCCTATCGCCGCAGAAAGCGAAGCCGTTACGGAAGCTCCGTTGCCGTGGCTGTTGAATGTGAAGTTGGTTGTGCTTACGGGCGTGCGCGACCAGTTTATATCGTCGCTGTTGAATACGGACGGTTTTGCCGAAAGATTAGCCGTCGCGCCCTGTTTCAGGAAAAGCTTGTCGCCTATCATAGTGCCGCCGTTTGAATTGATTCCGCCGCTGCCGCTGCCGGAGCCGCCGCCTGTGATGTTGACTATTTTGTCAAGCAGGTCTTTGCCGTCCTGAGTGGCTGTGTGGTCGTCGTCAAATTCGTTATAGAAGTCTTCGTAGTTTCCGTAGTTGGGGTCGTTGGGGTCGCTGCCCTTGCTTTTTGTCGCCATCTGTGCGAGCACGTTGATTGCGTAATAATACGAATCTTCGGGGTCGTTTATCAGTTCGACTTTATTGAGCAGGAGCCCTGTTGCCTGTCCCGGCATAAGGGGCGCGGCCCAGTATGCCCAGCCGTCAACGTCTATTACCCAGTATTCGCCTACAGGTTCTCCCAGAGCTATCCACTGAGCCATAGTCAGTACGGTAGCGTTAAGCGTTTTGCCTATGTTCGGTCCTGTGCCGTTATAGTCGTTGGTGTTCTGGTGTACATATCCGGGAATCGTCTCTTTTGCCGGCGACGGGGCTTTTTCGTAATATTTCCAGCCGCCCATCGACCATTTCCAGTAATCATGGAATCCGGGGTCTGAGGGGTCGCAGGTGGTAACGTCGCCCGTTACGGGTATATGAGGCTGCCATGTGTCTTTTTCGTCGATATTCGCGTTGCTCATCAAAGAAACGGATTTATTGTCGGCATTATGTGTGCCAAGCCATAAACCGTTGTTGTCGTAGTCGCCTTTTAAAGCCGCGCCTTCGCCGATTTCCATGTATTCGTCAAGCCTTATACGGACAAATAACGGTACAGTGCCCCAGTTTTCGATATATACGTCTTTTTTGGGTTTGCAGAAGTCGTCATGCGTCGTGCCTCCGGGCTTGCCGCCGCCTTCCCATTCATTTGTCATGCTTTGGGCAATGTTTATCCATGCGAATGTTCCGGTTATCAGTATCGCGAGAACTACCGCTAACGATATAAATGCTGTGATTCTTTTTTTCATGTTCATATTAAATTCTCCTTGTTTGTTTTTATTTGTTTAATTAATTTGATTTAAATTTGACTTTTAATTTAATTCTTTTTTTGTAAACAATATGTATCTGAGTGTCAGCGCGCAGACGGCGAGTAATGTAAGCCAAAGTCTGGGGTCGTTTTCTTCGTCGCCGGTTTTCGGGGGATTGCCTGTCGGGGGATTGGGTTTGTTAGTTCCCCCCGTCGGGGTTTCTGTCGTCGGGAACGGTATCAGATTGCCGGGTACGTCGTAATCTTTAATATCCTCGTCCGGCGGCAGTTTTATATAACCCAGAGGGTTGTCGTTTTCGTCGTATATATACCAAACGTCTTCGTCCTCGTCGTATTCCGCGGTCCAGCCGTTTTCCAAATCAACCCTGCCGTCATTCGGAGCTTCTGTAGTTTCTTGTATTGTCGGTTCTGTTGGATTTGTTGGTTCTGTCGGAGTTGTCGGAGCTGTTGGCTCAGGCGTCGTGGGTTCCGGAGTAGTCGGTGCAGGCGTTGTCGGAGACGGAGTCGTTGGCTGTGAGGTAGTCGGTTCTGGGGTAGTCGGAGTCGGTGTTGTCGGAGTCGAGGTTGTTGGAGTCGAGGTTGTTGGAGTCGGTGTTGTCGGTTCCGGAGTAGTCGGCGCAGGGGTCGTTGGCTGTGGGGTAGTCGGTTCCGGCGTTGTGGGAGTCGGAGTTGTCGGTTCCGGTGTTGTTGGTTCAGGCGTCGGTCTGGGAGTAGTAGGTTCAGTCGCGCCGATAAATTCATTTTTCACGTTCCGTGAATTTTGCAAACCGTATGTTACGTTGAGAAGCATAGTAGTAACAAATATCAATGTCAATAAAAATCGGAGTAACCGGTACGATTTTTTATTGAATTTTAACATTACGGTCCCTCCTTACTACATTATTAATCTTCTTCCGCTTCTTCCGGTGTTCCGTCAGCTTCCGCCGTTTCGCCGTCATTATTTTCTTCTTCTTCGATTACCGTTTCAGCCGTATCTTCCGAATTTTCTTCGGATTCGGGTTCGTTGTCTGTGTCATTTATTTCATCTGTTACTTCCGATTCTTCGGATTCTTCGGATTCTTCCGGTTCGGCGGCTTCGTTTATTTCTTCGGTTTCTTCTGATTCTTCATCAATATCAGCGTCAAAATCAATTATCTCGTCTATCTCGTCCGCTTCATCTTCGTCGTCCTCGTCGTCTTCTTCAGGCTGCGTTGCGAACGACGCTATTTTGTTTATGACTGCTTTGCCGGTGGCTGTCGCTTCCGGGAAAGTCGCTCCGCTGCCGTCAACAGACGGCGCGCCCTGAGTCCACATCGGTATGTCTTCAATATCTACCGCTTCAAATATAACGTCGATTGCGTAATAATACTCAGTACCTTTTAAACTTGAGTCGGTGTTTACTTTATGGAGTAAAAGCCCCGTAGCTTCGTCTTTAGCCAATGGCTGAGACCAGTAAGCGTATCCGTCGGTATCGTAAATCCAGCCGACAAACGCTTCCTGCGCCGCCGCGCTCAGGCTAAGATAGTCCGCGGCTTTGATAAACTGAACCGCCGGGGTTTGTTTTGCTCCCGGTGTGGAACTGTTGTAAATCCCGGTGTCCTGTACGATAGGGCTGGAACCGTCGGACGGCATGTACCATTTTTGTCCGCCCATTTCCCATGTGAAATAATCATGGAAATATTTGTTTGCCGAATTGAGGTGTCCGCAGTCTGCCGGGCTGGATTCATATATATGAGCCTGCCACGGGTCTGTTATGTTTGTGTTTTTTGTAAGGTCCATTCTTTCTTTGAGTTTGATACGTACGAAAACTTCGGTTTCGCCGTTGTTTTCAACGTATACGTCTTTCATTCCGGTTTTGGGGTTAAAGTCGTCGCGTCCTGTTATACCGGTTTTATGCCCGATAAATTCGTTGAGCTTGCTTGCCATCTGCTGCCATGCGAATGTTCCCGCCATGAGAATCACCGCCGCGACCAGTACTATAACCGCAATTAAAAATTTTCTTTTTGTCTGCATATTTTTTCTTACCCTTTCCGCGGGAAATATCCCGTTATTATGTTTTTGTTTTTTTTATATTTAATCAAATCCGCGTAAATCTTAAAATCCGGTGCGCGCTCCCGGATAAAAACAAAAACGCTGCGATTTGAATAAATCTTGATTATTTATGTTTTTATGTTAGTTATCTCGTATTTTTTCAGCAGGGGCTCTATTTCCGCCCATTCGCTGTCCGTAAACTCAAACGATTCCGACTGCTTAGATAATTTACATGATTTTGAAGATTTTGAATGTTCAACAGATTCAACGGAGTCATCAATTTTATCAAATTTATCAGTTTTGCCGAACAGTCCGCGAAGTAAAAACGAAAGAAGAATACACAGCCCGAATATGATAAACACTATATAGATATTTTCCCTGAGAGACGAAATCGCCGCTCCCGCTCCGGGAATGACGAAAACGACTTTGCCTACTATATTTGCCTCGTAAACAATGTCTTTGTCGGGGTTTGCGTTATTTACCCCTTTTGTCTGAAACGCCGTCGCCCCGCTGTTCTCGTAGTTCTCATATATTTCCGTTATCTTGTGAGTTATAGAATTATTTGCGTCTTTCATGAAAGTTATATTGTCCCCGATTTTGAGTTCTTTCGGGTCTGTCTTTTTTACCAGTATAAACGAGCCTTTGGGTATTTCGTCCTGCATACTCGGGGATAAAACCGTAAAATAAGAATACCCCATAAACATTCTTACTTTACCGTTATTATTGCCGGGCGCGGAGGTCAGGATTGCGACAAGAACCATAAAAATCGCGAGATAAAACAACATATCCGAGATTAAAGCAAAAATACTGCGTTTTTTCTTTTTATTTTTGTTTTCTTTTTTCTTTTCAACCGTCATTTCAGTTATTTCCGTCATTTCCGATACTTCTGAGGTTTCCGTCATCTCCGTTATTTGCGTTATCTCCGATAATTCCGATTGAAATTCGCGGTTTAATTCAGACAAGGGTTTTATCTCTGTTTCTTTTGACTGTTCAATCTCTTTAATCTCTTTTATTTCGTCCTGAAATTCGCGGTTTAATTCATCTAAATCTTTCAATCTGGTCAAAAACATTTCAATCCCTCCTGTTTTATTATTTTATTGTTTGATTTTATTATTGGGGCTCTTCTTCCGGTCCGGAATTGTTGAACAATAAAAACTTCTGCACTTCGCTCATCGCGTTTTCCAGCGTATGATACGCGTACTGCAAATTTTTTACCGTCAAATCTATTATCCTGCTTTCCTCGTCGTGAGCTTTGTCAACGATTTCTCTCGCGAGTTTTTCCGAATTGATAAGGGTTTTCGCTATAATATCGGCGTCGATTCCGTTTTGTTTTTCTGATTTTAATTTCTGATGCTCCTGCTCCAGCGCAGTATATTTTTCCAATATTACGCTGTATTCCGAATAAACTGCCTGATAGGCTTCGGCTATTTTACGTATATAATTGTCAACCTGCTCTTTATCGTAGCCGCTTGATTGTTCGTTGAAAAACGGGCGTTCCATATGCGTTTGTTCTCCTTTCCGTGTTTTCGCGAATTAATATATTTACTTTTTACTTGGTTTTACTTAGTCGATGTTCAATAATTCGCGGTATTTGTCGAATTCGTCTAAATATACTTTATAAATCGTCTGATATGCTTTCATAAGTTTACGGATATATTTATCGACTTGTTTTTTATCGTATCCGTTCGGCTGTTCTTTGAAAAATTTGTTTCCCATTTCTATCTTCCTCCGTTAAATTTTTGTTTATGTTTTGTTTGATTTAATTTTAGAGGATAAAGCAACTTTAATGTCAATAGGTTTTTCGACATTTTTAAAAATTTTTTTCGGATTTAATCAAATTAACGTAAAAAAACTATAAAAACCCCGATATACCGGGAGATTTTTATAGTAAAAAATTTTTATAATCAATAAATAAATATAGATATAACAGCAATATTTACAGTATATACCAGAATATTTCATCAAAAAAAGCCGCTTTTTTATTAAAGCGGCTTTAAAGTTTTAAAGAAACATTAAAAAAAAACGTTTAAAAATTTTTGAAAATTATTGCTTTTTTGTATATTTGTGGTATAATAATATATTATAAAAATACGTCAGATTTAAAATAATTTATAGTTGCGGAGGCGTTATTATGAACGAGGGGACATTACTTTCAATCAAAGAATTTTCGGATTTCACGGGGATAAATCAGTCCACGCTGAGATACTACGATGAAATCGGACTTCTTCCCGCCATTTCAAGGGGGGAAAACAATTACAGGTATTATATACCTTTTCAGATTATAAAACTTAATTATATCAACGTTTTAATTGATTTGGGGGTTCCCCTGTCGGTAATCAAGGACATGAACGACAGCAGAACCCCGGAAAACGTAGTCGAACTTCTCAGGCGGCAGGAAATCAAACTGGATTATCAGCTCAATGAACTCCGTTCGGCGTATTCTATAATCCACACTTATATTTCTAATATACAGCAGGGGATTATGGTCGAGGACGGCACCATAAGGGTCGAGGAACTAAGCCACGCGCACTATGTTCTCGGCGGCGCGAATGATTTTACAAAAAACAGCGATACTTTTTATGAGGAATTTATCCGGTTCTGCCAGTCCGCCGACAGGCGGCGTATAAACCTGAGATACCCTGTGGGCGGCTATCATGAAGACATAAATTCTTTCTATAAAGCCCCAAGCAGACCCGACAGATTCTTTTCGGAAGACCCCATCGGCAACGGCACGCGCCCCGAAGGGAAATATCTTGTCGCGTACACGCGGGGATATTACGGCGAATTCGGTGATATGTCGCAAAGAATAGCCGATTACGCGGAGGAGCATGATTTGATTTTTAAAGGACCCGTGTTTATTATTTTCCTGCTTGACGAAATCAGCATGATAGACCCCGACCAGTATATGTCGAGGTTTATAGTGGCGGTTTCGCCGAAAAAACAGACCAAACCGCGAAAATCCAATTAGATTTTTTGTATAATTCACCCGTGGTGCTAATAGAAAATCGAACAATATATGGTTGTTTTGCCATAGCCTCCCTTGCTAAAGGGAGGTGGCACGCGAGATTTTGTGTTTGTAGGGACACGGCGCGCCGTGTCCTTACAGAATTGCGTAAAATCCGCGTGACGGAGGGATTCCGTTCCCTTCCCAACCCAACATCAGACTCCGAATCCCACCACCGTTGACCGATTGGCGTGAACTGCATGTGAACTACGTTCACATTCGTTACACGTGCGGACGGTCCCCCTCCCTTTAGCAAGGGAGGCAGGGGAGTGAACTCATTGTTTTCTCATAATCAATTAGCACCACACATTATATATTCATAAAAACAAAAAAACCTTATATTATTCTGTAAAGAACGATATAAGGCTTTTATTTATTATTTAATTTTAATCTGTCTGTTAATTAATCAAGAGCCATGAACGCGTCAACCATTTTCTGTATTTCT
>Ga0082212_10005330_pt1 | contig 17555 bp, 24 predicted proteins | sample TergutNt197P3_FD_71548 | JGI IMG/M metagenome (GOLD analysis project Ga0082212, IMG submission 71548) | Neocapritermes taracua P3 segment gut microbial communities from Petit-Saut dam, French Guiana - Nt197 P3 | ecosystem: Host-associated > Arthropoda: Insects > Digestive system > Gut ... | reverse complement strand
TCACATTCATTCATGTCTTTCTTATTTTTTTGTGGGTGAGTATTGAATTCTGCGTAACCAGCGGTTCATGAACTGTGAGCGCGGGACGGACTTATCCACAGGACAGGATGTAACGAACACATTGGTGGTGATGAAACACATGATGAAGGTGTAACTATCTTCAAGAAGGAGCAATCATGTGGAAACAAATCAGAAGTGACGAACGCGGGATGACGACGGCGGAATACGCTGTTGGAACCGTAGCGAGCGTGAGCATCGTGGGAGTGATAATAACTCTCATCAAATCGGGAGAGTTCAGGCAGCTCTTGTGGGACTTGATACGCTCAATCGCTGAGTCGCTGTATGGGACGCTGCCGATGATACCGCTGCTGTAAATCACGGTTAAGGAAATGTTGGTGTTGAGCGTCTCAACAAACGTTTTTTGGATTCTGTTGGACTCAGAAGTCGTACAGTTTTTTTGACACGGCTAAGGGGGAAGCATGGCAAATCAAATGAATCTCGCTCCCGAAAATTCGGGTGCTAACTTGGGGTTTTCGGGTTGGAGACTACACGGAGATGGAAAGACCGTAGCGCCTGGTGAAGTGGTGGCTCCAGATGAGCGGCTGAGTTGGGCGAGAACGGTATCAATGGGTATGCAGCATGTGGTCGCCATGTTTGGTGCCACCTTTTTGGTGCCGCTGATTACAGGTTTTCCCCCAGCGACGACCCTGTTTTTCTCCGGGGTTGGCACGATCATTTTCCTGCTGATAACTGGGAATCGGCTTCCTAGCTATCTGGGTTCTTCGTTTGCATTCATTGCACCTATCGGCGGCGCGATGCTGCTGCCAAACGGCATGGGTGTGGCATTGTTCGGCGTGCTCTGCACCGGAATTGCGTTGGCGATTGTGGGTGCGGTAGTGCATCTTGTCGGTTCGGATTGGATCGAGACGTTCATGCCGCCAGTAATGACTGGCACCATTGTGATGTTGATCGGATTCAATCTGGCGGGCGCTGCAAAGAACAACTTCCAAGCAGTGCTTAACGAAGAAACTGGCGCTACGGCCGACCTGACAGGCTGGATAACAGTAATCGCAATAGTGCTGATAATGGTGTTCTTTAGAGGCATTTTAGGCAGGCTAGCCATCCTGCTGGGTGTTCTCGTAGGCTATGTTGCTGCACTAATCCAGGGGCAGGTCAATTTTGATGCTATCGAAAACGCAGACTGGATTGGACTTCCGCAATTCATGCTTCCGGTCGCCGATTTCAGTGTGCTTGGACTGTTCCTGCCAGTGGTGTTAGTACTAATCGCTGAAAATGTTGGCCACGTCAAGTCAGTCGCATTGATGACAGATCGCAACTACGACAAGCTGATGGGACGCGCGCTGCTCGCCGATGGTGTTGCGACGGCAGTTGCTGGCTTTGGCGGCGGCTCTGGCACGACCACATACGCCGAAAATATCGGCGTCATGGCTGCGACAAAGGTCTACTCCACTGCGCTGTATTGGGTAGCTGGAATCACGGCGCTACTTCTCTCATTGATTCCAAAATTCGGAGCCGCAATCAATACGGTTCCAACTGGTGTCATCGGCGGCGCAGGTGTAGTGCTGTACGGAATGATCGGCCTGCTCGGCGCGCGGATTTGGGTAGAAAACAGTGTTAAGTTCACTTCGCCGGTGAATCTGATTCCGGCGGCGGTTGGCCTCATCATGGGAATCGCTGATTTCTCATTCAACATTGCTGGAGTTTCATTCAACGGAATCGCAGTGGGTACAGTCACCGCATTGGCGCTCTACCACCTGATGAAAGCCATAGCGAAAGTGCGCGGCACCGCCCAAGTTGACTAGTTTTTCTGCTAAAACTGCTGACGGCATGCGGGCGTGATTTGATTAAGAAACGATTGACCCCGGCTGTCCGGATGGGTTTTTGGGTAGGGCTAGCTACTGGCCTGTACGGAATATCGTTCGGTGCATTAGGTGTAGCCGCTGGATTGGACGTGCTCCAGACCTGTGCGCTGAGCCTGTTGATGTTCACCGGAGGCTCGCAATTCGCATTCATTGGGGTACTAGGAGGTGGGGGAGCTGGGTTGGCTGCCTGGTCGGCGGCTAGCTTGCTGGGAATTCGCAATGGCATCTACGGCATGCAAATCAAGCAGTTGCTGCGCCCGCCGACAGCGTTGCAACCGCTGATGGCGCAATTCACCATCGACGAATCCATGGCAGTCAGTTCAGCGCAAGCTGATCAAGGCGAAAAACGTCGCGGTTTCTGGGCTGGAGGGCTGGGTGTATATCTGTTCTGGAATCTGGCGACGCTGGCTGGCGCGCTCGCAGGTGGAGCGATGGGCGATGTGAAGGCTTGGGGCTTGGACGGTGCGGCAGTGGCTGCATTCTGCGGCTTGCTTTGGCCACACTTGAAAAACCAAAAGCTGATCGTTTCTGCTGTTGCTGCCGCTGCGATCACCCTAGCTGTAGTGCCTTTCGTTGCGCCAGGGGTTCCCATCCTAATTGCAGGGGCGTGCAGCATCGTCGTATGGGTGCTGGTGTCAACCCGCCACTGGCGCGAGCCCGACCAAATGGTTGGTGATTTATGAATAATTGGGCGTGGATATTGGTTGCTTCAGTAACTGCATATGCGACAAAACTTGCAGGCTACCTGTTGCCCCGAAAGCTGCTAGAAGGCAAGACTGTTACTAGTTTTGCGCCGCCTTTAACAGTCGGACTACTGGCTGCGCTCACTATCACCAATGCATTTTCGAGCGGCCAAGCTATCCTGATCGACGCTCGTCTTATCTCCTTCGTGGCAGCAATCATCGCATTGCGGTTCAAACTACCTTTTATCGTGGTAATCATTGTTGGAGCTTTGGCCGCAGCACTCGGACGTCTCTTGGGTTTGCCATCTTGGTACCCGTGATGAGCTAGCATTCACCCATGAGCGAGTTGGGTCTGAACCAATCCATTGCGAAAATGCGTGGCGCCGGAGTCGATGCAGCAGCGATTGCGGTTTTTACCAATTTCTACCAACAGTTGGAATCGGGAGAGACGGGGCTAATCAGTGAGGATTCGATTTCTGGGGTGTACGATCTGCCAAAACTGAGTGAAGTGTCCCCAAGCGATGCCGCCATCGCGCAAGGCTTAGCGCAGACCGTGATGATAAAACTCAACGGCGGCCTGGGAACATCAATGGGTTTAGCTAAAGCCAAGACGTTGCTCCAGGTGCGGGACGGGCTTAACTTCTTAGACTTGATCGTGCGCCAGGTGCAATATGCTAGGCAGGAATACCAGGTGCGACTGCCGCTGCTTTTTATGAACAGTTTTCGCACCAGCGAAGACACGCTTTCCTACCTAGAACGCTACCCAGATCTCGAAGTGGCTGGGCTTGGTCTCGACTTCATCCAAAACCAAGAACCAAAGCTGCTGGCTCAAACACTGACTCCAGTTTCTTGGCCGACGGCTCCAGAACTGGAATGGTGTCCACCTGGACATGGCGATGTGTATCCAGCCCTGTGGGGCAGCGGCATGCTGGAGAAACTTTTGGATGCAGGTTTTAGATATGCGAATATCGCTAACGGCGACAATCTCGGCGCGGCTCCCGACCCGAAGCTGGCTGGTTGGTTTGCAGCCAGTGGCGCGCCTTATGCTGCGGAAGTTTGTTTACGGACTGTTAATGACCGCAAGGGCGGGCATTTGGCATATCGAAATAGTGACGGACAGTTGATTCTTCGAGATACGGCACAGACTCCCGATTCTGACCTGAGCTATTTTACTGATGAAGAAAGACATCCGTACTTTAACTGCAACACGCTTTGGATTGATCTGGAAATACTGAATGCTGAAATGCAGGCACACGGTGGTGATTTGGGGCTGCCACTCATTCGCAACGAAAAGACGGTAGACCCTGCCGATTCGCAAACCCCGAAAGTGATTCAGATCGAATCGGCCATGGGGGCAGCTATTGAGGTTTTTTCCGGTGCGAAGGCGATAGTTGTCGAGCGCGATCGTTTCCTTCCCGTCAAAACCACGAATGAACTTTTATTGTTGCGCTCTGATCTGTTTACTCTTGGCGCAGATTACCGACTGTCGGCACAGTCTCATCTTCCTGAAGTGAGCCTTGACCCTCGCTTTTACCGGCTAGTAACTGATTTTGAGGAACGCTTTTCTGTAATTCCCTCCCTGCTTGGTGCCGAAAGATTGGAAGTTCAGGGAGATTGGTCATTTGACACACCAAGCTCCGTCGTTGGGAGCGTAGTATTAAAGGATTCTGGACAGCCATGTGTATACCGCTGACCTGGCATTCGGCATTAGCGCAGGCTATTACCGGTGAATCTTTCGATTTTCCGGCTACTACTACTGCCGATTTGGAAGCATTGGTAGCCACATTAGCCACCTGTGGATGGGACGAAACACGGATTCGGGAGGGTGCTCGCGTCGCAGTGCAATCCGAGCAGGTCTGGCCGTATCCGTTGCCCGCGGACGCTGTCTCCCATATCGGTGCTGCTGCGTTTTCTGCGGCCTTGATGCAACTGCGGATGCTGCTTGGATGTTGGGTGTTGGACGTGAAACCACCGATTCGTGGTGCCGAAATCGGCGAAGCTGAGCTGCGACTCCTGGAGGACGTACCCCCGCACTACGGGAGTTGAGATTCAGCTCCAGTGGTAGCCAGTTTTTCTGTAAGTCTTTTTCGGCAGATAGCCAGCACAACAAAGGCATTCAGCCCGAAGGAGTAACCGGTGCGCTGCTAGGTGAATTGGCTAAGCAGCCAGAAATGTTAGGGGCTCTCACTGCTATGCCGCATCTATGATGCGGAAAAAACGCATCAATGGTGCTAGACTGGGTCGATGAGAACTACTGTCCGACTAGACCCCGATGTTGCTTCGGCGGTCGCACATCTGCGAGAGAGCCGTCACGTAAGCTTTTCAGGTGCAATCAATGAACTAGCCCGCGGCGGTCTTGATCGAAGTGGTAGTCCATCTGATAGCTTCGTGCAACGTACTACCGAGCTAGGACTACATATTGATGTCAGCAACATAGCTGATGCGCTCGAATACCTCGACGGGATTTCATAGAAATGATAGTGGACGCGAATGTCCTGCTATATGCGGTGGACTCAAGCTCGCAATTTCATCTGCCCGCGAAAAGGTGGTTGGAAACAGCTCTCAATGGGGTCACTCGCATCGGGTTACCTTGGGCTTCATTGCTGGCCTTCCAAAGAATCGCAACGCACCCTAGAGCTTCAACCAACCCACTCACACCCAAGCAGGCATACCAGCACATCAACACATGGCTAGCAGCCAACCAAACTTGGATACCGCAGCCAGGTTCGAGCCATGCCAGGATTCTCGAAGAGCTCGTAGTTGAGGGTGATCTACGAGGTAACTTGGTCTCCGACGCCCATCTGGCAGCGCTTGCTATCGAATACGGCGTAGGCATTTGTTCTTTCGATTCTGACTTCGCTCGATTCCCACTTCTCTCCTGGATCAGACCATCGGTATAACCTCCATGTAAGGACTACACACAGCAATTTGTTGGCGAATACTGTTTTCGGAGGAGCTCAACTGGTGTGAAAGATGCGACGACGTTCTTGGTGTAACTGCCGTTTGATTCGGGGCAGCCAGCTAGCGCAGTGCGAAGCTCAGACCGTGGCTTGATGCTGCCGAGTTGAGCTGAGAGGCCAGGGCTGGAGTGACTTCCACCAATACGACTTGCGAAGTTGAGCCGAAGGCATTGCTTCCCGAGTTTGGAATTGATACCACCCTGACTCCAGAGGCCAGAATTTTCGTTGCACCACTGCTAGGGTCGGCGCCGATTATGTCGATGGAGCTTCCAACCGTAAGCAGTTCGATAGGGATTGAACTTGCGAAAACTATCGGTAGGGCAACCATGTCTTTAGCTACCAGGTTTGGGGAAGTCAGCAGATCGTATTGCGTGATTGGTGTCCGCGTCGTGACCGACGACACCAGCGTCTTTTCAATAACCTCAGACGGCTGCGTAAATGCCAGCTTAGGAACGATTGCCGCTGGCCACCATGACAGTTCCACATCGGCAGCAGTCAGCTTGTTCCCACCGGTAATGTCGCGGGCAGCAACCAGAACCGGAGTCAGGTCGTGTTTTTCTCCCAGCGCGGACAGTCCGGCGAGCACCGCTAGACCTGCGGTTAAGGCCGCTAAAAGACGGCGGTGTCTGCGTACGCTCTGGCGTAGGTTCGTGAGCAATGTTGGCACACCTGGAATTATTAGAATCCACGCCAGAAAATTTCACTTATCCACAGGTTTCTTTATTTTCAGCCTCAAACTGGCAAAATTCAGTTATCCACAGATCAGCTTCAGGCAGACCTAGTTGGGACGAGAACCAAGATCAGGCTATGCCGCTTTAGTTTCGGATGCGGCTGGTGTTTCAGTCTTGGCAGGAGCTTGCGTCGCAGGAGCATCCGGCTTCGAGTCGGTGGTTTCGGCCGGTTTTGCGCTAGCCGAATTTTTGGACTTGGTTCGGTTATCTGTGGCGTAGAAACCTGAGCCTTTGAACACTACTCCAACCGCGCTGAAAACCTTGCGCAGTTCTCCGTCGCATTCGGGGCATTGCGTCAATGCTGCGTCGGTGAACGCCTGAACAGCCTCCAATTGTTGGCCGCAGGATTTACAGCAGTACTGATACGTTGGCATGGATTCCTATCTTAGTTAGTCATTTCCCCAGGCAATGTTAGTTACAAATGCGGTTACGCGGAAATCGGCCGTTATCAGCGGAGTGCAACTTTTTGGTTTTTAGACGTCAGCATCTTACTGGTGTCAACGAGCGGGAGAGGCCATCCGGCTATGGTGCAAAGCTCGTGTAGCAAAGTTTTCACATATCACAAACTTTGGCGAAGAATATCTGGCAGCTTCGTTTTAGCTGTCATCGCGGGGTTCCCTAGTTGACAAGTTGTGACACGCGGCCTTTGGACACCCCTAAAATGCAGGCAGTATCTGCTATAGATAACCCCTCAGCTCTGAGTTGTCGCACAACACCGCGCATTCGCTGACCGGCTTCCACTTGAGCTATCTTCGCAGAAGAAACAGCAAGCTGGGCTTGTTCCAACTCGCTCCGAACCTCACCAATATCAGGAATGATCGTGATAGGCCAATCGGAATGATCTGTTGCAGGCTCAACTGTGTCCAAGTAGTCACGGACTTGTTGTTCGGCACGAGCAAGAGTGCGTACTTGCGTCAGACCCCCACTATTTAAAGAGAGTTCCCACCCTAACTTCCAACGTGTCGCTTTTACGATAGTTTCTTTCATTATGCCTCTTTCGCCTTTTTGATTGCTTTTAGCGCTTCTCGCGTAATACCAGGGGAACACTCTGTGTCTTTCACGAGTACCACTTCTGCTTTATTGGGGCCATACCACACCTCATGGTCACCTTTGCCTTGTCGAAAAGAGAACCCTGCCTGCTTCAACAATCTCACTAAGTCTCGATATTTCATCGGCTTTGTCATAAATAGAGTATACCCCCTCTAAACATTTGCGTCTAGGGGATATAGACGGCAACTAATATCTTTAGTTTTCAGTGCCGTATTAGGAGTAAACCAATGGAGTTGAGGTGCTCAGGCAGCGGGAGGGAACCGGGCGGACGTACGGTAGACCTGCTTTTCGGTGACAATCCAATCGACGGGTTCGTCCCAGTCTTCGCAGGGTAAATCGTCATAGATTTCGTCGTCGTACAGAACGAGGATGCGGGCCGCATTAGGGTCAGCGTGAAGCAGCACTCGGTCGTACCAGCCGCCACCTGTACCAAGCCGGATTCCAGAAAGGGTTCCAGCTAGCCCTGGCATGGCGATGGCCTGGGCGCTGGCAAGAGCAGTATTGGGAAGCGCCGAGCCGCACGGAACCAAGATTCCAGCCGAACTGCGCCGCATTTGCGCTCGTGTGGTGTAGTTAGCCCATGCAGGTTCAGCCTTCAGCACTGGCAACAGAACTTGCACTCCGCGTTCCAACAAATAATCGATGAAGTTCCAAATATCGGGTTCGGGAGGCAGCGGGGCATAGCAGGCGACGACAGCCGCTTGCTGCGTCAACGCTGTCAATCCCAAATCCCAGGATGCATCCGTCCTCTCTTGCCTTCCAGCTCTGATTTCGGCACGCAAACACTCTTTCTGGAGCTTTAACTCGCGGTTATCGGGCATGGCATCCAACCATTAACTTGGTCATTGACTTATCGTATTAGCATGGCCATTTTTGGACGAAATAAACGCGGCGAGTACGAAGATGATGCGTACGAGTTCGAGAAGGATTTGACTCCGGATGCTCCGGTTTCGGAGATCACTGGTAAGCGCACAGTTGAACAGTACCTACACCACCTGCTGACTATGACACAAAGTCTGCGTCCCTTCGGAGTGGGGTTGTTAGATGTGACTGATCTGACGCTGTGTGAATCGTTGAATTCTGATCTTGATCTGCCGCTGTATACCGCAGCCCTGTGTGATGGTTGGGCAGTGCGGGCATCCAATCTAGTTGGAGCAAGCCAGAATCATCCCATTGCACTTCCGGTCGTTGACGTTGCGGTTGCTGGCAGAATCCCCGACCCGCTGAGTTCTGGCACTACAGTCAAGGTTTTCTACGGCGGGCCAGTTCCCGAAGGTGCCGATGCGGTAGTACCAGCAACAGACGTGACTCAAATCGCAGGCAGCGAAAAGCTTCCTGAAGGTATCCGTTTCACCGCCGAAGCGGCGTTCAACCAGTTCCTCTACCCAAGAGGAAACCGAATTGCAGAAAATCAGCCGCTACTTCCCGAAGGCACGGTACTAAACCCGCGGATGGTTGCAATGCTTGCCGAGGTCGGCCATGACAAGGTGCTTGCGCGGCCGCGCCCCAGAGTCGTGGTAGCGACGATAGGTTCGGGATTGGTCGAGCCCGGAATGCCCTTGACGCAACTGAACCAACTCTATGATTCCACTACCGCTCTCATCGCCGCTTGTGCCAGAAACGATCTTGCGCAAGTTTTCCCGATAGGCATCCTTCGTGATGACGTAGCTATTCTGAAATCGGTGCTAGCAGAGCAGTTGATACGTGCCGATCTGCTGCTCGTGGTGGCTGCGGCTAACGAGAATCTGATTTCGGCATTGAGTCAACTCGGGTCGATAGACCTTGCCAACATCGCTATGTGGCCGAACGGGCCGCGTCTTTTCGCAACTATTGGCAGCGGGCAAACGCCGGTACTCGTACTTCCAGAAGGGGCAATCCAGTCGTACATCAGCTATCAGGTCTTCGCTCGGCCGTTGCTAAGGCAGTTGGCAGGGGTTGACCCTATGCCGCCGAAGCTGATGGTCGACGCGATCTGCCGCCGTACCTTCGGTTCAGATCAAGAGAACACCCAATTCGTATTAGCGTTGTACGCCGATGGTCAGGTTGAAGCATTAGACCTGCCGCCTGACGCAGGCGGGCTGGAATTGGCGAAGGCTAACGCCATGGTCGTCGTTGAGCCAGGTCAGCAGATTGAAGCAGGGTCGCAGCTAGCTTGCTGGCTCTTGGATGGCTGACGTTTGGCCATGCTCATTTCGACCGCAACGCGGCTGAGAACCAGCGAATCAAACCCTTCGTTGTGGCCAGTTTCGTTGAGCTACGGTCAGGTGAACTTGCGGCCGTTGAGTACCCGCGATGAAGCTGCATGGAGTGAAATTCGGCAGCGCTCAAGTCAGTGGCTTGGCCCTTGGGATTCGACGCGTCCAGAAAACTCGCTTGAACAACAGCAATCTTTTCGGCAATTGGTGAAGAACTTCCAACGCAGAGCACGTAAGGGTTTGCTGCTGCCATGGGCGGTTTACTATGCGCCTGACGTGGGAGAAAAGGCCGTTTTTTGTGGGCAGGTCACTGTCAGTGGCATCTCGCATGGCTCTGCTTGCTGGGGAACGATTGGCTATTGGATAGATCAACGTTGGGCAGGTCGCGGCATCATTCCGCTCGCGGTGGCGCTGGCGACTGACTTTTGTTTTCAGAAACTGAGTTTGCATCGAATTGAGGTGGCGATTGTTCCCCAGAACGAAAAATCGTTGGCTGTAGTACGAAAGTTGGGATTTCGCCACGAGGCGCGGCTGTCGCGCTATATGCACGTCGGAGGCCAATGGCGCGACCATGACCTCTTTGCGATACATGCTGAAGATGTGCCAGAAGGTTTAGTCAAACGATTAGAACGACGCCAGCAAGAATGATGTCTTTAGTAATCGCTCCTGAAGTAGCAGCTATAATCTGCCGGAAATCTTCCGACACTCGGAAAAATGTTCTCTCGATAACCGCCTGCGTCTCGTAGCGTTCAGCGTATGGAGCTTACCGGCTTGATTTTTGGCGTTGTCGCGGCCGCGTGGCTGGTGTATCTTGTACCGTATTTTTTGCAGCGCCGTGGTCTGCCCGAAGATCAGGTCGACGAGGCTTTTTCTACAACTGCAATCACGATCGTACGCAATGGCAGCGATCTGGCCAGCACCGACGATGGGTTGGCATTGGATGCTGCCAGAATTCAGAAATCGAAGCTGGAGGAGTTGACCCGAATTGATCGGCGGGCGGCAACTAGAAGGCGCAGTGTTTTAGTGTTTTTGCTGGCCGTCCAGATTGGGGTAGCGGTATTGGTGGTTTGCGGGCTGGGGCAGTGGTGGTTTGCGCTGATTCCGACCGGATTGATTGCCACGTTCCTTGTCATATCCCGAGTTACGGTGCGGCGTATGCGGCGCAAGTTAGCAAGCAGAGCTGCGGAACTGCGCTCAGACGAGAATGCTGACACGATGACGGTTCAGCTAGCTGACAATGCCGATCATGAGCACTCAATCGAGTTGAGCCTGCCGCTGCCTAAGCTCGAATCGCTGTGGGAGCCGATAGCGATCACCAGACCTACCTATGTTTCGCAGCCACTCGCCCCCCGCACTGTTCGTACCATTGATCTCAACGCAGCCATTGGCACAACCCCTGGTATTCCCATCAGCATCGACGATACCGACTCTATTCAACGAAATGATCCAAGGCTCAAACGCCGCAACGTCGGGTAACATTCCAGTTACCCCCATTTTGTCGTCCTGCACGCCAGTTGCAGGATCCAGAAACCCGAATGGCACGTTCTTGCATCACTGCTGCTTGCGATGGATCCCGCGATTTACCGCGGGATGACAGAAAAAGACAATCAGGAGACCCCCAATTCGTCGTCCTCGATTGTGGTTTTAGATCAGTACGAGAACTTTTTGCTGGTCTGCTGGAACCAGACTCGGTCGAATCTTCTGGTCTAGGGTTACGAGTCGCGCTTTGTGCCTGCTTGCCAAGTTGACAAGGTGGAGATCGGTGGTCTGCTTGTGTCCAGCCCATCCTGATAGATCGATTGTTGCTTGGCCAAGAGACGAATCATCGGGCAGGAAGCAAGCACGTTCATGCGAGCGTAGGGAATTCAGTGAAGCCAGGGCATCAGCTGTTTGTACCCGTTTTCCGCTGACAGCTGGAACTAGAGATACTCTAAGGAAACCCAGTTCTGTTATCGGTGTTGTCGCAACGCTCACTGCGTTAGCGAACCATTCTTGTGCTACTCGATGGTAGATGTGGCGTGGGTTCAACAGTGCAACAAGTACGTTGACATCAGGTAGATCAATGTCACTCATCTAGGAGAGCTTCCGCAACCATCTCATTGGTTATGACGTGTCCGGGGACATCGGGCAAGAGAACAAGTCCATTTGTCGCTGGTCGTGGGCGTGTTGGTGTAATGAGATTGGCAAGAGCCATGTCAGAGACTGCCTCGCCGATACTTCGGTTGAGTCCTTCGTGAACTCGGGCTCTAGCACTCGCCATTACGCGGGGATCAATATCAAGGGTAGTGCGCATATACGAAGTATAGCATCACGCATCACGCATTTCATGAGTCTTTGGCTGGCCTTTGTAGCGGAAGTTGATGCGTTTACTCAGCAGGCGAGTCAGAGCCATCAAGGAGAGCCAGGAAAGCCTCAGAGGGTGTGAAACTCAGCTATTTTCCTGTTGCGGTGTAGTTGAGGGATTCAAACTGGCCGTCGTGGTACCAATAGACTTCCTGGGTTAGGGCACCAGGTCCGGCGGCGTACATATTCGTGGTGTGGGCAAAGATCGGGGTTAGAGCGCGCGCAACATTGATGTCAGAAATCGGATAGATCAGCGCTAGATTGCGAAGCGGAACGGCGACGATGGCTCCACCTTCTTTGACAAGCTCTGGGTGTGCGTCCAAATCAAGCAGAATGTTGGCTGCGAAGAAGTGTTCGGTTTCGATTACGTAAAGATCAACATCATCGGTGGCGGCGATCGTAGCAATCTCGAAAGCGTAGTTGTTATTAACGTTTTCGGCTCCGATGGCAAATAGCTCAGCTTCAGAAACGTTCCACTTTTCAACTTGACTTGCCTGAACGGTTTCGATGGCAGTTGGAAAGTCCCAAACTAGTACCGAAAAAAGTTCGCCCGTAAAGTGGCGGCAAATCAAGGAGTTCTCACCGGCGAAAGAAATGTACTCTTGTGGGTAAAGCCTAACTCCGAGGTAGGATTTCACAGCTTCAAAGTCAGCTTCTAGCTCAGCAAATTTGGCTCTGAACGCATCGGCTTCGCGCATCAGGTCAAAATGGTAGGAGATGATTTCGGGATAGTCGGCGATGTCATTTTGGGCACAAATTTGCATGGGGTTTGCTAGGCCGAGACTTGAATCGTCGTCTAAGAAGCGCACCATTCCATCGTCTATGGTGAAAGGTCTGTCAGCTGTTGAAAAGTAGTCTTGGACTGCCGCCATGAACGCCAGAAACTCTTTTTCCTTCAACTGGTTCGCCCATTCGGGTACCTTGTTCTTTTTGCCAAACATCTCGCCCTCCTCTGCCGCCAAAGATACCACCTCTACTAGACGGACACCTTTGGCAGCAGCAGCATTCTGCTGGCAGCAATCAGCAGGTGGGATGGCGGCAATCAGCGGGCTGTGGAGACGGCAACTAGCGAGTCCTCAATGACTCCTCAGGCAGCAGCGCTTCTACCCGGAATTACGACTACTTCATCAACAACAAGTCTCATATGTCAGCCTTTTCCTTGTTACCATTTTGCTAACGAATCACAGTAGCGTTCTGTCCATCGAATCCATATTTGTCAAGCAATTCTCGCATCTCCATCTCGACGAGAAGACACAAATCGCCATCGACGACGGACTCGCCTTCATAGTCGAAAACAACGGTGACTTCCATCAGTCCTTGCTGCTTGCACATTTCGAGTTGCTCAAGTGTATCTTGCATCGGACCATCCGCATATCTGACTGTCACGACTCCAGGTAGCTCTTGGAGTTCTAGCAAGCGTGCCTGCGTCACGGCCGTTGAAACTTGGTTACTGCGAAGTGGAACTTTCTTGGTGAAGAAACCCATCTGTTCATTCCTCTCTTTAGGTCAGTTGTTAGGCTGCCAAGCGGCGGCTTAAGTCATCAGCTCGCCTGGTGTACTCCTCAAGCCAGGTGGCATGAGCTGCGCGAAGGTCTGCCAATGCCGCAAGGACATCTGCCTCGGCATTTCGGGCATACGGGTCGTCCAGGGCACGCAAGCTATCTAGGGCGTGCTCCAAAGCCGAAATTGCCTCAAGGATGTTTTGTCTGGTCTGGCGCACAGCTGTGCAGAGTGCTTGCAGCGTGCAAATAGTCGTGTAGATATCGGTCATCTCAATCGGACACCCACATCATAATGTTCACGTCTCTAACTTCGCCCATCGCTCGCTGGATTGACGACTGTGCCCGTTGGATACATTCTGTAACTTGCGCTGTATCTTGAATGAGTCGATCCCCCTGCGTGTGACCGGTGCCCATGGCGGAGCGGGTGACACCCATGATTGTTCTGACCTGTTGTTGAGCGTAGCTGTCGTGATTCATAGCCGATTCGAGCGCATTCAACGCCGCATCTCGAAGCCTCTTGGTTTGCTGATCCACTACCCATGCCATGATGTGCTACTTGATGAGGTCTTGAACGAAGCTGTCGATGTCCGATTTCAGGGTGAGTAAACGGGCAGCGCTTTCGCGTATCGAGCGTTCCGCCTGGTTCACCTGGCGTACAGCCTCCTCGCCGGTACGGCTGCCTCTTACTGTGCCTGAAAGTTGAGTAGCGTGCGTCTTAAGTGTGTCTGCGCAACTATTAGTTCTTAGCTGCGCGTTTTTCGCCGATTCGCCAATACGATGGGCTGCGTCAGCTACATCTTGAATAGATACCATGATTATTCTCCTTTTTAGATAGCGCTGACTTTCGTCAGAGCCTCTGACGCGCGTTGTAGGCTGGATAAAGACGACGTGAGTGACGACTCGGCCTGCGACAACGAGTTAATCATCCTCTGGTCATAGCCTTTCGTGCTGCCTTTGAGTTCGGTTCGCACTATCTGCATCGTGTCGCGGTTGCTTTTCAGAAAGTCGTTGATCAGCCTGATCTGGTCTTGAATCGCTCGCTGTAACGAAGCGATCTGGGCGATTGTGTCTTGTAACGACATGCCTCCTCCTATTGTGTGGCTGGTAGTTTTGGTCTGTAATGCTGGAGAGCCAGCTCGTACTTCATTGGTGGTGAGGGCGAGGGCTGAGGCTTCAGCAGCATGTAGGTCTGCCTTTGCACTGCGAGTGTCTCTCGCCTGCGATATCGCCTCCTGGGTTAGCTTTTGGACAGAGCTTTCAGGAGACTGAGAGGCCGTTCCCAGATCGGAAGCGTCGTTTGAACTGACATCTGCACCAGTTTGTGACATGTAAGTCGCAACAGCCCCAAGCGTCGCTCTCGTTTTCGTGTCTGCGGTTGCAGGAGACTGCTTGGGCGCAGTTTCGTGGCTGCGTCCAGGAGAGCGCTCGGGGTCGTAGCTCATTACTCATCCCCGCATTCTGGTTACGGTGGTCGGGTCGAGCACCGAGTATGGGATGACGCGAATGGCCTCGGCTAGTTCCGTTGAGTCCCATACGAGCATTCGGTTGTCTGTTGGTTTCCATTCCAGCAGCGGGTCGGCGACGAGTTGCTTAGCTGACTGAGAGTCGAGTCGCAGGGCGAGCCGGATATCGAAAAATGCGTCGCCACCGTATCCGACGTGCTCACGGAAAGAATCCAGCTTCAACCACCAGCCGATGATGTGGATGCCATGGCTCGTTCCAGTCCTTGCGATGTCCTGGAATGCCACCGGCATCGCCCGAATTCGATCTAGACCTAGACCGATCAGTACCGTATTGGCTGACACATTCTGATCTACGAGGCTATCTGCCTCCTGCATGATGACAGCCTCGACTTCGTCCCTGGGCACCACCGTGAGAGTGCAGTCCGTCTGGCTAACCAGCGTCGTGAACATTTCGCGCGTGCTGTCCCAAGCCGAGTTACTGTCCAAACAATCAAGGACGAGGAATCGCGTGCTCGGTTGCTGTATAGCTAGCGACAAGACGATGCTCTCAATTTCCACGACTGTATCACCTTGGCCGAACAGACAGATGTTGCGCCCGACCTCGCGGCCGAAAGGTACCTCCAGAGGTCTGGCATCCACTTCAATCCGTGAGCCTAGGAATACCGTCGGCACCGCAACCGCCGAAGACGGCCTTGCGGTCAACGCGGCGAAGTCGTCAGCTAGCGAACGTTTCCGTTCTCCGACGAATACGTAAGGTGGTTTCGTGGATTCGCGGGTTTGCTGCCACCAGCGGGTGCGCAGGGGCGCAAGTACAGTTTCGTCAGCGAATGCGATAGAGGTTTTTCGGTTAGCCGACACGTCGCCGTAATCTTGATTGACAATTGCTTCACGCGCTCGAAGGTATGCAGCAGCGTCATTCTTGTCGCACAAGGTGGCGTGCGATTCAGCAAGCGAGTTTTTTAACGCCACACGCACAGGTACCTGACCGAAAAGTCCTTCTCCGACTGACCCCATGAGTGACATGTTGCCGCCGATTGTCTGCGAAGCCAAGATAATGTGGATGCCACAGGCGCGGAACAGTCGAACTCCACGCACCAGCAGCTCGGCAATCTCATCAGATACCTTGTCTCGTTCGGCGAACATCATCTGGAACTCGTCAATGACGACGACGATGCGAGGCAGCGTGCCTTCAGAAACCACTTCGCGGTACTGCCTTATGTTCTGCACTCCAGCCGTCTTGAACGTCTTCATGCGGCTCTTGTAGATGTCGAATAGGTTTCGCAGCACACTCAAACCGAACTCGCGATCAGCTTCAAGACCCAACACCCGCGCGTGGGGCAGATATTCCCCAGTTTCAGCGTTGAAGAATGGCTGGAGTGTCACGCCCTCCTTGAAGTCGAGTAAGTACAACTCGACTTCTGCTGGCGAGTATCGCTGACACAAGCTATGGATGATCACTGAGATGAGGTTCGACTTGCCTTGACCAACTGCGCCTGTGACTAGCATGTTGTGCCGCTGGTTCAGTTCATCTCCCAGAGTGACCTCTACTGTCTGCAAACCGTATCTTCCGATGGCGAAAGTGACACCGTCTGAACTGGTTTCATTCCATGTCGTGTGGAGCGGCTGCACTTCTGCGAACGCCAGCGGATCCATCTTGGCCGATGCTAGGCTGCCTGCAACCGTCTGCGACATCGCGATAAGTTCGTCCGGTGACGGTGCTTGCCAGCCGATTGCCGAATCTTCATCTTTTCGCTCAATCGCTGCGTGTCTTATTGTCATGTGGTCGCACATGGCGACGACCGCTGGGTTAGCACCTAGCGTCATTGAGTGGATAAGAAACGATACTCCTGCGGCAGGGGCGGCCTTTAGCAGCACCCCAAGGTCAATCTGAGTGCCTTCGTCGAGGAAAGAGAAATCCGTGGAGATGACGATCAGCTTGTAGCCCTCAACTGGGTAGTCAACCCGGCGGCGAAAGTCAGCCAGACTCCGGTCTTTACCTTGCATGACATTCTTCACGCCCTGTACATGATCGCGGAGGAAGCGAAGCGTGGCTTTGAACTCTTGCTCGTCGTTTAGGACGTTAAGTATTTTTTCGCCGCCTGAGTTGAGAGGCCAGAAGGGTGCGGCAAGGCCACTCAAGCCATCGTCGAATACCGTGACTTCTAGCTGTCCCGGGGCAGTACCTTCCAATGCTTTTTGCATGATCGACCAGGTGAGCCTTATTGACGAATCATCTGCAAGACTGTCCTCCACCCAGATGTTGGACTGGCCAAGTAGCGGGACGGTGGCCGAGCCAAGTTGGATTGACTCGGCCACTTTCAGAAGCGGCGAGCTCATGTCGCTCCTATTTGACTAACAACCAGATCGGCTCCGTAAGCGGCGGATTGGCTCTTAACTTCTTCTCCACGTCCTCCAGCTTGCGTTGAGCATCCTCGTACCTGGTAAGCGCTTGGTCGTACCCGCTGCGCTTGCTTATCTTCACCCCAACATAGATCGAGAACACTAAAGTCACTAGAAGGAACGCTACGCCAACCCCAGAAGCACCCGAGGCAAAGGTGCCGATCATAATGAAGAAGGACACGATTGCCGCACCAAGAGCCATCAGTGGAAAGAGTGGGCGACCTCCGCTCGGAGGCTCGACAGAAACCAGTTCCCTGCGTTGGGTGCGCAGTCGGTCGAGTTTGCGGCAGCGCTCCGCATTTGCGTAGACATTGGCCACGAGGCGTGTCTTAGATTTTTCATCCA
>Ga0082212_10005329_pt1 | contig 17557 bp, 14 predicted proteins | sample TergutNt197P3_FD_71548 | JGI IMG/M metagenome (GOLD analysis project Ga0082212, IMG submission 71548) | Neocapritermes taracua P3 segment gut microbial communities from Petit-Saut dam, French Guiana - Nt197 P3 | ecosystem: Host-associated > Arthropoda: Insects > Digestive system > Gut ... | reverse complement strand
GCCGCCGGAGTCGATGACGTAACGGGAAAACAGTATGCAGAAAATCTACACGAAAATCTGCAACACCTTCTCGACCGTCTCAAATCGGGAGCGTACAAAGCCCCACCTGTCAAGCGGAAGTATATTCCAAAAGGCACGAAGGGTGAAACACGTCCGATTGGTATTCCGACCTTTGAAGACAAGATAGTGCAACGAGCCGTTGTGATGCTCTTGGAGCCGATCTACGAGCACGACTTTCACGACGGATCGTTTGGTTTCCGACCGAAACGCAGTGCGCATCAAGCACTCGAAGAAGTTTGGAAAGCAACGATGGATAAAGCCGGTGGTTGGGTCTTGGAAGTCGATATACGTCAGTTTTTCGACACGATAGACCACAGTCATCTACGAGAGTTTGTGTCACGGAGGGTACGTGATGGAGTATTGCGCCGCCTGATCGGTAAGTGGCTCAAAGCGGGTGTGATGGAATCGGGAGCGTTATCGTTCTCAGAAACCGGTACACCGCAAGGTGGAGTGATTTCGCCTCTTTTGGCGAACATCTATCTCCACTATGTTCTGGACGAATGGTTTGAACAACAAGTCAAACCAATAATGCGAGGTAAATGCCGTCTTATTCGGTATGCTGATGATTTCGTCATTGTGTTTCAGTTGAAGTATGATGCGGAACGTGTCCTAGCTGTCATCTCGAAGCGATTCGAGAAATATGGTCTCACAGTACATCCCGAAAAGACGAAACTGATTGATTTCAGGTCTCCTAAGCACCCTGAACGACTTCGTGCAGAGAAATCGAACGATAACGAGAAAGGCAAAGGGAGACCAGAGACGTTTAATCTGCTTGGTTTTACACACTATTGGGTGAAAACTCATAAGGGGAATTGGGCGGTCAGACGTAAGACGATGAAATCACGCATGGCTCGCAGCGTTCGACAGATTGCCCAATGGTGTCGTAAGAATCGGCATAAGTCGATTCGGGAACAATGGAAAAATCTTTGCGAAAAGGTGCGTGGTCATTATGGTTACTACGGTATCACGGGAAACGCTCGATCACTTGCACGATTTCTTAAGCAAGTGGAACGTAGTTGGCAACGATGGCTTAATCGCCGGAACAGCAAAAGAAAATATGTGTGGAAAAAGTTCAGACTTCTCCTCGCACGATTTTCATTACCCAGTCCAAAAATCATCCACAGCGTTTTCAATGGAAAATGAAGTGAATGAAAAGCACGTAGCAAAGCAAGATTTTGAGGAGCCGTGTGCGGTAGTGTCCGCACGCACGGATCTGTGGGAGCTCTGGGTGAGTAATCGCCCAGAGCCACCCGGTAACAACAACAGGAGCAAGCATAAGACCGAGCCCAAGAAACATTGGCACGGAGGTCTTGACAGGGTACACTGGCAAATTGGTAGCGGATTGCCTCAACATATTCATCGTTTCCTGGGCACGCTTGCCCCCGGTAGTTTCAACCAGTCTATCCATAGTGTTTTTCAATTGTGCTATGGCATTGTTTATAGAAGGATCGCCGAGCTCTCGTTGCGTACCTGTTTCAGTTGCCCCGATACTGAAAAGATATTGAACAACTTTTATGCATCCGTCTCTCGCTGCCGCCCGTTGTCGTGCTGCATTAACGTTTGCCCCTTGTCTTGCCGAGTCGAGTGGAGTTTGCCCTCTATTAGTTTTTACATGAATATCTGCTCCAACAGAAACGAGCCGTTTGACGATTTCAATGTTTCCGCTCCATGCGGCTATGTCGATCGGAGTCGTACCAAGATCATTCTTTCCATTAACATCTGCGCCCTTAGAAACGAGGAAGTTGACAACTTCAATCTTTTCGCTTGCCGCAAGCATGAGCGGAGTAGTACCGCTTCCACCCTTTACATTAACGTCTGCGCCTTGCAAAACGAGATATTTAACAACTGAAAGACGCTGCTCTCGTACTGCCAAGTGAAGCAAAGTATGACCGTATTTAATGACATTTTTTACGTCAGTTCCATACTTCGCAAGAAACTGGTCGATTTCCGCTTGCTCTTCGGCGGTGAACGGACTCTGCGTAGTAGGCGGCTGCTGGGGAGGTGTTTGAGGTTGTACCGCTTCAACGAATGTCAGTCCCTTCACTTTTACTGCTGGCGCGATTTTTCCATTTTCGGTTTCCACCGTTGTTCCCGGCATAATCACTCCTGCCTTTACGAGTCCTTTGAGTTGCCCCCCAGAAACAGGTCCTTGCTTCCGACCTTTGCAGTCGTAGTAAAACCAAGTTGTCGCAGTTTTTTGTTCAGAGGATGCGGTGAGTACTTCTGGTTCGTCAGGTGAAACCGTTTGGGGGTGCGCCCTCTCTCGAAACTTCAAGCCTTTAATTTTACTCGTCAATTCTAGTGCGGGTATTTTTTGTCCTTGTTCATTTTCGATAATGGTATCCGGCTTGATGATGCCCAAACCAGCATAAGTTTTCAGTTTGTTAACCGAAATGCTCACTTTGTTGCCGACTAGATTGTAAAAGTATAAGTTTGCCATTAGAGATTCGGAACGTTGTGAGTTTATCGAGCAACGGCAACAAGAGTCCGCTCGAAGAATGGGGAGCGGCACGCCAAAATAGAAACGGAGTAATCCCACCTACGACAGTGGTGCATTGCTGGCCAATTGGACAATGCTGATCCTGTCCGCAAGTTCATACGCGACACTCCCTCGACGGAAGCAACGCAACTTTATGAACTACCGATAATTTTCTACCCGGTTGCCCGGTTCGTAGTGTAGAAAATAGTCGTCCGCCGAAGCGATTCTATTTTGTTTGTTAACGTTCTCTAAAATTCAGTCCGCTCGGCGCATAACCGGAGCGGCATTTCAATTGTGAGCGTAGTATAGCGTGGTTTGAGAGCGATTGCAAGAGGGGGAATCCGGTCGCTTCGTTTCACTGCGCTCCCGGCTTTCATTTCTACGACTTCCTTTTCGTTTCGATTTCATCTTTCGTATCGGCAGACTCCCGCTTGCGGAGAAGCAAGCGAATCGGCACTTCCGCAACTGGTGTGAACGGACTCCAACGAATCCCTTTATTATTTCATTTCGTCCCTTTTGTCCCTTGACGTGCGGTACGTTCCGTGTAAAATCAGGGCAGATGGAATATTGAAACATTGGTACGTTGCAGACGATTTTTTACATTGTCCCTTTAGGATTGTCGGTCATTTTTGTTTTTTCGCTGGGCGCAAGGTCTCTTAAATCGTTTTCCCGGCATAAGTTGGAAGAGTTCTGTCGCCGCCGGAACGCCGAAAAGCGGCTTGCGGATATCGTAAAACAGCACGAACACGTTGCAGCGGCAGTCAGTATTGCCCGAATCCTCTCTGTGACTCTTTTTCTCATTTGTTTTTTCGTGTTCAGTCTCATACCGCCCTTCGGTTCTTCCGATACAGCATCATGGACGAGGGTCATTACGATTTCAGTTATCCTCGTGGTTTCCATTATTTTCGTCGAATTTTGGCTCCCGCGTGCGTTGGCAAAACTTTGGGGAGTTTCTTTCATCTATTTTGGCTGGTTTCTTTGGAATACCACAGCGGCTCTGTTGCATCCCTTCATTGTCGCTGATCATCTGATCGCTCTCTTTTTCAGCCGCCTCGCAGGGTATACCGAAAACGAAGATGCCTTTGAAGAGGAAATCCGCATTATTGTGAACGAGGGACAGCGGGAAGGATTGCTCGAAGAAGATGCCCGCGAAATGATCGAGGGAGTCATCGAACTGGGCGACGTCACTGTGTCTGAAATTATGACTCCGCGAACCGATATGAAGTGCATTGCTGATTCCCTTTCGTGGGAGGAAATGCTCCAATCCGTGATTGCGTCCACTCATTCACGAATTCCCGTCTATAAGGAGACCCGCGATGACATTATCGGGGTCATTCATACGCGAAATTTACTTCGGACATTGGCATTGAACGGACCCGATCAACGTCCTCCGTGGACAGAATTGATGTCGGAGCCGCTTTTCATTCCCGAAACAAAACCAGTCGATACGTTATTGCAAGAGTTTCAGAACGTTCGACCATCGGGAAACGAATCCGATGATCGGGCAAAGGGGCATTTGGCGATTGTGTTGGACGAATACGGCGGAGTGGCGGGAATTGTAACGCTGGAAGACGTTTTGGAAGAAATCGTCGGCGAAATTACCGACGAGCACGATGCCGTTGTGACGACCGAAGAAATAGAGGAAGTGAGTCCCGACGTGTTTGACGTGCTGGGCAAAGTTCGCATTGATGAACTGAACTCACAATTGGGTTTGCACTTGCCGGAAGAAGAAGACTATGATACCGTAGCAGGATTTATTTTTTCGACGTTGGGACACATTCCCGAAGAAGGGGAGTCGGTCGATTTTGAACATGACGGTCAAACGGTTCGCCTGACGGTCATTGTCGTTTCCCGCCGCCGCATCGAAAAAGTCCGTTTGGAACGGTAAACTTCCGCCGCAAAGTACCGTGTCATCTAGAAGCGAATCAGGACTTGCTCTGGACGTTATTGTGCCGTCCCCACGCCCCCTTTGGGGGAGAGGGGACATTTGATATTTGCTTATGCTACGGGCTCCGTTCATCGTTTGCCTTTATTTACGCTAGTCCCCAGTATTTTCTCATGAACCATTCCGCTGTCAGGATCAATATGAACGTGAGGAGCAATGCCCACGAATCGAAGAGCGTCCGTTTCGTTTCCCGCTTTTCGACTAATTCGTTCGATTGTTTAATCAAATCTTCAATCAGTGTTCCCAACTGTTCCGGCGGGACGCTCCTGCCGCCGGTCAGCGTCGAAATATCCGCCAAAAGTTTCGGATAAGCCACCGGATTGTCCAACTCCAAACTCCGATCCTGAACCAAAAACCGAGCGGTCGCTTGTTTCGCCTCGTCATTGTAAATTGCCTCCACTTGAATGAAATAATCACCTGAAAATTCGGTCGAACGGAACGTTCCCGTCGGAATGCCATTTTCCATAACCAAGGGAACCTTTTCGGTCGTGTTCTCCGATTTGAGTACCTTTGCCGTTGCTTGAAAGTCTCGGACTTCTTCCCCAGATTCGTCTCGGAGAAAAACTTGAAACTTTGCCGCATCGCCGGGCATCAACCGGTTGTTTTCCACTGTAATCCAGCAAGTTCCGCTACCGCCGCCTTCCATTTTGGCAAGCCATAAAACGACCTGCCGCCAAAACGTTTTGTGTTCCTCTTCAAATCCATACGTCCGCCATCGGTACGTTGTGTCCCCTGCAAACGCTAATACCCGACCGAGACCGGACAGTTGTGAAGCCAGCAGTATTTGCCAATTAGGTCCCATTGCCAACACGGTGGCTCCCGGCTTTATTTGCTCGAAGCGGTTTGCCCCAAGCAACGGCGGCAACTCTGCCCAGCGTCGGGCATTCACGGCAGGTTCCGCATCGAATTGCATGACGTAATGCCGCTGTCCCTGCTCTGTCAACAGCATCGGAATCGGATGAGTCTGATCCCAATGTAAATCTGTTCGAGGAGGGGCATTGGGTTTTTGCCGCTCCATCCGGCGAAGGACAACGGGAGAAACGTATGTGAGGGGAGTATCGGCATATCCTCCGGCTGAAAACGCATTGAGACCGCCGAGCATAATCAAGCCAGCACCGGCTTGGATTTGATCGACCAATGTTTGCAATTCGTTCCTCGTGAACATGGACGAATCAATGTCGCCTAGAATGAACACATTAAAAAGAGTGGGGGCATCTTGCAAGGCGGCAGCAAGATCGCCCGGTTTTTTTACCCGAATGTATTGAACATTGATGTCGGACGAAGCATTGAGCGATTGACGGAGCGGTCCCTGTTCAAAGATGGGCGGTCCTTGGAGAAACAGTACATTCAATCCCCCTTCGAGAACTTGCACGAAACTGCTTTGTTCGTTGTTTCGGTCGGTAACTTCCCGCTCCTGCGGCGGAACGCGAACGGTATATTTGAACAAGCCGATTTCCTGTGGAGGATAGGAAAGGGTAAATTTCACTTCCTGTCCGTCTTCTTTTGCTTGAACCGTTGTGTTCGCAACGATTTCTTGCTTGCCGTCTTCCGTTTCAAAAAGGAGTTGTACCGGAATGTTCAAATTGGCAAAGCCGGAAACTCGTAATGTGCCGGTTACAATCAAGTTGTTTTTGACGAACACCCGGTCGTTTGCCTGAACGCTCACGACCGCAACATCCCGGATATTGCTGTCCAGTCCGGCTTGCCCGAGCGGTACGGTATAGAGCGGAATTCCCGCATTGCGCAGCCGGGCGGCGGCATCTTGCGGCAAAATATCGCGGCTCGGTCGAGTCCGTTGTGCGCCGTCGGTCAGCATAATGGTTGCCAATACCCGCTTCCCGGCGGAACGTTCGCGAATCTCATCGAGAATGAAACCGAGGGCTGTTTCCGTTCCTTTGGGAATGTCCGGCAAATCCGTGAACTGTCCTTCGTGCAATTCGAGGGGAATGAGTGTGGTATCGAAGGCGAATGCTTTTACTTCTGCCTGCCGCTGCAAACGCCGCAGTTGCGGCGTGGCTTGTCCGAGCGACTCTTTGGCGGTAACGAATCGGGACTTTCCGCCGATTTCGTCGTTCCGTGTCATGCTTTGTGTTTGATCGAGCAGGATATTGACAACGGCGGAAAGACGTTGGGAAACCGTGTGTACGAGTGTTGGACGCAGCATTCCGAAGAGCAGGAGGAGAAGGGCGAGAATGCGTAATGCTAAGAGAACCTGTTGTCCATATCGTGGAAGTTGATCGCTTGTGGGTCGGCTTGTCCATAAGACCGCACAAAGTATTCCTGCACAGAGGAGAACAAGCGTGTAACTGCCGAAGATGGGATAAAAGTCGATCCGCCACATGCCCTCTATTGTTACCGATAAACATGTTTATAGCAAGGAATGCAAGCCCTGGACGGGACAGAGCATCGGACTGCTGGCTTTTTCCGACAACTTGATTTTCCTGAAATATCGTCTATAATTGACGGTACTATCGGGGTGGGTTTTCCATCCCGTCCAATTATCACCCGGAGTTGCTACTATGGATATGTCGTTGATCCAGGAATTTGTCCAGGAAGCCCGCGAATACATTGATGAAATTGAACCCACACTGATCGAAATCAATAACGGCATGACCGAAGCCGGTTCGCTCGACTCCGAAATGATCAACTCAATCTTTCGGCTCTTCCACTCCATGAAAGGGAGTGCCGGGTTTCTTTCTCTCACTACGGTTGTTGCCGTAACCCACGAAGCCGAAACGCTTCTTGACAAAATTCGAAACGGCAAAGCCAGTCTCTCCGTCCAGATTACGACAACACTCTGTAAAGCCCTCGATCTGTTCCGCGAGATGCTGGAACGTATAGAAGCCACTGGCAATGACGAAGGTTTTGACCAACCGGCACAAGCGATGATCGCAGTGCTGAAAAAACACGTTGCCGGAGAACCGGTTGATGACGGCGAACTCGGAGGCGAAGTTGCAGCCTCGCCGTCCGGTACAGCCGCTCCCGACGATTTTTCCTTTGACGCACTGGCAAACGAGCCTCCAAAACAGCCGATTTCTGCCGCAGACCTCGATTTTTCCAGCACAAGTGCCGAAGTTGCACCGTCGCCAGTTGTTCCCACCGCACCTGCGGACTCGGAACTGACCGAGATGCAACTGGCGCCAGAAATGCGGCACGGATTCGTACTCGAAGCCACCGAACAACTTGATGCTGCCGAGCAAGCACTCTTACTCGTCCTGGACGAACATGTCGAACATACAGAGCCGCTGAAGGACGCTTTCCGATGCATCCACAGTTACAAAGGAAACTGCGGTTTCATGGGACTCGTTCAAATGGAGCATTTGAGTCATGTGATGGAAACACTTCTCGACGGGCTTCGGAATGACGAAATTAAACCGAATGAAACAAACATCGGCACATTACTGCATTTACTCGACGTTCTCAGAGAGGGGGTCAAAGACCTTGAAGGAGGCGGTGTGGGTAGAATCACTGATGTGGACACACATATTCAAGAATTAAACGCCCTGCTGGGACAAAAAGGGGCGGCACCTGCGGCTCCGCCACCCGTTGCGACACCTGCCCCGCCAACGCCTCCGGCAGCCGCGCCGGCGGAAGATGACCTTGATGCCCAAATTGCCGCTGCGTTTGCCGCTCGGGAAAAAGCAAAAGCCGAATCGGCGGCACCGGCACCACCACAAGTTGCCGGACAGGTATCCGTACCGGCGGCGGCAACCGTTGGCGGCGGTGGTGCCGCCGCAGGAGGCGCAGCACCGACAGCGGGAGCCGCAAAACCGCCTGCCACCAAGCAGGATATTCGGGTCGATTTGCACAAACTCGATATTCTCATCAATCTTGTCGGCGAACTTGTCATTGCCGAATCAATGGTCACGCGTTGCCCCGCCGTGGCTCATGTTGAAGACGAATATTACAACAGGGCAAAGCACCAACTCCGGCGAATCTGCGACGATTTGCAAGATTGTGCCATGTCGGTGCGAATGATCCCGCTTTCTGCGACGTTCCGAAAAATGGTACGTCTCGTGCATGATCTCGGTATGAAGGCGGGGAAGAAAATCAAACTGAATCTTGTCGGCGAAGAAACGGAAGTCGATAAAACGGTCATTGAACAAATTGCTGACCCGCTGGTTCATATCGTCCGAAATAGTTGCGATCACGGGGTCGAACCGCCGGAAGACCGTATTGCGGCAGGAAAATCAGATACCGGTTCGGTAACGCTCGAAGGTAAACACGAAGGAGGTGAAGTTTGGATTTTGATTACCGACGATGGACGCGGACTTAATAAGGAGAAAATTTTGTCGAAGGCTCTTGAAAAGGGGCTAGTGGGCAACGAGGCGAGGGATTGGCCCGATGACCGGATATTCAAATTGGTATTCGAGCCGGGCTTCTCTACGGCGGACAAGGTTACAGACATTTCGGGACGCGGTGTCGGTATGGATGTTGTCAAGAGAAACATCGAAAAATTGAATGGACGCATTGACATTAACAGCCGACCCGGTCAGGGGTCGACGTTTATCCTTCGGATTCCCCTGACACTTGCCATCGTCGATGCGATGCTTGTTCGGGTCGGCGAAGGAAAATACATGATTCCCACGCTGACGATTAGGGAAAGTCTTGTGCCAGCCATGCAACAAGTAACAATAACACCGGAAGGTCAGGAAATTTTGCGGCTTCGAGAAGAAATGGTGCCGATTGTCCGACTCTACGACGTGTTTGGGTGCAGACCGGGAGCGGACAAATTGAAGGATGGTATTCTCATCGTGGTGGAGGATGGTGGTCGTTCATTTGCATTTTTTGTGGACGAAATCGTCGGACAACAACAAACGGTCATCAAAGGTTTGCCGGACTATATCGGCGAAGCCCATGGCTTTTCCGGCTGTACGATTCTTGGCGATGGGACGGTCAGTTTGATCGTCGATGTCGGAGCGGTAAGCCAAATGACCGGCTCGTTTCATGCTTCGCCCGTGAACAAGGCGGCGGACTGGGAAATTGACGGTGACAAGACGGAGCATGTTCTGGAACCACAGATGTCCTTTGACGATTTGGAAGCCGTAGCAGGAGTTACGGAGTAGGCAACCCGAACCGTATTCGGAAATATAGTTGTGTAAGTCCTCACCCTAACCCGGATATACAGCAAACGGCGGGCAATTATTGTCTCAACGATGGGTCTAAAACCTCGCTATACATCGCACAAGGTACGCACTTGTCGGATGAACCATAAAAGCTTTTCGCAAAAAAATAGGTTGTTATTTAGCCACCGGCGGTTCGCCTGCAATGACACGGTAATAATTCGGATTGCCTGTCTGTCCCGTCAGTTCATACAGAAACCGGCTCGGCACCGTCGGACGCGGCTTGCCCCACTTCATTCGTTGCAATGCCAATGACAACGTCAACCGCCGCTTTGCCCTTGTAACGCCTACATAACACAATCGCCGCTCCTCGTCCACTGCCGTTGGATCGTCATCATTCACGCTTCGATGATGCGGTAAAGTTCCCTCTTCCATTCCGACCATATAGACTTCGGGAAATTCTAAACCCTTTGCGGCATGAAGCGTCATCAAGACGACCGCATTTTGCGTTGTCTCCGTCTTGCCGTTGCTACCGAAATCGTTCCCTGCCAACGACGTTTGATCCAAAAATTCTCCCAATGTTGGGCTTTCTGACTCCGAAATGTACTCCGCCGCCGCATTGACCACTTCGCCGACCAAATCCCAACGGTCATTACGTTCCTTTTCGTCGTCAGATTGCCGATTGATCTCCCGCTCGTATTGAATCTCCGAAATGAAATTTTTTAGATTTTGTACGGTGAAACCCCGGCGTAAAATCTGACGTTGTTGTTCGATGAGTTGGCGAAATGAATTCATCGTCCCCTCCCCCTTTGGGGGAAGATTAGGGTGAGTGGAGCCGGTGAAGGGTTTGCCCTCTCCCCAACCCTCTCCCAGAGGGAGAGGGGGCATCGTTTTTGTCGCCGACTCTCTGCTACCGTCTGCCGTCTGCCGTCCGCCATCTATCATCGTCTCCCAAATCGACTGTTTCGCTTCAATCGCACTCTCTTTGAGACGCTGAATCGTCGTCTGTCCAATGCCTCTCGGCGGCGTGTTCATAATGCGGAGCAGCGAAGCATCATCTTTCGGACGGAGAATCACTTTCAAGTATGCCAACAAGTCGCGAACCTCCTTGCGGTCGAAAAATGATTGACTGCCGACAAGCACGTATGGAATTTGCTGACTCCGCAGTTCCATTTCAAAGGCTCGCGGTTGCTCGTTCGTCCGAAACAGTATCGCAAAATGTCGATAAGGTTGCCCTGTGGCGGCAATACGTTCTTTGATTTTGGCAACGACGGTTTTCGCTTCCGTTTCGCCGTCGGGACATTGCAAAATCGCCGGCTTTTCTCCCGACAACGGCGAAACCAATTTTTTGCCGTGCCGATGCTGATTGAAAACAATGAGCCGGTTTGCCCAGTCGATGATCGGCTTGGTGGAGCGGTAATTTTCTTCAAGACGAATGATTTTTGCCTCTTTCCAATCCTTCTGAAAATTCAAAATGTGGCGAACGTCTGCTCCCCGCCAACCGTAGATTGCCTGATCGTCATCGCCGACAGCACAGATGTTCCGATGCGGTAATGCAAGCCCGCGAACAATGCGGTACTGACTCATATTCGTATCCTGATATTCGTCGATGAGGAGATGGTCGAACCGCTGTGACTCCTCTTTCAGCACTTCGGGAAATTTTCGGAAAATGTCTTCGGTCACGAGTAACAGGTCATCGAAATCGACTGCTCCGACGGTACGCAGGGCGTTTTGATAACGCTGATAGGCAAGCGAAGCGAGATGATCTTTGGCAGCTAGAATGTCAGCGGCGGTGCCTTCGGGTGAGAGACCGGCATTCTTCCATGTGCTGATTCGTGCCAGCAGTTCGGCAGGTTTCAGTGCGGCATCGGAAACTTTGATCTCTTTGAGAACTTGCCGGGCAATCGATTCTTGATCGCCGCGGTCATAGATGGCAAACTGCTGCGGATAGCCCAATTTCGTAATTTGACGACGTAAAATGCGAACGCAGAGAGAATGAAACGTCGACGTTTCCGGTCGATTCTTTCTGCCGTCTGCCGTCTGCCGTCTGCCGTCTAATAATTCGGCAATGCGCTGCTGCATTTCCTTGGCGGCTTTGTTGGTAAAGGTAACGGCAAGGATGCGGTTCGGCTGGATACCGCTTCGGATGAGTCGAGCGATACGATGGGTTACGACTCGTGTTTTTCCCGTGCCTGCTCCGGCGAGAACGAGGAGCGGTCCTGACAGGGTTTCAACAGCAGCGGCTTGGGCAGGGTTTAAGGACATGTGCGTTCATTATAACAGACAAACGAGTAGCGAACGTCAGAGAGCGACACACGAACATTCCGTAGGAATGATTCTCTCGGTAGAAAAAATATCCGCTCACCATCCTCGCAATCCTAACGGATTGCACGATACTCTACAATTTTCTCCATCGTTCCCAAAAAATGGATAGCACATATCCAATGACAGACCAATTTAGGAGGCACAGTATCAATATGCAAACAATATCTGCAATACCAAGCGCGATAAAAAAATCTTCCAATGGAAATATGAGCAACGAAAAGGGCAAACCAATCAAGAGTGTAAGCAATCCAATTCCCTCCACGGTTTCATATTCGTTATTGTAGAGTGCCAGCAAACACAAGACTCCCATAACACATACAATTATGGTGCCAATTATACAACCAATATAGCGATGTAATTTCAACATATCTACTCCGTTGCTATTATACCACAACCGGGAATCAATTTTACAATGGAAACCGTGCTAACGCACCGTTATTCCATCCGTTTGATTTCCTCTGGCGAGAGTCCGGTGTACTTGGCGATGGTTTTTGAATCAACGCCGTCCTTTTTCATATTTCGGCCGATTTCGAGTTTTTCTTCGGCTCTGCCTTTGGCAATACCTTTGGCGATACCTTCTGCTCTACCCTTGTTTTCGGCGGTCTCTATTGTTGCAAGATACGTCCAGTAATCATGCAAATTATGCTCGTAAACCTCACGCTCTTTTTCCGGCATTGCCGCCAGTTCCGCCTTCTTAAATGCCTTCTTAAAAACCTTTTCCTTCATAATCGAAGGTATTTGCTCCAAGTCCGGTAGATGTTTCAGAAAGTACAACCACTTGTCCTGCCGCGTTTTCAATTCCGATTCCTTTTTCTCGAAAAGAGGCATCTGAATATAGAGCATCTTGAGTTTGTCATAAAACTCTTTGCCATGCTGATTCTTGAGCGATACTTCATTGATTAAAAGCGGGGCGGGATCATGCTCGTCAAAAACGAAGTCGAGAATTCCTATGAAATAGACCGTCTTGAGATTGAATTTCCACTCCTTGCCTTTCTGCCCTTGTGCTCGGATAGGGTGCGAAACGTAGTAGAGAGAACGATCTTTGAAATTTTCCTGTTCCGCCTTTTGCATTTCGACAATGAATTGCTCGCCCTTATCGTTTTCGCAGTAGATGTCGAACACGGCTCGTCGATCTGCCGACGAAGTGCCGAGCAGTTCGGGATTGCGAAACTCCAACGTGTGAATCTGATGCCGCTCCGGCAAGAGCGTATTGAGAAAGTCCGCAAGCAAATCCTTGCTCGCCTCTTCGCCGAACAACTTCTTGAAACCGAAGTCCGTATATGGATTGATGTAACGTGACATAGAACCGCTCCTCTACATTCCATTTTACCTATTTCCGAAAAAAGTTAAACAATCGTTTCAGAAGTCCGGGACCTGTTGTTTGGACGATGGTAAGCCAACGTTTTGCCTCTTTGAATTCTGGATCGAGTTGCAATGTCTGTTCCAAACTTTTGATCGCTTGGGAGCGAAAACCCGACTCGTGTTCGCAAATTCCTTTAATCATCCACGCAAAAGAAGCATCAGGTGTTACATTGACGGCAGCGGCGGCTCGACCTAATGCAGAAAGCGGACTCTTGTAATACCGCAAGATGTTCGCATTTTCGGTACGCACAAGCCAATCGCCATCAATTTGTTCGGCACTGTCGAAACAGTGCACGGCGGTCGATGCTTTCATTGCCGTCATCACTTCTCCGCGAACCGACCAGCGATATGCCGAGGCTCCCTCGCCTTGAATCGCCGCATCACTGTATTGAAGGGCTTCACGGTGATTGCCCAATCGGCAAAGGGCTTGCGACCGAGCGGCATAAAGGTCGGCATTGCCGGGAAACATCTTCAAACCGCTGATTGTCCACATTTCCGCCTGGCGAGGTTCGTTAAGCAGAACCAGCATTTGCGCCTGCCCGACCCAAGCGGCAACATACGAACGCTCACATTCCAAAGCGCGTCCGTAAGAACGCAGTGCCGCCTCGTAAAAGCCCATGCGACGTTGCTTGTCAGCCTCTTGCATCCAATCGGTAACGCTATTTCTATACCGTTTTTCTGGTTTTTCCGGGATCATCCCCGCCTCCTGCGATTGCGGTTCCAGCGGCGGATCATCGGGTAATTCCAGTCGATTGAAACGAGCCATTTTACGTATTAACGTCCATTGGGTTCATTATACCGAATATCAACAAAATGAAATAGGGAACGGCGTACGCCCCAAACGACACCATATACGGATTCGTTAGGAACCAGTCCCATCGTTTGCCAAACCTGGGCATCTGACGGCACTTGCAGCGCACCAAATGCTGGACCGGGAATGATATAACAGTGACCCGCCGGTACAACAAATGTCGTATCAGGCGGATTAGGAATATGAACAAGCGGTCGATACAGCGGTGGTTTGCCGTCGATGGTCAGTGTTCTATCTTGCCACGAAACCGTTTGTCCTTCGAGGGCAAGTACACGGTCAAACATGATGCCGGCAAGTCGATAATTGGTGTTCGCTTGTGTTGCTGATGGATATGTTACATCAGGTGCTTGGTAAAGGACAACAGTGCCGACTTGCGGCTTTATCGTATTCCATGACATCGTGTAAAGCAACGTGTCGCCTTGCTGTATCGGACCAGCAACGACTGTGACATGTTGGTAACCGAGATGATTCCAACATAATGCCGAAGTGGGAATGTAGAAAAGAAGAACAGTAGTGGTCACCATGAGGACAAAACAAAAAAAGCGGTCGGCGTAGTTGCGCTCCCGGCAGGTGACAAGAACAGCGTCGGCAATGGAAGTCAAGTGCCACGCAATCGCAAAACCCAGGAAGAATTGTGAAATGGTAAATCCAACCATCAGAAATGACAGGAATAGAAGGATTAACCAACCAAAAAAGAAAAATTGATCGTGCGGTTTTCTTTCGATGTACCACTGTGGAAGACCGGGCAGGAGACCTTTCCAGAACATTCCGAGAATCGCAAGATCGACGGGGCGAATCTCCAGTTGATGCAGATACGAGGTTTTCTGCCAAGTCCAAACAAGGCAATGTGCTACTGCACCGGCGCATCGGTTCAATGTTCGTATGCCTTTTGAAAGACGCAGGGTTTTCTCGATTCGCCCAGCGCGCGGCGGTTCGATCCCGACGGGAATATCGCTTCCCGGCAAGAGAGAGCCGCACCGAACACACGTTTGGTACTGCGGCAAATTCTCAAATTGGCAACTCGGACATTGAGCCATAAACAATATGTTTAGTTTTACTCACCCCAACGGTTCCACGATTCAACTCGGTTCTCAACGAATGCCGTGTCCTGTTCATAATACTCGGCAGTGCGAGTCGATTCAATTTCTGTGCCATGAAGCATATCCATGAATTGTTTCGCGGCTTCGACACATTCCACGCCTTTTATCCCAATAGTCTTGACACTGACCTCACCATTCGGTCGTATTTCGATTTCAAATTCTTCTCTTGCCATTGTTATTCTCCTTGGAGCCGGAGTACCGGCTAAATGGTGTTTCGTACCCTGATTTTCACGGTATCATCTTCCTCGACAGATTCTTCGACGATGATCATACCACGATCTTTCATTTCTGTGACGAGTCGGTTGTAAGCGTATTGCTGGGTTACGCGCCCCATCAACTCCTCTCCGATCTTTCGCATTTCCGCCTTCGAGAGTCCAACGGCATCAATCGTCAAGCGGAGTGAACCGCGAACATCTCGGTGAAACGTCGCCTTAATGTTATCCTTTACGACCGTCAACGTTTCGCCTCGGTTATGAGCCTCGGCTAAAATCTCACTGTTTTCGAACACGATCTCTTCGCTTACCCGCTTGTTCGCCAGATATTCTTTATCGTATTCTTCGTTGTATTCTTGAAGACAATCGTTAATAACATGCTCTTGATCTGCCGCTACAGCATAACCCAGTGTCGTTACTGTAGCGGTCACTGCCGCCGTAATGAGCGGCCAACCGGTTACGATAACCGGTGCAATAATACAAATGGTACTCATAAATCTCCTTTCGTTGGTTTCCTAGGTTCACTTCACTTTCATTTGGGCGCGGTGTGGTCTGTCTGGATGGACAGTCAGTTGTTGGATGACCGGATCAATGATAACGTCCATCTCTTCTAGTGGAATGACTCCGAGCAGAATTTCGTCCGCACCGGGAAGGACTAGAGCATTGCAACCGGCAAACCGATTTTCAAAGCGAATATCAACGGGACCGACGTAGTCGCATTTGCGATAGGAGCCATCGGCTAACACGACCTCAATTTGTTCCCGTACTTTCAATCCGAGTTGCTTGGCGATTTCCTCGTTGATGGTCAATGACATGGCACCGCTATCCACCATGGCTCTGACTTCCATCTTTCGGACATTTTCGAGAGGAATGTCCCCTTGTTGAGCCAAAATGGCATCAACGGAATTCAATAACGTAATGTTTGCGTACACATGTCCCATGACTATGCTCCTTTCGTTGGTTTGTGGTATTTGATGATCCAACCGTTCTTAACGTAATATCGTTTTGCCGCACAACGGAAAAATGGCAGAGCAATTTTTATGCCGACTCCGAGAAGGACAGCCAATAATTGTAACCACCAATCCTTTTGATAAGCAATATGGTTCAGAAAATGTAAGAGCTGCACTTCCTTTGTATGGGCAACATATCGGTTTCCTGTGCCGGAAACGCCTGTTCCTGAGGGAAAATCGGGCACCCAAGTTTCTCGACTCTGTTCCGGTACACGTTCAACAGATTCGACTGCGTACTCGTACATTCTGGCGTATTTGAACACTCTGCCGAACTTGCATCGGATATAATTTGATTCGAATTGCCGTCCTTTCGATGGATAGAACACGCCGTCAAATGATGTAAGTTCAAGAACCTCGGTAACATTTTCTACACCCGATGGGTCATCAGACGGACTGGTCAAACGCATGACCAACGGAGCGGGCTTCATGGCAACATGTGCTTGTGTATAGTGCCCCGTTTCTTGCGATTGAGGTTTGCCTCGACATTCCAGAACGTAATTGTCTGGTGAAGAATCGACTATCTGCCATGACAACAATACCTGTTCTTTAACCAATTTATCGATGGTCGTTCCACCGTAGCCAAGCAATCCTATTGCAAATACAAAGTCTGGAATATCGTAATTAAATCCGTACCCATTACTCTCTTCGACACGACCTTCCGAACGCTTGATCCAACCGCTCCGTGAAAAGTGTATTTGGGCAAGGGGATCAATTTTGTCAAAGGAATAGGTATTTTTGCCGTCATACACTCGAAATTGCTCCAATTCCCAGTCGATTGAATTTTTCGGACGAAAAACTTTCCAGCAAAACCATGGTTCAGGACGCGCTGGATCATTCGATGGTAACGTGGAAAATTCCTGTAAGGTTTCTTTCATGTCAGATGTATTGGTCGATTCGTGGTCATTGTTGCGTACACGAAAAACAAACTTCAATCCGACGAAACTGTCGAGGTGTTGCTGAATTTTTTTGCCGATTGAATCTGCGGTTTCGGAATTCGAGGTGTTCATGATAATCATCCTTTCACAATTCGATTTTACGTCGATATTCTTCGACGGTTTTTTCGGTCAGTTCGGAAGCCATTCGGGCGCGTCCGGCTGCCCAACTGCGCAAACGACCAAGTTCTTCGCTCATCGTCTTTGAAAGCGGAACAGTTGCTTGGATCGCTTGTTTCAGGAAATCCGTCGTCAACG
>Ga0082212_10005328_pt1 | contig 17558 bp, 11 predicted proteins | sample TergutNt197P3_FD_71548 | JGI IMG/M metagenome (GOLD analysis project Ga0082212, IMG submission 71548) | Neocapritermes taracua P3 segment gut microbial communities from Petit-Saut dam, French Guiana - Nt197 P3 | ecosystem: Host-associated > Arthropoda: Insects > Digestive system > Gut ... | reverse complement strand
GCCCGCAATCCTTTGCCGATACGCTCGAAAAAGCGATAAAACAACACTTGTATCGGTAAACGCACAAAGGCATACAACGGCGTTACCAAAGCCGTCACGCCATATCCGATCAGCATAAATGGTTTGTTGCGTCTTACTTTGTCGCTCCAGTAGCCCGACAGCGCCTTGACAAGCGACGCCGTGCTTTCGGCAATGCCTTCGATAAGAGATATAGTCGTTTTGGATGCGCCAATCGACAAGAGAAACAACGGCATAACGCTGTATATCATCTTGGTGGATGTGTCCGTAAAGAAACTTGTCAGTCCCGTAAAAAAGACGTTCCGTTCCAGGCCGAATATTTTTTGTTTTTCCATATAAAATATCTTTGCACGCTAAATATTTACAAAACCGGCAACCCTCTCACGATCCGTCTGTTCGGTTTCATACTCGGAGGCGCCGGCAAGGCTTCCCATCGGCACATTTTCATTGCGAAATAACATCCGGCTATTCAATATCCGCCTTGCCGAAGTGTGAAATTCGGTCGCACCTGTTTCCGCCTCAATCCGGGCAATATTATTTTCGCGTACGCCACAGCCGGGCATAATAATGATACGTCCGGCAGCCTTACGCACCAATTCGGCAATCATCGGTATGCCTTTGACGGCGTCCGGTTGTTGTCCCGAAGTCAATATCCGATCAACGCCTATATCTATCAACTGTTCCATAGCCATAAACGGATCGCGACAAACGTCAAATGCCCGGTGGCAGGTAACAGAAAGCGTACCGGCTGCTGCTTTCAATCGTTTCATCAACGTTATATCCATATAACCCTCCTTTGTCAAACAGCCAAATACAACGCCATGTACACCCAATTGTTTAACCATTTCGATATCAGACAGCATGGATTGTATTTCGGATTGTGTGTAAAGGAAGTCGCCCCCACGTGGACGAATAATCACGTTGATTTCAATGGATAAAGTCAATTCTTGCGCCGTTTTTATTTCCCCATAACTTGGCGTAGTCCCTCCTTCCGGAATACCGGCGCATAACTCCACCCGTTTTGCGCCGCCTGCTTCCGCTTCTACACAGCTTTGCGCTGAATTAGCGCATATTTCGATGATTCGCATAGACGTAATGAATATTTTCATGCAAATATAGGAAAGATTTTTCATCTGCCATACAAGCTATATGAAATGCTTTAACTATCTTTGCTGTAAAAATAAAACAATTAGTATATGAAAAATCGCAACATACAAATTTATATCGTCATTTGTCTATTCATGCCTCTATGCCTGTTTTCCCAGGATTTGTGCGACAGGATTGGAGTTTGTACTTCCGTGAAAAATGCGCCTTTACTGAAAAGAGCCGGATGCAGTTATGTTGAAATTGGTATCAACAGTTTTCTGATGCCGAACAGGGACGACGACGCTTTTGCCGCAAATCTGAAAGAGGCGTCCGAATCCGAACTTCCTGCATTAGCGGGAAACACTTTTTTCCCTGGCGATATCAAATTAGTCGGGCCGGAGGTTGATATGGAAAAAACACTTCGTTTTGCCGAAACAGCCATGAAACGAGGCAAAGAGATAGGCGTCAAGATTTTTGTTTTGGGAAGCGGAGGTGCACGACGTATACCGGACGATTTTGAACAAGAAAAAGCAATCGTACAATTTATCGATTTATGTAAACAACTTGCATTGCTTGGCGAAAAATACGATATTGTAATAGTGGTTGAACCGCTGCGCAAGCAGGAAACCAACCTAATCCATACAGTCCGGCAAGGAACGGAAATTGTACGTGCTGTTAATCATCCGAATCTGCGTGTGCTGGCTGATTTTTACCACATGATGTGCGAAGATGAAGATGCACAGGCTATTGTGGAAGCGGGCGACTTACTGTACCATTGCCATATTGCCGAAAAAGCAGAGCGCACAGCACCGGGCGTCAAAGGCGATGACTTTACACCTTATTTCAAGGCATTGAAAGAAATAAATTACAAAGGATCGATTTCATTAGAATGTAACTGGAAAAATTTCGAAGAAGAGGTGGTTCAGGCAATTGCGGAGATGAAACGGCAAATTAACAGGTAGGGGCGGGGTTTGCTCGCCCCGTAAAACAAATAGAGACGCGACACATCGCGTCTCTACACAAATGCATACAAAACCGTATCTATCGCCAGTTTTTTGTGTACCCGGAAATAGAATTTATATTCGGGAACTATTGTTTTGATATATGTCGGTATATCGATCAAATCCTGTTGTTTGTGATATATACTTATGCCTAAAATGGGTTTGTAGGTTTTGATGGTCTGTTCGGCGCCTTTTAAGGCCTCCAATTCAACGCCTTCAACGTCCATTTTAATGTAGGAGACGGGATTTCCGGCCGCAATATGGTCTATTGTGTCTGTCTCAATATATGCATCCGAATCGGCTGTAATCATTGACAGCATATTGCCGGTTTCCTGAAACGGCAGTCTACCGGAAAAGCTGTATATTCCTTTATTCACCACATCAATATGTGTCAGGTTTTCGTCTTGTACGTACCGGATTAATTGTTGATAATTAGACTTGTCGGGTTCTATAGCCCAAATATGCCGGTATTGTCCTCCCGTCGCTTTCAAAAACGCTGCGATGGTATCGCCCTCAAAGGCGCCGCAATCAAAATATGACTCCCGGTCCGTCAATTCAAATATCCCTTGCGGGAAATATTGCACTTTTTCAAAAACAGGTGGCAGGTATTGCATATCCTGCCGCACTTTGCTTAATAGATAGGCTGTAAATGAGTCTTTTGACTTTTGGTCTAGCAGATTTTGATAAAAATCTTCCAAAAAGACGCTGTTTTCCTCAACGAACGATCGAGTAATAATTTCCATATCAAATATTTCGGAAAGATAAGCAATAGATTTTGCATGTCGGAACTTGGGATGAATCGCATCTACATTCATATACCCCTTGACAAAACCGATAATGACGTGATAAGCAGGGATTTTTGAGTCAATATCCTTGATTTGAACCGTCGGTGTATCTTTCAGATAAGCGGTCGAAGCAGTCATCACCGGACAATCCTCGTCATAAGCCACGCATGAAACCGTGGTATGATTGAGAAGCAATTTCTTTACGATTTGATCGGCCACATCCGGTGAGGCGCCATACATAACCACCGGAAGGCCGGACGCTTGCAATTGGTCAATGATGGCTACATCGTTTGGCACCATATAATCTTTTAATATCTCCCTAAAATCCATATTGCTGTTATTTTCGATTGGGGCGTAAGCATTACGCCCCTACAAATTGTCAATTATCCATTCTCAATTGTCTCATCTACCTCCCCCTACCCCCTCCAAAGGGGGATAGATTGATTACGCCCTTACAGGGCTTAATTTGTTGTTGTATCCAATTGATAGGGCGTTACCCTATCCTATTGATTACGCCCTTACAGGGCATTATTCTCAATTCTTAACTCTTAACTCTTAGTTCTTAACTCTCAAAGGTATGCCTGTTTCACATATTTCACATGATCCTCGTAGGGCGGAAAAACAGGCGATGGATCGTCTGTCAAAGCCCTGTGAAAGACGGCTTTTTTATGTGTGAATGTTTCGATGCTCCATCGTCCCATATAATTGCCATGACCGCTGTTCCCTACTCCACCGAACGGCAGATTGGTATTCAGCATGTGCATCAAGGTGGCGTTAATACAGCCGCCGCCAAAAGATATATTGTTGATTATCAGTTCTTCCGATGCTTTGTCGGTGGTATATAGATACAAGGCAAGCGGTTTCTCGCGATTAGAAAGCTGTTGTACGACCTCCTCCAAATTATCAAAAGTCATAACCGGCAGGATGGGACCAAATATCTCTTCCTGCATAATGCAGCTATCCCATGTGACTCCGTCGATTATGGTTGGTGAAATATAGCGTTGGCTCTCATCTGTTTCGCCTCCGAAAACGATATTACTTCCTTGAATAAGCGACTGTAGACGTTCAAAGTGTTTTTGATTGATTATTCGCCCAAAATCAGGATTGTTTTTAATATCTTCGCCATAAAACGCTTTAATCTGATTTTTAAGCGCTTCGATCAACTTGTCTTTCACGTCTTTATGCACCCAAACATAATCGGGCGACGTACATGTCTGTCCCGAATTTAGCAGCTTACCCCAGCATAAAGTTGCCACAGAACGCGCTATATCAGCCGATTTATCGACGATACACGGACTTTTCCCACCTAATTCGAGCACGGTTGGCGTCAGGTGTTCGGCTGCTGCACGCGCCACAATCCGACCTACCTGTGTGCTACCGGTATAACAAATAAAGTCAAACCGCTCTTTCAGCAATTCGGTCGCTCCATCCACGCCACATTCTATCGCAACACAATATTCCTCGTCAAAAGCGGTATTGATTATATCCGCCAACACTTTCGATGTGGTTGGCGCTACTTCCGACGGTTTTACAATACAGCAATTTCCTGCCGCCAGCGCGCCGACAAGCGGCTTGAAACAAAGCACGAAAGGATAATTCCACGTATTCAGTATCAGTACAGTACCATAAGGTTCGTAATAATATTTGCTTTCGGCCTGACCGAATACAGGAGGCGAATCCACCGTTACCGGTTGCATCCATGATTCTATATTTGCTACGGCACAATTTATTTCATCAAAGATAGCTGAAATCTCTGTCACAAATGCGTCAAATTCACTTTTATGTAAATCAGCATAAAGTGATTTTTCAATCTCTTCGTGTTTCTCTTTCACTACCTGGTAAAGTTTTTTCAACTGTCCGATCCTAAAACCGGCATCTCTCGTCTTTCCTGTTGCAAAGAACGCCCTTTGCTTTGCTATTATTTGCTGATAATTAGACATATATTTTTATTTTTAGTGATTATTCAGTTTACAAAAGTAATGATTTTTATTCAAAAAGAACTCATACTTCCTGTCCTTTCGGATTTGCAATCGCTATTCCTGATTATCCGGGCCTGCCGCTGCAGGGCCGATGTAAATATCTTTGATGTCGGCGCCTGTTTCTTGATAACCAAGCAAGTGTAGCGAAAAGAAGTCGATCATGCGCCAATAGAAATATTCGTTGTAGTTGGCAAAGCCATGCCGTTGTGTAGGCATAAGCAGCATTTCGAAACGTTTACCGGCTTTAATCAGTTCATTCACTACCCGCATCGTATTAGCCGGATGAACGTTATTGTCGATCTCACTATGAATAAGCAACAGATGACCACGCATGTTTTTCGCCAACTCCTGATTGAAGGGCACTTTGATGTTAAACATCGTTTCGTCGTCTTTAGTAGTTTCCTGCACGCCGTGATGTTTTTCACTCCATGCACGGTTATAGATGTTGTTGTCATGATTGCCGGCACACGAAACAGCTACCTTGAAAAATTCGGGATACTGCAACAAAGCTGCTGTGGACATAAATCCTCCACCCGAATGGCCATGAATGCCTACACGGTCTATATCCATAAAACTATGCACGCGGCAAAGTTGTTCAATGGCGGCCTTGTGATCAATCAAAGGATAGTCGCGCAGATTGCCGTATCCATAGTTGTGATACCATTTAGAGCGGCTTGGGTGTCCGCCACGGTGTCCCATCGTGACAACAATAAAACCGGCTTGTGCCAAGCGGTCGGTACGCGGGTTGGGCGCTGCGAAATTATAGTTGACACTTTCTGTTTGAGGGCCGGGATATACATAATTGATTACAGGATAGACTTTGGTAGAATCGAAATCGTAAGGTTTGTACATAACTCCATACAGGTCGGTAAAGCCATCGGCCGCCTTAACCGTAAACGGTTCGGGAAACATATAGCCTGTCTGCAACAGTGACGAGAAATCGCATACTTCCAAATCCATTACCTTACGACCGGTATTGTCGTAGAGGGCAGTTGCAGGAATAGTATTGACACGCGAATAGTTGGCCACGATAAAACGTCCATCACGATCGATAGATGTGGCATGAAAAAAGTTGCCCGGCGTAAGGAGTTTAAGCCCTGTACCGTCAAAATTGACACGGTAAAGGTGTTCGTAATAGGGAGTTGTGTCGTCGTTTTCTTTGCCGTTGGCAATAAAATATACCACCCTGTTTCGGCTGTCCACATGTTTGATTTGATCCACATGCCAGGGACCTTTCGTTATCCTGTTTTTCAGTTTTCCGTCCGTATCGTACAAATAAAGATGCGCCCACCCGTCTCGTTCGCTCCAGTGGATCAGCTCTGTGCCGTTATCGGTTACAGCCAATGGTCGCGTTTCGATGTAGGTATTCAGTTGTTCGTTGATAACAGCGCGGATGGAATCCTCACCCAAGAAATAAGTGCATATATCTACGCGTTTCATATCACGGCTTACCCGCGTAAGGTAGAACCTGTCGTCGCGACCTAACCACACGGATGGCGATTGTGCATTATCGCGTGGACGGTTACCCACATTGACATTTTGGTCTTTGAAGGCTTCCGTGTCAATTTCCTTTCGGGTATTGGTTTCTATATCAAACAGGTAAAGATGCGTAACAGGCGAAGCGGATTCACCGGGCATCTGGTATTTGTAGGTTTCGAGTGTAGGGCGGGGATTGGCGATAGAGTTGATCACCCACAAGTCTTTCACTTGTCTGTTGTCGGTAAGCGTTGACACAAAATAACGTCCAGACGGCGACCATGTACCGGATACTTGTTTGCGTTTATGGTCATAAAGCGAATCGGCATTCATCCGGTTGCGCGGCATCCCAAAAGCAAAATCTTCTATGCCATCTGAAGTAAGCGCTATGTCAACAACGGTCGAATCGTTGGGATTTTTTTCTAACCGCTCATAGTCTTCATAACTCATATAGTAGAGATTCAAGTCTTTGGCATAAACAACAGTTTTTTTATCGGGCGATACATTACCCCATCGTACAGGGGTTTTCTTTTCCGTACGGGTATCGAGTTTACGCGTAATGTGGTCGTATGTGAAATAGAATGTGTCTTTGGCGCTGGTAGCCACATCAAAAGTAAATGTACGGTCATCGTCTTCGAGTTTCAGGTTTTTGACAGGTAAATTTTTCGCATCAAAAGGATCTTTTGTCTTGCCGGTAATCTCGGCAGCCAGTTCATCAAGGTCGAACAATGGCTGTTTTTTTCCATTCTCAGGGTCAACTACATACCAATTTGTACCCAGCGTTGTCTTGTATTCGTACCAAAACTTAGTACCTTTATTAAAATAATTCGGGGAAACAGTTTGCGAAAACAGTAATTGCTCCATTGCTTTTCCCGCAAATTTACGCGCTTGCGTATAACTTGGCAATGTTTCCTGAGCCGTCGATAAAATGCTGTGGATTAAAACACAGCCGAACAACAGATACGATAGAAATTTAACTTTCATACTAAATTAATTATAATGGTTTTTTTGCAAAGTTAATGATAAAAATTAGAATAACCGACGAATTGAAATAATTTGGGTGCATTTCAATTTGTCGCATTACACTTTCTCATTATTGGGTTGCCCTGAAAGGGCAAAAGCATCAGGATAGGGCATCGCCCTATTATTCAGGCATACCTCCCATTTTAGCCCTGAAAGGGTGATATCCCGATTTCGCCCTTACAGGGCTTATTCTGGAGAGGTCATACAATCCGTAGGGCTTTACCCTACGCTATTGACTATCAGGCTTTCAGCCTTAACCTTGTGGCAATGGGACGATGTCCTACGCTATTGATTACACAGCATTCAGCCTTATTTTGTGAGACAAATTGAAATGCACCCAATAATTTTCAATTTTCAATTAATTACCTATCTTTGCACGCTATGACAAATAGATATCTTTTTTTATTGAGTTTATTTCTCTTTATTATCACTCAAGTCGGTCATTCTCAAAACTTTCGTATCAGCGGAAAAATTATGGACAAAGATACGGGAGAGCCGCTCGCCGATGCTGTGGTGTTTATTAGAAGCAATAATCGTAATTCTTTGTCCGATGTAAAAGGCGATTATTCGCTCACCGTAAACAGAGGCACATATACTGTCTCAGCTTTCTATTTGGGGTTTAGTCAAAAAGAAGTTCGGGTGCAGGTGGATAAAGATATGATTATCAATTTTGAATTGGAAAGTAATACACAACTTAGTGAAATAGTCGTTTCTGCCAATGCCATCGACGAAAGGGTAAAAAGCACGCAAATGGGACTTGAAAAGCTGAGCGCCTCCGAAATCAAGCGGATGCCTGCCTTAATGGGTGAAGTGGATATTATTAAAGCCATTCAGTTGCTTCCCGGTGTGCAGGCTACTTCCGAGGGTGGTTCGGGATTTAGTGTGCGGGGTGGTTCGCCTGATCAAAACCTTATTTTGCTTGATAATTCTACAATCTATAATCCTTCGCATCTGATGGGTTTCTTTTCTGTCTTCAACAACGATATACTCAGCGGGTTGTCCTTGTATAAGGGTGATATCCCATTAAAACACGGCGGTCGGCTATCTTCATTGTTAGATGTTCAAACCAAAACAGATATACCGGAACGTTTACAGGGAAGTGGCGGAATAGGGCTGATATCAAGCCGTTTAATGCTTGAAGGACCGATTGGCGAAAAAACGTCGTGGATGATCGGTGGAAGGCGGAGTTATGCCGATTTATTTCTCAAATTATCACCAAACAAAGATTTACGCAGCGCATCAGTCTATTTTTTCGATCTGAACGCCAAGATCACACATCGGTTGACTAACCGCGACCGCCTCGAATTGAACGGATATTATGGTGTGGATAATTTTGGCGCTCAGGTAGGTAAATTCGCTTACGGCAATGGCGCGGCCTCCTTGACATGGGGTCATATCTACTCCGAAACGTTATTATCTAAAATCAGTTTGAATCTGACGAAATACAACTATGGACTTTCGTCGAAAATGGAAGGCATGGAAGCCGACTGGAAATCGGGTATTACAGATTATATGTTGCGGTTGGACTTTAGTCAGCCGATCAACGACTTATGGAATCTGAGTTACGGCACCACCCATACACTCCATACATTCAATCCGGGAATCGTGACCATGCCGGGCAATTTCGACGACCTGCGCATGGAAGGTACGAAAGCAATGGAACATAGCATATACCTTGCCAACGAACAGAAATTTTCCGAACGATTCAGCATAAAATACGGCCTTCGTTACTCTCTCTTTCAAAACATGGGAAAAGCAACCGTACATCATTACGATGAAAATTACGAATCTGTCAACTCCACAATATATCAAGCAGGGAAAATATATAATACATATACTGTGGCAGAACCGCGTATAGGATTTGTCTTTAAATCAACAGAAGCGTCTTCTCTAAAAGCCAATTATTCGCACAATGCCCAATACATCCAGTTAGCCAATAATTCAGCTTCGGGGTCGCCGTTGGATATATGGTTTTCGGCAGGCCCCAATATCAAACCACAACATGTAGATATGTTTTCGGCAGGTTATTTTCACAACCTGAAAGACAATGCGTATGAAACGTCTGTTGAAGTCTATTATAAAGAAATGTATAATGTAATTGATTTTGCCGATCATTCCAATTTGCTGTTGAATGACAAGTTAGACGGAGAAATTCGAACCGGAAAGGGAAAAGCCTACGGCATGGAATTTATGGTTCGAAAAAACACGGGTAAGCTAACCGGTTTTGCCAACTACACACTATCCCGCTCCGAACGCACAATTCCTGAAATCAATCAAGGCAAAACGTATTTAGCGCCATTCGACAAAACCCATACAGCCAATATCGCAGTCAATTACGAATTGTCTAAAAAGTACAGTTTGTCCGCTATCTTTATTTATGCGACAGGCAATCCGACAACCTATCCTTCCGGTCGATTCGAAATCAACGGCGAATATTACCCGATCTATTCGGGACGCAATGAAGACCGCCGCCCCGCCTATCACCGATTGGACTTGTCATTCAATTTTATTCCGCGACCCGACACAAACAGACGTTGGAAAGGAGAATGGAATGTTTCGCTGTTTAATGCCTACGGGAAAAAAAATCCATGGATGATTACGCTCAATCAGGATCGGGATACAGGAAAGCCTTTCGCTGAAATGGTTTATCTGTTTGGTATCGTTCCTTCTGTTACATATAATGTTAAATTCTAAGTTACATGTTATGAGGTATTATTTCTCTTTAAATACGCATCGTCATGCTGACGAAAGTCAGCATCTTCCAATGACAAAGGGGATTGCGGATAATCCTGTATCAAGTACAGGACGCAATGATGTAAAACTAACAGGTTTGTTGTTATGGCTCGTCCTGTTTTTCAGTTCATGCACGGAACTTATTGAGTTGAAAACGTCTACTTCGGAACCAGTCGTTGTGATTTATGGTTGCTTAACCGAAGATTTCATTCATCAAACCGTTCGCATTACCATGTCTTCCCCCTATTTTGAATTGACGCCCAATATACCCGTTTCCAATGCTATTGTTTCAATTCAATCGTCTGATAATCAAACTTTCGAATTAGAAGAAACCGACGAAAAAGGATTGTATCGGACAGAACAACGAATGGCTGCAATCGCAGGGATAACCTATCATCTGACAGTCAGTATTGACCCCGGACAGGACGGTCGCTTGAAACATTATGAAGCTACGGCCACCATGCAACGCCCGTTTCCGGTCGATTCGATCAATATTGAAGTAAGGAATATTATGGGTTATAAACATTATGCCTTGAACTTGTATGCGCAGGAAGAAGAAGGCCCGGATTATTATTGCGCACGCACAATTATCAATGATTCATTAACTACCTTAAAAATATCCGGTTATACCGTTTTCTCGGATTATGGAATGGATGGTCATTACATGGACGGACTAACTTTGATCTTTCTCGAAGATGTTGAAAACGAACAATTTGGCAATGAGGATTCGTACTATGATTTTGTTAAGCAGGGAGATAAGATCACACTCTATATCAGTCTGATTGAAAAAGGATACCACGATTTTCTGATTCAATGTCAAAGTGAGCGACGAGGCGAAAATCCATTTTTCGGAGGCCCTGCTTCCAATATCACAACAAATATCACAAACGGAGGAGCCGGTTATTTTACTGCTTTCAGTACGACAAAGTTAGATGCATATATCCCGTAGGGGCGTAATGCTTACGCCCCAAAATGCTTACGCCCCAAAATGCTTACGCCCCAAAATGCTTACGCCCCAAAATGCTTACGCCCATTTTTATTTCCCATAAATCAAAATTGGCTTGACCCATCGTAGCAATGTGTACAAATGCGTTCTTTAGGCAGGCCGATGGATGTGATTAAATCTTCTATTGTTGTGTATTTCAGGCTTGTAAAATTCATTTTTTGGCGTATACATTCGACCATACGGCAATAATGATCCGAACCGGTAGTTGCATATTTATCTAAATCTTTTGTATCATCGCCTTCGATTTCCTGAACAATACGTCTCGCGATCAACTCTAATGGCGATTTTGAAGATGAAAAACCGACAAATGGACAAGCAAAGAGGATGGGAGGACTTCCTGTACGCATGTGTATTTCTTTGGCTCCGTATCGGTAGAGTGTTGCCATACAATCGCGTAATTGGGTTCCTCGTACGATAGAGTCGTCGCAAAAAACCACTCGTTTGCCATCAATCAGTTGGCGGTTTGGTATCAATTTCATGCGTGCTACCAGATTTCGGACAGCCGGGTTGGCAGGCGTAAAACTGCGCGGCCAAGTTGGCGTATATTTTACTAATGCCCGCCGGTGGGGTATCTTTTTCCCTTCTGCATACCCCAGGGCCATACCTGTACCCGAATCGGGAATACCTGATACAAAATCCACATCAACCGTATCTTTTTGAGCCATGATCATGCCATTCACATAACGTGCCGTATCCACATACACGCCTTCATATTCGGAAGTAGGATAACCATAATAAATCCATAGAAATGAACATATTTGCATTTTCTCGTTGGGCGGACGAAGCTGAATCATTTCGTCGGCTGTGATTTTGACAATTTCGCCGGGGCCGATATCATGTACTCTGTCAAAATTCAAGTTTGGGAAGCCGGACGACTCGCTGCTGACAGCGTAGCTGTCTTCCTTTTTCGCCACAATCACCGGCGTACGCCCCCACTTATCGCGAGCTGCAATCAATCCTTCTTCCGTCAATAATAACAGCGAACACGAGCCTTTGATTTTATCGAATACATTTTCAATTCCATCCACAAACGTCTTACCTTCAGCAATCAACAACGCTATCAATTCGGTTTGATTCGTATCGCCCGAACTGAGTTCTGAAAAATGACGGCCTTTTGACAGCAGTTCTTTTTCCAATTCATTCAGGTTATTCACTTTCGCAACCGTTACAATGGCAAACTTACCCAGGTGCGTGTTCATGAAAATTGGTTGCGGATCGGTATCGCTAATAATGCCAATGCCCGAATTTCCCGCAAATTTGTCTAATTCGCGCTCGAACCGCGTTCTGAAATAGGAATTTTCCAAATTATGAATCGAACGCTTAAACCTTCCGTTTGACAGGGTTGCCATACCTCCGCGGTGTGCGCCCAAATGTGAATTGTAGTCAGTTCCATAAAACAAGTCGATGACACAAGCCGACTTTGAAATAGTACCAAAAAAACCACCCATTTTTATATTTTTTGCTTTTGAGGCTGCAAATATAATATTTTCACTTGAAAATTGAAAATGTATAAATGAAATCTATATACATATTGATAATACAATAAATAAAATTTATAAATATATAGAAAATATCAGTTTGACAAGCGCTTTCACAGAATGTATTTTTGCGGCAGTTAAAAAAAACATTTAATAAAATTAATTATGTATCCGAAAGAATTAATGTCAAGTATTTTTTGGGGATTTTTCGGTGGAATGTATCATTCATACGAAAAATTTATTAGAGCTGTAGTTGAATACAATCGGGAGTTAGGAGGTAAAAAATGGAACTCGGAAGAGATAATTCTTGCCTCCACACACGTAACTATTCAATATTCCTATTGGGATTATGACGTAGAAAATGAAATTGATGAATCTTTTGATTTGGAAGCAGATAATGAAGCAGGTTTTTCAGCAGGCGAATTATTGTATAAAGTACATAATCAGGTAGTTGAAAAATTAGAAAATGAAACGCATCATTATTTTGAAGGTTTTTTGCTGGGAAAACCCGAATACTACAAAAATCTTAATAAACCGGTTTATTTTATCAATCAGGGAATGTAATGCAGTATTTTAATAAAACAATCAGGGGTTGTGTAAAAAAATACACAACCCCTGATTGTTTTGTATGTTTATTATCTGTATTTTTGTCATCGAATAATTATTGATAAAATATGTAAAATGAAAAAGTCAACATTCAATTTCAAAACGTATAACGCTAAGTATGTGGCGCTTGTGTTTATCAGTGCTGTTGTTTTGCCGGCAATCCTATTGTTTATCCAAAGTTGTAATAACCCGACACAAGGATTGAAAGGTAAAAAAATATTAGTCTTTACCAAAAACGGCGAAGGTTATATCCATGATAATATTCAGGCAAGCGTGGAAATGTTTTTAGAGATGGGTAAAAATGAGCAGTTTATGGTTGACGTTACGGACAATTCGGCTGTATTTACTTATCCTGCTTTAATACAATACGATGTGATAGTTTTTTCCAATACAAACAACGAGGTTTTCGATACGCAGGCTGAGCGAGACGGGTTGATGAAATTTGTCCGTTCGGGAAAGGGAATTGTTGGCGTCCATATTGCTTGCGGGACGGAGCGCAATTGGAGTTGGTTTACGCAAATGATGGGTGGTACGTTCGATTTTCATCCGCAATTTCAGGAATATCCGGTTTGGGTGGTCGACAGTTCACATCCGTCTATGGCAGGCATACCGTCTCCGTGGGTTATCAAAGATGAGTTGTATATCATGAAAGAGATGAATCCGGCTGTTCATATTTTGATGGTTTCGGATTTTTCGTCACCCGATTTCAAAACTTCGTCTCCAATGCCCGATACGTTCGGGAAAGTATTCCCATGTGTCTGGAGCAATCATTATGATGGAGGACGTCAGTGGTTTTCAGCTTTGGGTCACGACAAAAACGATTACAGTAATCCTTTATATGTCAGGCATATATTGCAGGGTTTGGAGTGGGCGGCATCTAATTAGGAATTAAGAATTAAAAATTAAGAATTTGGAAACAATGCTGGGGCGTATCGCATACGCCCAAAGCACATTAGCGGTGATTACGAATCCTTGAATTTGGAGACTTTGGCGAAGGATGAGAATTTCATAAATACTTTCAATCCGGTTTTTATCCAGAATGGTTGCATTCTTTTGGCAACTTTTTTCAATGATTTTGCAATGGGTATATGTTGCGGGCATTTCTTTTCGCAGGCTCCACATGATTTACAATTACTTGCGGCGTAATTTCTCTGAGGATTTAATAAAGCCGTACTCGTCACATAGAGTTGAAAACCTGAAAACCTTCCGGCTATATATGATACATTATAAGCTGAAAAACATGCCGGTATACTCACGTTATGAGGACAGGGCATACAATAGTTACAGCCCGTACAAGGTATTTTATAGCCTTCTTCAATGGTTTTGATAACAGTTTCAAATGTTTTATTCTCAACATCTGTCAATATATCAGGCATGGCATTTTGAGCAGTTTGAATGTTGTCTTCCAATTGTGCCATTTCATTCATACCCGATATCACAACCGTCACTTCCTTTTGATTCCAGAGCCATCGCAATCCCCATGCCGCAGGCGTCAATGCAGGATTGGCGGCTTTGAACACATCCACAGCCTTTCGGGGGAGACCTGTGGCAAGTTTCCCTCCCAACAAAGGCTCCATAATGATTACGGGCAACCCTTTTTCGTGCGCTTTCTTCAATCCTGCCGTCCCTGCCTGATAATTTATATTGATATAATTATACTGTATCTGACAAAAATCCCATTCATATACATCAAGCAATTTAATAAATTCGTCATGAATCCCATGAAACGAAAATCCGATATTTTTAATTTGGCCGGACGCCTTTTTCTCCTTAATCCATTTTTCGATGCCCAATTCACAAAGCCTGTCCCATTCTTGGGTATCGCCGATATTGTGTATCAGATAATAATCAATGTAATCCGTATGTAATCGGTCAAGTTGCGTCTGAAATAATGTATCAAAATCATCGTAAGTTTTACATTTGCCGATCGGCAGTTTGGTTGCCAAAAAAATCTTGTGCCGAAGGTTGTTTTTGGTCAATACGGCTCCCAAAGCCTCCTCACTTCCACCATAAGAATAAGCGGTATCAAAATAATTGACGCCTTCCTCGACCGCTTTTACGATCAACTGTTCTGTCTTGTTGACGTCAATCAGGGTTAGATTGCGTGGGAAACGCATACACCCAAACCCAATGATTGACAATTTATTACCCGATTTTAAATCCGTACGATGTTGCATGTTTAGTAAATATTTTATGATTGTTCCAGTGCAAAATTACATTTTTTTTCGATATAGTTAATTTATTTATAATAATGAGGGTGCATTTCAATTTGTTGTAATAGTTAATGCTGAAAGCCTTGTAATCAATAGCGTAGGGAAACACCCTACGGCATCTTTCCATGCATCCGAGTTTTGCAGCCTGTCATATATTATTTGGGAGTCGAATGGAATTGGATAATCGGGAAAAGTCTTGTTCGAGGAATTTATCTGCAATGGTATGATATGCGGGATTGGATTCGATTCTTGACAAGTGAAAAAAGTAAATCGATAAGCCTGTTTTTCCGTGAAACAGACTTACAGGGTAGCGCTCAAGTTTGGACGACAGGAGTTTGTCGGTTAATTGTTTTGGATAGCTTCCATCGCTTCATTGTTTTTTTAGATTTATTGTACCATTCATAAACCGTTATCGGGCGCTATTTTACCTGTATCTTTTCCACCTGTCGGACGATTTTGCCGTCGTCTGTAATTCCTTCGATAACTACGGAATACGTGGTTGGGAAATCGGCAGAATAGAACTCAAAACTTGCCTCACCGTCGTCGGACAGCACCACGTCGGGTTTCCAAAAGATGGTAGTCCGATAATCGAGGATCGGAGATTGACGCGCTTCCAATGTTTCATACTTGGGAGCATAAAATTCAACGGGAGCCTGATAACCTAAAGGATAGACAACAAGGCGGTTTTGGTTTTCTTTTTCGGGATAATCCCCTCCACGCTTAGTTGTGACACTAACTGCTCCACCTGCTCCACGTACACCAAGTATTGTTGCATTAACCCCCTTAATTGCATCTATGCTTTCAATTTCATTCGGGTTAAGCATATTAAGAAACGTCCCATCATCCTCAATACCGTCAATATAGATAAGAGCATTTCCGGACATCAATCCCATGAATCTGACAATTAACTTGCCCATTACCTCATCAATAGATGTACCTGGTATCATTTGGATGTAGCTTCTGATACGAGAAAATTTATAATCTTCTATTATTTCTTTTGTGATGGAATAGTTTGCAGAGCGATTAAGCCAAAATTCGTCTCTTGGTTCTTTTTTTTCAACCCTTGGTGCTGTTACTATCACTTCATTAAGATGAAGCGTCCACATCTCTTCTTCATATTTTGCGCGTTGCTCGGCTTTTGTAATAAATGCATTTTCTGCGTATTCGGCTTTTATTTCAGTTTCTTTTGTCTTAACTCTTAAAAGCGGTCTTTGCTGAGCATAAACCAATGCGGGAAACGACTCATTGTCAACAGTAAGTTGAGCATTGTCGCTCCCCTTTGCTGTCAGCGCCTGTATGTAGAAAATGGTACTGTCAGGAAACTCCATATTATGAACACTAAACAGACCGTTTTCGTCGGTTTTCGTAACTCCAAAACCTCCTCCTTTCTTTATAATTATTATTTCGCTCTCAGGCGCCGGATTGGGTCTGTTAAAAATATTGACGGTTTCCACACGGCCCGATATTTCCTGAAATTCCTGAAAAGGAATTTTTGGCTGTTCCGGGCGACCCTTGGCCACTTCGGGTATGTTGTATCTTCGCCAGCCGTGCGTCATCATCAACAAGTCCATCGCAACAGGGTCTTGCAGGTAATACGCAGGGTTTTCTATATAACCTTTCAATTCGGAGGAAAGCAACAGGCTTGACAGAATCGTTGAGGATTCATCGACTGCAACATCTTTGTCGTCTGTGACGGCTACAGAAAGATGGGTGAGAAGCCCCTCCCCAACCCTCCCCGACAGGGAGGGAGTAAAGAAGTCAGGAAAAGAGAGAGATGCGACGATTTTATCGCGGACTTGGTAAGTATCTTTGTCGGTAAGAAAATCTACCTGTTCGGAAGCGTCATTGCTGCTGAACACCAACCGTTCGCTTAAAGGATTCATTTGCCCGTCCAACAACAAAATCTGTATCACACCCGCGGGAAGGTCGTCAGTCGTAAAAGAGACTGCCTGTTTACCTGCCCATTCCGAAAAGTAAAGCACATTTCCCCTGCAGTGCACTAAAAGATAGCAGGGCATATCAGGCGAACTGTCGGATTTTTGTACGCCAATCATGACTTTGTCGATTTGTAAAGAGACAGCCAGAGAATAAACATGGGGATTAGATTTGGGAAGTTCAAATCGTTTCTCTAAACCGGTTTCATTCTGACATTTC
>Ga0082212_10005327_pt1 | contig 17559 bp, 11 predicted proteins | sample TergutNt197P3_FD_71548 | JGI IMG/M metagenome (GOLD analysis project Ga0082212, IMG submission 71548) | Neocapritermes taracua P3 segment gut microbial communities from Petit-Saut dam, French Guiana - Nt197 P3 | ecosystem: Host-associated > Arthropoda: Insects > Digestive system > Gut ... | reverse complement strand
CGTTGAAATGAAATAGCCCGTATAGCCATAGAAGTAGCGTTCATTATGGCTATCCCAACCCCAGGAGGCATTAGGGTCGGAGAATTTGCGAGGGCAGTCGCAGAAAAAATCTTTGCACTTGCAAGTTCTCCTCCCGAAGTTTGCAGCCCCGGTTGCAATGCAGGTACCGTCGCCGGAGATAGAGACGATATATGGCACAATACCCATATCAATGGATGGTTGAACAGCGACCTTGGCGAAAATCTCCTGCAAAAGACGTTCCGGGCGATTATTAAGACGGCGTCCGCGTAAGATTTGGTCTACCAGTTTTTGAACGATTCCGGGATGTTTAGGCGGCATTTTCTGTTTTCCATACTTTTCCTTAGGTTTTCGTTTTTTGGGCTTATAGCGTGATTTTTCATCCAGTTTAATGATTCGGTTAATGAAGTCGTAATAGGAAGCAATGCCTGGGAGTTCCCCCTGAAAACCGCAAGCGATTTTCAAAACCGGGTTTTGGGCAAGTTTGATAATCCATTTATCAAGTGGGAAGCCCAAATCATTCATCAAAATCAAAGAGCGAAAAATTTCCGGTTGGTTAGTTGAGGGTCTTCCGGTAGTGGAGTAAAGCGGAGCGATCAGGGGCAAAAGTGGATCGAGGTTTAAGATGTAGAGTTTTGATAGGGAGTTTTGATATTCCCAAAGCGCATAGGAGTTGAGTTTAGCGAAAAACGCCAACTCTGCAACGACTCGTTGCTGGTAGTCATCGTGAGACGGCCATGGACCTAACAAAAATCACCCTCTTTCTCGAAACATATGGATAAAAAATCCATTCATAGCGATTATGGGGGCGATTCTCAAAAGTCAAGGGGAATTTTGTCGAAAGTTTATTAAATTTTTGTCGATTTTCTGGGGGTAAAAGAAAAAAGCGCAGTCGGTAAATGCGCTTTGCTTGCTGGCCTTCCAGAGTTTTCGAAGACACTCTAAGATCTAAAGGGGGGTGGCAAATGCTTAGAAAAGTTTTGTTAATAAGCCTTCTTTCATTAATAGCTTCTGGGATGGGTATTTGGAATTATAATTCACCACCATTATTTGCTCATGAAATCATTACAATTACATCTAAAGATAAGCTGCTTAAATCCGATTGGTCAGTAATCACTTTGTATTCAAATCGACTTACTATATATAAAGAATCAAAGAGATGGCTTGCCATAAAATCGAAGATATCAAAAGATGGTTATGCAGAAATACTAGCTCAAGCTAGTTCATTACCACATGATGGTCATTTAGAATCGGTTAAAACAGTAACGCCCAAATTTTTAAACTATGTCTATTCACTACAGATTGGCGGAAAAACATACTATACTTCATTAGGCAATAGGGATGAGAGCTTAGATCAACTTATCTTATTAGTTTATCGGTATGTGTTTGCGCCGTCGCTTGAGACGCTGAGTAAGCTAAAATTGAATATGACATATTCAGAAGTCACTGGGGTTATGAAAGATGGCTTTGAGTTTATTAACTACTCTACTTCCGAATATGCAATTATCTATACACTTAAAGATGGTAGTAAAGTGACAATATCTTTTTGGGATGAGGGTGAGGATGGGATTATTCAGGAAGTTTTTCTGACAACAGTCGATGGTATAAAGTCAGCGTATCCCTTGAAATCTTTCTAAAGCCAATCGCGGCTGTGGGCTTCAAAAACATAATTTCTGGAAGTTTTTAGTTCTTTGAAATACATTCATCACTAAAAAGCCCGGATCTGCTATTCGAAAATGGCAGGTTCGGGCTGTCTGATGTGATTTCAGGCGGGATGAAGCTATCCGGGTTCGGATAGAGGAGTTGAAGGCCTTCCCGATACAACCGGCCTGCAATCTGTTATAATGGAAATAGAAAATGGTAACAGCGACCTGACCTACCGCTATTCCTATGCTGAGCAAAAGGCAAATGTGGTAGTTTATGGTGTTCCAAGTGGCCCCAACAGTCTTTTAGAACTACAAAACTACCCCACCGGCCCCCAAAACATAGTCAAGCTCCACTATCATCATGACCGCCTGGGCAGTATAGATTACCTGACTGATAATCTGGACAATGAAATTGCCGGCTATGCCACTTACGACGACTGGGGCCAATTGGCAGCTAAGGTTATTATTCACAATGGTGCGCGTCTGCTAGATTTGGTGATGGAATACACTGTCCATCCATATGACCAGGTGTTGGATCTTTATTATGCCAAAGCAAGGATGTATGATGCGGCGGATAGAAGGTTTATGTCTGTTGATCCGTTGAAGGGGAATCGGATAAACCCCGTTACTTATAATCAATATGTTTATTGTTTGGATAATTCGTTGAGATGGGTGGATTTATTTGGGCTATATACTACTGAATTTCCGAGAGCAACACCACTTGGCAACGGCAAGTATTCTAATGTTGTAATACTGCCAAATGGTGAAAAAGCTATGCTGCAAGACACCCTATATGCCAAATCCGGTTATGTTAAGCTAAGAGAAATCCTTGAAATTCTTAGTAAACACGGACACCCTGCACAAGTTGACTACAACTCAAAATATCATGAGGTGTCCGGTACTATCGAAAATACATATTACGGAACATCTAAGTTCATATTTTATGACAACTTCACTACGAATATCAGTACTACAAATAGTGGGATACATAAAGGAACTACGGATGCTTCTTTCTTTGCCTCAAATAAATTTCTTGGTTATTTCACTGTGATTAAGTGTGATAAATCAAATTATGTTTAGCTAAAGAGTTTTGCGAAGGCGGCTGGTTTTGGAATTGGGCTGAGGTTTTATATCCAGGGTACTATTGGGGATGATAAATTGTTGCCGAGATCTGGATCTGAGCCTATGTTTGATGCAATAGCATGGCAGGGAAGTAATGAAAAATACTTTGGTTCGTATGGGGATATAAAGGTTACAACAAATTGTTATGCTTATGCGCTTAATTTAAAATACAATCCTTTTACTGACAACGATCTTTTTGAAGGCACGCTTCAACCGGGTGCGTTATCTTCCGGTAAACATGATAACTCTACAGCTGCAGATATTCTGTATGATAACCACGCTACAACAGAAAATATTATTTTTGGGGCTGTGAGGAAAGATGCTTGGGTGTATGGAAATGACTTTGCTCGTTCAGATGAATGGGAGAAGGCCCCGGCAGGTATGTATAAAGTAGCTCTTGCCCTCGGGACGGGTAATTTATTTGGTAAAGCTATTGATGACTATCACTGGTACAGGCAAGATGATACCGGATATTGGTCTCATAAACCTACTACATTAATAGGAACGCTACCCACCTACCGTGATTGGGATGGAGAGAAAATTACTGACCCGGCAACTGCTAACAGAAAAACTGAAGGAGGGGGGGATTATAATGAAACATTTGCTGGTTACTATATTACAGGAAAGCCGAGGTGATTAGCTTTGAAGAAGATACTAATCGCCATGTTATGCACTATTATAGTTATAGCAGGAATAGTGGCGGTGAACATTACGATAAAAAATAAAAACCACCTGCAGAGTAATTCCATGCTAGCCCAGCTTAAATATGGAATGACATTGGATGAGATAACAAGTATAGTTGGCAATCTGGGGCTAAGCCGTGGTTCTGGTAGACTGATTTATACCCCAAAATTACCTGATGGAAGACGTGTTATATTCTTAGATAATTTTCTTCAAGAGATTTTTGTAGAAGAAAATAAAGGAGATTTTGTGGGGTATCTTTTTGAGTATGATCTGGACAAGCAAGAATTAATTATGCCATTTTTGCCTGATTCTTTAATAGGGATACAATATGGCATGACGGTGAAGGAAATAGAAAAAGCCTTCCTTGCCAATACTCAACAAAACATATCATTCTTCGGTGGTGGACGTTCACATCAGATTGCTTTAGGTAGTGATTATCTGGATATTGAACCCAACTTATCGACAGATGTGAGCATGATTAGGCTGTCAACGGGAGAATGGGTCAATATGGGGTTTGAAATACTACAGAACGAACCAAAAGTGTTGTTGTACGTTTATATGAAAGCAGCTAATGGGAAGTGGTATGTGTATGACTTGAATACGCAGGAGTTAACAGAAGAAAGAGTTCCAAGAGAAAAGATATTGGAAGATCCTGAGAAGTTTGGGTAAAAAGACCTGTAGACCTCGAAAACTTGGAATCTGGAAGTTTTTTGGATCATTGATACATATTCATCACTAGACCATGTGAAATCCTACACCTATGACCTGCTGGGGAATATGCTAGCCGAAACCAATGAGGAAGGCAAAACCACAACTTATACGTACGATGCTCTTTCCCAACCCCTGACAATGACTGATCCTCTTGGCCATACAGATAGCTTTACCTACGATAAAAATGGCCGGATCAAGACTGTAACCGATAAGAACAACAATGTGACCGAATATTTTTACGATGCAGGCGGTAATCTGATCGAAACCAAAGATGCCCTAGATCATAGCAGCTATTTCGAGTACGACACTATGAACCGCCTGGCAAATGTCACGCTTCACCGGGTCGACAGCCGCCACAGCAGCAATGAAGCCCAAAGAATCTACTATACTTATGATAAGACCTGCAAATAAAATAGGTTCAATGAGCTGGGATAGTATTCTCCAGATATTTCCAGACTATTCACATCCTAAATACCCAAAAAAGTGATTACCACATTTACGAATTTCTTAAAAATCTTTTCCGGATCTCTTCCAGGGTCAGCTTTATCGCTACCGGGCGGCCGTGGGGGCAGGTTGAGGGGCTTTGGCAGTTGTCTAGGGATTGAAAAATGGCGCTTATGTCGGCTGAGGTCAAGTATTGATTTGCCTTGACTGCGCCTTTGCAGGCCATTTGGAATATTTCCTCTTCCCGGAGCTTTTTAGTGGTTTTAGCGGGAGCATTGTTTTTTTCTATAAGCCTGGCTAAAACAGTCAAAAGCAACTGTTCTCCTTCGCTGCCCCTGTACCAGGCGGGTACTCCCCGCAAGATAAAGGTATTATCACCAAAATGCTCCACAATAAAACCGATCTCTTTTAATTCCACTATATTATTGATCAGGCACAGATGCTCCTGATATGTCAATTCCAATGATAGCGGCAAGGCCAAAAGCTTGCTGGCCCCCGGCTGCCTTGTTGCCTCGCCGGCTATTTTCTCATAAAGAATACGTTCATGGGCAGCATGCTGATCGATTATATAAAGCCCGTCTTCCCCTGAAGCCAAAATAAAGGTTCCGTCTAACTGACCTAGGGGGCTTAAATCTGCAAAGCATAGTTCCTTGGCTGAATATCCCCCCTTCGGGTCAGCCTCTGCAACGATGGGAACAGGCAAGCCCTGTCTCTCACTCTCTTCGGCAAAGGAGTATGGCAAATCCTGCCCCTTGGGGGCGCCTCCATCAGTGAAGGGGGCAGGCGGAGCATGATTCGGTAAAGTTTCCGGCGCCTGAGCCAAGCCGGGTGCAGGAAGAGTGTTCTGCTCCGGCAAAAATAATGCTTTCCCGGACAAAATTTGAGAGAGCGAGGGCTTATGCCCATCCGGGGAGCGCAAAACCAGGCATTGCTGCTTTGCCTTTGTTTGCCGGGAATTCTCTTCTTCCCGGCTTATATTGCCATCAGCGGCCGATTCTGTATCTCTTTGCCACAGGGGGCGGTCCAAATGGGGAGTTAAAATCTCTTTTATCCGCAAAGTCTCTTTTATAGCCGATGTCACTGCATTTTTGACCAGATCCGGTTCTTTGAATTTGATTTCCATCTTGCTTGGATGAACATTTACATCCAAGAGCGACGGAGCCAAAAACAGATTCAGGACACAAGTAGGATAACGCTTGATCGGCAGCAGGGTCTCATAAGCCTCATCAATGGCTTGGTTCAGCTCCCGGCTATAAACCCAGCGGCCATTGACAAAACAGCTGTAATGATGGCGGTTTGCCCGGTTTACTTCCGGCAGGGAAATCATTCCTTTGATTATTATCTGTTTCAGCCATTCCACCTCCAGCATATAGGGAAGAATGCTCCGCCCATATACTGCCATAAAAGCCTGGGCCAGTTCGCAGCTGCCATAAGTTGCGAGAATCGTTTTCTCTCCCTGGCTGAAAGTAAAAGCGATTTTGGGGTGAGCTAGAGCAAAGCGGTTTATCAAATCGGCGATTTGCCCCATTTCCCAAGCCTGGCTTTTAAGAAAGCTTTTCCGGGCCGGCACATTGGCAAAAAGCTTATCCACCAGCACCGTAGTACCTTCCGGGCAACCGGCAGGTTCCGGCAAGCCGGCTTTGCCATCTTTGCTTATCAGTTTATAGCCGGACAGGCTGCCCGTCTGGCGGGAAATCAAGGTCAATTCGCTGACAGCAGCAATAGCCGGCAGAGCCTCCCCCCGAAAGCCCAGGCTATTCAAGGTTTGCATATCATCAAAACAACTGATTTTACTGGTGGCATGACGAAGTAAAGCCCTGCGCAGATCATCGGGAGCGATCCCGCAGCCATTATCGCTGACTTGGATTTTGTCCAGCTTATTATTTAATATTTTCACAGTGATCCGGCCGGCGCCGGCATCAATAGCATTTTCTACCAATTCTTTAACAACAGAAGCAGGCCTCTCCACCACCTCGCCCGCAGCGATCCTGTTTGTGGTTTGGATATCAAGTAAATTAATTAGATTCTGACTGGCCACAGCTATACTGCACCTCCAAATAATAGTGAATATTGAATAGTGAATAGTGAATTTGGGCTGGTTGTTTTATTTTTTATTTAGTGCTCTTCAGCTCCTCTTGCATCTGATTGAGCCTAACTAAAGCCTCTATCGGCGTCATGTCGGAAAGGTTCATTTCCATAATTACCTCTAACAAAGGGTGAAGCTCCGGTTTTGGATCCGGTTCCGCTTGGGAGAAATTTAGGCTTAGTTGCTGACTGCTTGGAGCCAGATTTATCTGATTGTGATTTTCGCTTTCCAATTGGCGTAAAATCTCTTTGGCCCTGCCTACCACAGTTTTGGGCAGACCCGCTAAAGAAGCGACTTGAATGCCGTAGCTTTTATCTGCTGCCCCGGGAATTATTTTGCGCAGGAAAATAATATCTCCCGCCTTTTCCCGTACGGCAATCGAATAGTTTTTGATCAAAGGAAAGTGATCCGCCAAAGCCGTCAATTCATGATAATGGGTAGCAAAAAGGGTCTTAGCCCTGCAGGATGCCCTCATAATATATTCGGCAACCGCCCAGGCAATGCTGATACCATCAAAAGTGCTGGTACCCCGGCCGATCTCATCAAGAATTATCAGGCTGTCGCCCCCGGCATGGCGCAGAATATTGGCGGTTTCGCACATTTCCACCATAAATGTGCTTTGGCCGCCGCCCAAATCATCGCTGGCCCCCACTCTGGTAAAAATCCGGTCGATTTTGCCGATGGTGGCGCTTTGAGCCGGAACAAAACTACCGATCCGCCCCAAAAGGACTATAAGGGCTACCTGACGCATATAGGTACTTTTCCCGGTCATATTAGGGCCGGTGATCAGCATCATTTGCTGACTGTTCTTGTCAAAAAATGTATCATTATCGATATAGTTTTCCCGCCCGATGATTTTTTCCACCACCGGATGACGTCCGGCTTCGATTCTTAGCAGGGCCTGATCATTAACCACCGGGCGGCAATAATCATTTTCTCTGGCTGTTTTGGCTAAGGATTGCAAAACATCCAAATTGGCGATGACCCGGGCGCAGTCTTGGATCCGGCCGGCATTTCGGGCGACCTCCTCCCTGATTTTGACAAACAGGCTGTATTCCAGGGCAGCCAGGCGCTCTGAGGCGTTAAGTACTTTATCCTCCCACTCTTTCAGCTCTTCTGTAATATAGCGTTCGGCATTGGCCAGGGTTTGTTTACGGATATAATCGGCGGGTACATGTTCCAGATTAGCCCTGGTTACTTCAATGTAGTAGCCAAAAACCTTATTAAAACCGATTTTCAGGGATTTGATCCCGCTGCGTTCTTTTTCTGCCTGTTCCATCCCGGCTATTTTGCTTTTACCGCTTTTGGCCAGTTGGCGCAGGTTGTCCGCTTCTTCATTATAGCCGTCTTTTATCAAACCGCCCTCCCGTAAAGAGGCGGGAGGATCGCAAGCCAAGGCTTGCTCCAGTAATTTGGTTATATCATCCATTATATCAAAATAATCTATCATTTGTCGACAAAAAGAATTGGTAAGTTTTTCCAATTTTTGCAATATATCCGGAAAAATGCGGAGAGAATTAGCCAAAGCAAGTAATTCCCGGGAACCTGCCGTGCCATAAACCGTCCGGTTGATCAGCCTTTCCAAATCATAAACCTTTTTCAGATCTGCAGCTAATTCCTCGCTGAGATAAATATCTTTATGGAGCTCCCCCACCGCTTCCAGGCGCCGGTTGATCAGGATGCTATCCAAGAGCGGCTTTTCCAGCCATTCCCGCAACAGACGCGCCCCCATGGCGGTTTTGGTCTGATCACAAACCCAAAGCAGGGAACCTTTGCGCTGATTGCTGCGAATAGTCGCAGATATTTCCAAATTACGCCGGGTAACAGAATCCAGAAACATAAATTGTCCCGTATGATAAACCTGCAGCTTCTTGGGACCTGCAGCTTGGTTTTTTTGAGTTTGCTGGACAAAATAAAGGAGCATGGCCGCGGCCTTGGCAGCCAGAGGTAATTCGCCAAGGCCTAAAGAATCCAGCGAAAGAATATTGAAATGAATACAAAGCAGGCTTTCGGCATTGCTTTTAATAAAATCCTCATCGCTAAATCTGCTTAAAGTTCCGATAGCTTGTCCTGCCAGGCGCAGTTGAAATATTTCCTCATGATAAAGATTTGCCGGCAAAATACATTCCGCCGGAGCTATGCGGCAAATTTCATCCGACAATTTATCCCAATAGTCTTCGCCGCCGATTTCGCAGGTCCAAAAATCACCGGTAGAAATATCACTATAGGCCAGGCCAAAGCCATCCTTTTCCCGCCAGACGGCAAGCAGGTAATTATGCTTTTCTTCATTGAGCATATTGCTGTCCAAAACCGTACCGGGAGTGACTACCCTAACTACTTCCCGCCTGACTATTCCCTTAGCCGCCTTGGGATCCTCCACCTGCTCGCAAATGGCCACTTTATGACCCCGGCTGATCAGGCGGGCCAAATAGTTGTCCACAGCATGAAAGGGCACCCCGCACATGGGGATTTTGCTGCCATTGCCCCCATCCCGGGCAGTAAGGATAATTTCCAGCTCCCGGGAGGCAATTTTAGCATCTTCAGCAAACATTTCATAAAAATCACCCAAACGGAAAAAAAGTAAACAATCACTATATTGTTCCTTGATTTCCTGATACTGCCGCATCATAGGAGTCATGTTTTTTCCTCCGGAAAAAAAATTGAGAATTGAGAATTTGCGTCCTATAGTTACTAATCAGGGGCTTTGTAGAACCAGCGGTCTTTTCTTGTTGTTACTCCGTTTGAGTCTGTTGCCCAGATTATCAGGTGATGATTTTTTATGGGCAGTTCCGCTTCTTGGTTATCTAAATATGTTGCTTCATCTTCTGCAAAGAAGAATGATTTTGCCCATATGTATTTTAGTTCCGTGATTTGGTTGTTTTTGCCTTTGGCCTTTGTTGTTATTGTAAGCGTTGTATCTTCCCGGAAAAAAGCTCCGGCATTTGCTTTGATATTGGTATAGGATGCATCAATATATGCACCTGATTTAAGCATAGCCGTCAGTATCAAGATGCCAAAAATCATTGTGATGGCAATTTTTGTCTTTTTGAATTTATTGCTGCCGATCTCATTATTGTGATTCATCATCCCCATAATGATGCTCGTAAAGATAAACAAGGCGGCAATAATAATGATCTTTTTTTCACTGTAACCGCCCTGTAAGGTAAATAGTAAGCCCGAAACTGCAATTCCCAGCAAAACAGTTTGCCAATAGACGGCATCTTTCAGCCAGCCGCTAAAATTATGATGGACTAAGCTGATTGTGATCAGGCTGAGAAAAATGCTCAGACAAAAGGCAAGATACCCTCTGTTTATCATAAATACTGCTAAAGAGATAGCGCCTGCTGCAATAAGAGCCAGGTAGGGCTCGTTTTCCTTTATTATTTGGTAAAACTTTCTATTTTGTACCGGTTTTTTCTTGCCGGCCCTTTTAGTAATAAAACGGTTCATAATGGCCAGAAATAAAAAACCATACAGCAAAAGCGCCAGCCAGTAAAAATCGAAATAAAAGTATAAGACTGATTTCAATACCCAAACAAAGCCAATCAAACCGCTTAAAAACAAGATATCCTCATTGGGGAAGTTTTTTTCCCTTCCGCCAAAATAGGTATAGGCGCCTGCTATTGCAAAAAGAAGCAAAGTAATAGCCAAAACATTATACCAGGGAAAAACACTTACAGAGAAAATACCTTTGAGATTAACAGCCGGTTCGGGATATGCCGGAAAGAGGGCTTTTATTATTATCACGATCGCAGCCAGGCTTATGGCCACCCATTCGCATCTTGAGTTGCTTGCCGACTTGGCCGAATAGAGCTGCATCCTGCAGTATTTAACAAAGCCAAAGAAGGCGAATATGACGATGTTAAAAACTGATCCTGTTGCATTGTTGAACAAAAAGAAGGATAAACTTTCAATACTAATAAAGATCCCTATATATTTTGTTATTACCTTTTCCTGATCAGTCTTTTCGATTTGATCCGGATGGCGGCTGTTTGAATTATTGCTGATAATTATTCCCAGAGGGACCCCGGTCAATAAAATCATATAACGCCACATTGAATTCCCGCTAAAAGAGATATTCGGATCAAATGATCCCCTTAAGGTTTCGAATTGGCTGCAAACCAGCGCCAGCACCATGAATAATATATATAAATCCAGTTTGGCCAGGATCCCGTCATTTTTGGCGTATAGCATTGAGATTAAAAAAATAGACGCGATAAAAACCGCCGCTCCTGTTAAACCTATCCAGGAATAATTCACCAATGCAACATAGAGCAAAATAATTCCCAGAAAAATACTGAACCCCAAATTCTTTATTTGGCTATTAGTCACTATCATTCTCACCTCCTATGCTATTAGCAGAAAAAAGGCATAGACCGCCCAGATAATGTATTGGACGGCTATAACTTTTCGGATACTATTATATCTGGATCTGAAATAGCTGAATATGGCAAAACCAAAGACAGCGCCCGACAAGAGATTGCTCATAACAGCAATAGCAATACGACCCGCTCCGCCAAATAAGCCCTCATGAAAATAAACACTGAACAATATGCTTAAGGCGAAAACGATCCCGCTCATAATCAGCGTAATAATATTTGCCGAACCTTGCAAATAAATATCGTGCAGCGCTTTGCGTTGTTTAAGGCCCAAAGCCAGCGCGCCGGGACGCGTATAAAAATAATGGGCGGCTGTGTAATCATGCTTTTGGGTATGATCGGAACCATAGTATACATCCCCCAGCAGCGCGGAAGCTTCCAAAACGCCCATATCGCTTGCTATTTTCAGATATTCTTTAGCCTTGGCAAAATCAACTCTGGCGCCAAAATCACCGCTTAAATAGCATTTAGCCAATAAATAAAAGCCATCCGCCACCCCGGCCCTGCACAGTTGGCAAATTCTGAGAACAGCTTCTTTAGCCGCTTCTTTTTTCTTGATTTCATTATCAGCAGATCTATATGAATCAGCTAATTGCCTGATCCTCTCTAATTCAGCTTCAGCCAGCTCCCGGGGCATAATAGCATGAAGAGTTTGCCCGGCGCCATCTTTTTCCAGAACAAAACCATATTCAACCGCAAAATCCAAGCCGCAGGCATAAAAAATATCAGTAATCAGCTTGAGGGCAGTTTTATAGGTCAATCCTGTGGAAACAACGGCATCATGAAGCGCATTATCGATATCAACCAGATTAAGGCCGGCCTTGGCATTTACTAAAAAATCACCGATATGGCTGCTTGCTGCCAGTAACAGTAATTGCTGTTTGGGAGTAATCTCTATTTTTGCTTGATCCAAGGCTGATGCCAGTTGCAGCGTGTTTTGGAAAATGCCGACCCCGTTTTCCGCCACGATCTGTTTCAGTTCATTTCCCAGCGCCCCCGCTGTATAAGTAACCGGCCTATAGGCCAGATTATCCCAGACTTTTTTAAAATCCATACCGATTGCCTCTCAATTCTGACTTAATCAACTTTTTATAATAAAAATAATCCGTGCTAATCCGTTTTTAATCCGCGTAAATCCGTGTCTAATTTGTTTTTGAATGCTTTTCCAGTTTATCTGGGGTAGGTTTTAGGCAATTACTCCCGAAATTCTGTGCAAAATGGCAAAATTTTCCTGCCGCCGTACTCCTGCTCCTACTCAACACTCAACACTCAACACTCAACACTCCGGCTCATCCGGACTATGGCTTGTTGCCATTGATGCGGTGTATAGAAAATCAAATCATCAGTTTTCCTCAGCACATTAGCTCTTTGAAAGGTTTTGTGAAACATATTACGCAAAGACTGATCCAATTGATTCCAGCGATTTTGATATATTTCGGGTTCCCCCGAACCTAGCCTGTTTGACCCGTCCTCCAAGTCAAAAATAAAGACAGGGTTTTTCTGATAGATTTTCAGCCAGAGGGCATGCTCGCTCTCTTTAATATTCGGTTCCCCCTCCAATATGCTCCCGGCATAGGGAAGCCTGCCGATCAGTAATTTAAAGAGGATCGCCGCCATGGCAAAATAGTCCGAATAGAGATCCATACCGCTTTTTTTGCTATAGTAATAGTATGGATCAGCATAATCGGCTGTGATCCGGGATTCATCCACTATTTTCCGATCTGTCGCCATGCCGGATCTATGAGCTGAAAAACTGAAATCAAATTTTACCCGGAAATCATTTTTCAGATAATAAATATTAGCATATGAGAACTCATGATAGGCGTAATTTGATCTGTCATAGGCGCACCAGGCGTCAAGCAAGCTTTTAACAAGCGAGCGGACAATAGGGTTTTGCCTGCCCAAATAGAATTCGCTGTCAGGCCATAGGTTTTGGGGGTTGGCGTCTATATCCAAATTAGAAAGAAACGGGGTTATATGCACAAAATCAGGCCAGGCGCAAAAAGGGAAAACAAGGGCATAATCATATTCATCCAGGTCCTCTGAGAGGCCAACGATATCGACCGGCCAAATATAATACTCCAAATCCACCGGTTTGCGGATCAGATCGAGCCAATACTTCAGATCTAAAACCCTGCCCGAATCCCTTGGCAGCTTTTTCAGATAAAATAGCTCCCTGCTTTTCCCATCCCGAAAAGAGACCGGCTTCACATGCTTTAAGATCTCCGCCTGCTTATCAAAAAAAACAGGACGCTTTTCCCTATTATAAAAATAAAAGTTATGCCCGCTGGCCAGGCTGAATATCACTTTTGCTTTTTTTATTTCCGCCGCATAACCCATTTCTAAGCCTTTCTATTCCAGTTTCTTCCAATTCCGGCAATAAAATCTTGTGTTTTTGACAGCAGATCCTCCCTGGTTTCTTTTTTGCGCGCCTTCTCTTCTTCCAAGCTATCCCGTTTTGTCTGTTTCTCTATTTCTTTTATGATTTTTAATATATGAGAGGCTATTTCCCGGCCAGCTTGCTTATCATGGACATATTCGCTCAATTCATCAGCAAAATCACTTCTAGGAGCGGCATCCTTTAAATATCTTGAATTTCCGATAACAAATAAAAGCTCCTCCGAGCCAAGCATATGGTCGGATATTATCCTATTTTTGATTAGGAAGTGCACCTTATTATATCCGCCTAAGTCCGTTAAGAGCAGCCACATATCAAACTTTTCCGCTGTTATGCCGCTCTTATTTTTATTTATACAGCTTTGGATAAATTTTTTCAGCAGGATTCTTCGTTCATCAGTTCCCGGTAATATAGGGGCGGCTTCCGCTGTTCGGTATATATCCGGTTTTTGGGTAAAGAATTTTTTTATCCCGGCGCAAAAGCTTTTTATCTCATTATTTTCCATATTTTTCCAGATTTCAAGGCAGGTAAAAACCAGATCTGATTTGGGGTTTTTGTCCAGCCGTATGGCTTGATACGAGAGCGGTTCCTCAAGAACCAGATCCTCATAGGAAAAATCCCTCCAATATGCTTCTTTTAAATCCAGAAGAGAATTATTAACAAGCTCTTGATTCCCCGGAAAAATCTTATTTAACAAGTTACCCGCTTTTTTTAGCAAAAACGAGGGCAGCTCTTTTTTTCTGATTTCAAAGCGCAGATACTTATCCCGCAAAGCGATCAGGCTTTGGCTTATCTCCTCCGCAAAGGGCAGCTCTCTTGTTTGGGCAAAAAAATTCAAAATACTCTCCTCGTCCGCCCCTGTTTTCGGGAAGATGATCTCAAAATAAAGATGCTTTAATATATCCCGGCCTTTGCCGGTTGCCTTAAGAGCCTCTCTAATTTGAGAAAAGGCTTGGCAATCCCGCCCTTGATATGAGGTATTTAAAAAATCCGCTCCGCGAGTCACGGACATATGGCGAATTTTAAGAGCGGTATATGCGTTGCCGGTTTTTAATAAATATTCATCTCCGGTATTTTCCAGGCGGGCACAAAGTTTTTCGGAAATAATATCGTTCAAGAGCAGATCCCGCGTTACTGCTTCTTTTAAAGTATTATTGATTTGTTCATCTAAAAAAACAGTTTGAGAGGTATTTACACTTAATAACTCATTGAGCCTTCTTTGCAGGATCTCATCGGATAATCCCTGAAGGCCGCTTTTGGTTTCATAAAGCAAAGTTTCATAAGCAAGTTTATTGAGGTCAAGTGAAATAGATTGGGCGCAGCCAAAGCGGGCGAGATTGTCTTCAATAATTGAAAAAGTCTGATTGATTTCGGCTATGCCAAGATTTTGATAGCTCCCCGGTACATATCCGATAAACTCAGATCTGCTCAGCCTTTTGAGCAAGGCTTCCGATAAAACATTATTTTCACCTGTAGCTAAAGCAAAAAACAGGTCGTTGGGGCTTTTTAGCTTCCGGTCAAATACTATCGTTTTCGGAGCGGAGCCCGATGCGCTGTATGTAGCAAATGAAACCTTTTTTCTAAAGGCAAAAGGCATTGCCATATATATACAGTACATTGATTTGCGAACAGTTTCTTCTGTATAATCGCCAATGATATGGAGGGTTTCTTTGGTTTTGGCGTCAAGGATTTGAAATACACATCGAATCAATGCCAAATAACTATCTTTATTTAGATTCAGGAAAGCCAAAGCTTCATCAAGCTCAAAATCAGCGGCTTTGTCTATATCCGAAAGAAGTTCCCTGGTGCTTTCAATATCAAAACGAAAATTATTGCTCTTAACAGCTAAAACACAAAGCGGATCGCGGATAAAGTCATTGGCCTCAAATATCAAGCTATTCGCAAACATAGCAGGACGTCCGGTTTGATCTTGCAGCCCATATTTGATATAGGTCAAAAAAACATTGCTGCTATCCGTTTGCAATTCCATCGCGATTTGGCAGCCGCTGTCTTTTTCGTCAAATTCCGGTTTATAAATATTGCTGTTTTGGATCCGGGAAAAAGCGGAAATAAGCTCAACAGGAGCATCCAAAGAGAAATTAACCGCCTGCCAGCCATCTCCCAACCCTTGCCCGCCAACCCGGGTAAAACATGCCTGATAAAACTTCACAAGCCACCCCCTATTACCTATTACCTAATCCCTAACCCCTACCCCAGATAAACTGGAAAAGAATTTAAATAATTAGACGCGGATTTGCACGGATTAAAAGCGGATTAGCACAGATTTTTTTTATTATAGGGGGTGTCCATAAACCCCCCGTTTTTGGACAATCATGTATCAGTGTAGTGGATGGTTATCATGCATCTAAGATTTTATAGGGGGTTTATGGACACCCCCTATAAAAAGCATTGAATTATTTTTTGTTTTTTCCCCCAAACAATAGCACCTAAGTTACTCACATTATCAAACAACAGCGAAAATCCGTTAAAATCCTTAAAATCCGTGTCTAATTATTTCATGCATCAATTTTAATCCGCACCCTTGCAGGTCAATCCAGAGATAACGTATATTTTGTGACTTTTTTTGTTCGAATTTGAGAGATTAGTTCCTATTACCTATTACTTATTACTTATGTCTCAGCCGCTCCAGTAAGCCGGGTTTTTTGCCGCTTTGGTCTCTGCCGCAAATGTCACAGCGCTCACCTGTATTGCCCTCATGGCCTTTTATGCAGGTCCAGGTCTCAACTGGCGGGGGTTCGGGGGCATTTATTTCGCCGTTTTTGCCTATATAATTAAATTTGTGAAACAGCCAAAACACCGGCTCCTCGATCCTTTTGGGGATCGGGGGCGCGGCCGGCGCATCGTATTGCTTCCCGTCTTTTTCTCCTTTTTGGGTCGAGGCGCCGATCGATGAAAACAAAAAGTAATTATAATTATCAAATTGATTTCTCAAATGCGTACGCAATACATTCTCATTTTCATCTATAAAATCCTTCAGGCTAATTTGCAAATCATTATAATCCGCAGCATTAAACAGAGGCAGAAAAAGTTTTTGCTCATCTTGGACATACTGCACATCTGCCATATTCCGTCCCGTAATATTTTGGCTTACCGTATCACCTTTAGAAATACATACCGCCAGAGGCATATTACGGGAATCATTTTTGCTTTTGCTGGTAAAGCGGTTATAAATAGCATCCAAGACCGTCACCGGATCAGCTGCGCCTTGGTATTTATCCTTGATATCAAATTGCACCGGGTCAATCAATAATATGATCCCATCCGCATGTTCGACAAAATGACCAAAGCTATTCATTTTCTCCGGATCGACACAATTTTCCCCAGCAATATCATAAATCACTATGGTATTGGAGATGATCTGATCTCTTTTTTTCAAGATCAGGTCATAGAAAATCGGTTGGGTAAGTTTTTCCGGAGGACTGCCCTCGGGAAGAGGTTCTCCCATGGAAACCACATTGCTGAAGATAAATTCCAAAGCACCTTTGCTGGTGGGAACAGCTGTGATCCCTACCCTGCTGGCAAAGGTTTTGAAATGATTGCAAAGCTGGGATAAATACACGGTTTTTCCGGCGCCTGTGATCCCGATCACAGAAATAAACTTGACCGGGTTTTTTCCATAGGTACCGGGCAAAGGATTATGACACTTGGGGCAAACCCGCCGGTCTGTCCGGCGCTTGAAGCAATCCTCAACGGATATAACAAATCCATCCTCATCTTCTTTGGCTCTTCCGTTAATAAACTGCCTATGCTCTTCATTATTCGGGTCAAATACTACCCTGTCATAAGGCATTACACTTGCATTCAGCCCATCCTTACTCAATGAAGCCTGTTCGGTAGTTCCATTAAAATCAGCCCAAAAGCGTTCATAGCGCGCATCACTTTTTGCCAGAAAAGCCTGCCTGATCTTGAATTTTTCCAACAAAATTTTGTCGCCGGTCACTACTATATCACTTTCCAAGCGCCCTTGTCCCTCAGGGTCGCAATCGCCTTCATTTTGAATAACAGTTTCCATCCGGAAATGAACTTTATCATCTCCAAATTTCTCATAGC
>Ga0082212_10005326_pt1 | contig 17561 bp, 17 predicted proteins | sample TergutNt197P3_FD_71548 | JGI IMG/M metagenome (GOLD analysis project Ga0082212, IMG submission 71548) | Neocapritermes taracua P3 segment gut microbial communities from Petit-Saut dam, French Guiana - Nt197 P3 | ecosystem: Host-associated > Arthropoda: Insects > Digestive system > Gut ... | reverse complement strand
AAAGAAGAAACAAAATCTCGCCATGCAATCCATGTAACCATGATAACAACTTATGGCGTCAAACATAACCAGTATTGGGGAAATATACAATCAGAAATATCCGCTAATGATTTGTTTATTTGATATATACATTTTTTATAATTGGCTGTAACGCGATTTTTTTAGTTGCTTTTAGCCAATTATGGTTAAACTCATTTTCCACATGGCGAATGTGGTATAATTTACAATATTCTATTTCTGCAATAGGTTGCTTCCAAATTGCAAATTCGGCAAAAAAGAGACAAAATCCGTTTCATTTATGCGCTGCTTAACCTTTTTTTTTCTTGACAGTTTGTAATTATCAATCAATTCGCTTACCATCAACCTTTCATGTTCGGTTAACGGTTCGCTGTTAATTATAAAATCAACGTTTTCAGGCTCTTTTATGTACCCCATAATTATTTATTTTAAAAAGGTAAAGATACATAAATTTTTAGAATATTCCAACAGCTAAGAAATATTGAAACATTTTTCCGATAATTTTGAAAAAAGAAGTAATTTTGCATCAAAATACGGTATGGAAAATAAAGAGATACAGGCAGGTACGACTTTACAGAGCGGCAAATACACCATTGAGCGGGTAATTGGTGCAGGCGGATTCGGGATTACGTATTATGCCCGTCACAATGGCTTGGGGCATTATTTTGCCATCAAGGAGTTTTTTATTTCGGGATACTGTATGCGTAATTCTTTAAGGAAAACCGTTATGCTGCAAGGCATTGACGCTGCCATCTATGATAAGTACCTGCAAAAATTTATCGAAGAAGTGCAAATCCTGGCACGGCTCGATCAGGTAAAAACATGGCACAAATACACGGTACTTGTAAATAAATACCGTATCTTTGTGCCAAAATGTTTAAGGTATAATGGATACATTGAGAGAAAAGTTTCAAGAGAATTACGGCTTTCTGAAATCGAATTGCATTACCGATAGATCACAATGGAGAGCATTGAACAAAATGCTGAACAACAATTCGGTATCGAGAGTAAAACGAGGTTTGTACCGTCTGAATGATTTTACGCATGACAATTCGTTTGTGGAAGTATCGAATATTGTTCCCGGCGGTATTTTATGCATGATTTCTGCATGGTCTTATTATAACCTGACCACCACTATTCCACACGAAAATCATGTAGCCGTCACACAAAACAAAAAAGTGCGATTGCCTAATTATCCGCCAATAAAACTATATTACTTGTCAGAAGGGTTTTATCAATTAGGAATTACTCAAATCGTTGTTGATGGTATGCCAGTCAAGATTTATGATTTGGAAAAATCGGTTTGTGATGCGATTCGTTTTCGTAATAAACTGGGTTTGGATATTACCTTTGAAGTCGTAAAAAATTATGTCGGAAGAAAAGACCGTGATTTCAACAAACTTACAAACTATGCCCGCCTTTTGCGGATCGATAAAATTGCGCAAGATATAATCATGCCCATGATATGAAAAAAGGAGACTCAGTATATAAAACGACTGATTTGATTTTCAAACCATACCATTACCTACGCAAATAAATGTCCTAACGAAACAACATGAACGTTGTCTTTTCTGGTATAGGATGAGGTGCCGGCAATCAGCACATTGAGAGAAACGCACTGAGTAGCTTTTGCGGGTGTTACGCGGGTTAGCAGTTTTTGCAAATTAGCTGCGGCTTCGTTGATGGATTTTGTTGTGCCGAGTTTAATCTCAAATGCAGCCCATGCTTCGTTTGGTAATTCTACAATCGCATCTATTTCCAAACCTGATGAATCGCGGTAATGATATACTTTTCCGTCAAGCGTATCTGCGTAAATTCGCAAATCGCGAATTGCCATTTATTCAAAAAAAAGTCCGAATGAATCAAAATCATTGAGAAGTCCGGTTGGTAAAATTCTCAATTATAATTCCCAATATATCAATGTTTTCAAGATTAATATTCGATTTTATACTATTTTCGCATTTGATTTTGTATGATTTTCATCTATGATTTTGTAAATATAGGTGATTTTTTTGAATCAATCGCAATAAAAAAAAAATTCAAAAAGCAATTGTTTCAAATACAAAACACAGCATATAAAGGGACTGATTTGATTTTGTTTTCGAAGCCGAAATTTCTGCCGGAGATGCGGATGGCGTATGCTGATTTGTATTTTTCTATAAAAATGCCCAAACTTTTTGCGCGGTTATGCCTGCCTTTTTTTACTTCTATGGGCACTACTTTGCCGTCGATTTGCAAAACAAAATCTACTTCTGCCTTGCCATCGCTTTGCCAGTATGCCAAACGATAGTTTTTGGCCCGAAAACATTGTGCTACATAATTTTCCGTCATCGCTCCAAGAAAAGTATTATCAATTTCGACAGGCGAAAGGATCGTTTGCAGCGGTATTTCGGAACGCAACGTCAAAATACCGATATCTCCCATATACAATTTGAAATTAATCAAATCCATATAGGCATTGATGGGGATAAAACCGTGCTCCAGACGTTGGCATTTGAGTGTGATGTTTGCCAGATTAAGCCATTCGATCGCCTCGCCGAAAATGGTTGCCGTACCGCCTCGTTTGACTACTTTATACTGAAATTTTGCGTTTTCACATTGTGAAATTGAACGCATAATACTATGCAAATGTAACAAAATTAATCTCAGATGTATTTGTTTTTTTGGTAAAAACAGTATTTTTGTACAGAAAATTTTTAAAAATTGAACAAAATAAAATATAAATACTTTCTGCTACCGACACAGGCTTAGTGCGTGAAGCTAATTTAAAACTAAAATAAAATGAATACAAGACGAGATTTTTTGAAAAAGGGGGCTTTGGCAGGATTGAGTTTGGCCATGCTGCCGGAATTGGCACAAGCCGTTGTGAAAGAACAAAAAGGATTGGCGGCTGCGAAAATTAATTTGAAACAGGACTGTGTAATCCTTTTCCAGGGCGATTCGATCACAGACAGCGGTCGTAACAAAGAGAATAGTGTGGCTAACACCCTGCAACAACTTGGCAACGGATACGCTTTGTTTACATCAACACAACTGTTGAAGACTCATGCCGATAAACAACTGAAAATTTTTAATCGCGGCATCAGCGGCAATAAGGTATTTCAGTTGCGCGAACGTTGGGATAAGGAAGCATTGGATTTTAAACCGGATGTGCTAAGTATTCTGATTGGCGTCAATGACTATTGGCATACGCTGACAGGAGGATATGATGGCACGGTCGCAACGTATGAAAATGATTTACGTGCATTGCTGAAATATACACAAGAAAAATTGCCGAATGTGCAATTCGTTTTGTGTGAGCCTTTTGCGCTGAAAGGTGGCTCTGCTATAACCGAAGCGCAGTGGTTTCCGATGTTTGATACTTACCGTGTCGCGTTAAAGAAATTGGCTGACGAGTTTAATGCTGTTTTTGTTCCTTTCCAGTCGGCATTTGATGCTGCCATGCAATTAGCTCCTGCAAGGTATTGGTCTGCCGACGGCGTACATCCCGACTTGCCGGGACGGCAACTGATGGCCGATGTTTGGTTGGAGGCGACGGGGTTGAAATAGTGGTTAGTGGTTAATTAATGGGGGAATTGGAGAAGTAAAAAATATCGTAATTCCTAATTCGTAATTGAAAAAATATGAAATATTTTTTGATAGCCGGTGAGGCTTCGGGCGATTTACATGCATCGAATTTGATGGTAGCTATCAAAGAACAGGATGCATCGGCTGAGTTTCGTTTTTTGGGAGGCGATTTGATGCAGCAGGCGGGCGGTACGCTTGTCAAGCATTATCGGGAGATGGCTTATATGGGGGTAGTTCCGGTATTGATGCATTTACGTACCATCCTGCGTAACATGAAGTTATGCAAAGATGCTATTAGGATATTTCAGCCTGATGTGGTTATTCTGGTAGATTATCCGGGGTTTAACCTGAAAATCGCCAAATATGTAAAATCCGTTCTTTCCATTCCGGTGTACTATTATATTTCGCCCAAAATCTGGGCATGGAAGAAATATCGTATCCGGTCGCTTCGCCGGTATGTCGACCGGATGTTTTGCATTTTTCCGTTTGAAAAAGATTTTTATCAACAATTGAATTATCCTGTTGATTATGTAGGTAATCCTACGGTTGATGCGGTGGCTTCTTTCAGAGAACGCTATGACGATACTTTCGAATTATTTACCGAGCGCAATCATTTATCCGGAAAACCTGTATTAGCCTTGCTGGGTGGAAGTCGTAAGCAGGAAATCCGTAAAAATCTGCCTTTGATGATTGATGTAGCGCTGTCGTTTCCCGAATATCAACCGGTAATAGCCGGAGCGCCCGGACTGGAACCGGACGATTATGCACCTTGTTTAACCGGACGGGATATACCGATCCTTTTCGGACAAACATACGCTCTGCTCAGACACAGTCATACGGCGTTGGTTACTTCAGGTACGGCTACATTGGAAACGGCTCTTTTCCGTACGCCTCAGGTCGTTTGCTATTATTTTTGGGGAAAGCAATTAGTCAATTTTATCTTCCGGCATTTCTTCCGGACCCCTTATATATCGTTAGTAAATTTGATTGCAGGCCGCGAAGTGGTACAGGAATTGTTTGGCGCAAAATTTACATTTACAGCGGTTCAATCCGAGCTAAAACGGATTTTGGATGAACCTGCTTACCGTGACGGGATGTTGGCCGGATACGACGAAGTAATTGATGCATTAGGACAACCCGGCGCTTCCCGACGTATAGCAGCGTTGATTGTCGAATCGCTTTGATTTTCGCAGGCGCAAGTTTGCAACTTGTTCAACCGTCCATTCGAAACCGTCTAACCGTCCATTTGGATTTGCAATCCGAATGTATTGATTATAAGGACTTTTAATCCGAAAAATAGATTGTTGTTTCGCATTGCAAATGCTCATACTCAATGCTGCCGGATTACAAATCCGGCATGACAGAAAGAAAATAATTTTGGCGTAAGTTTTCAACTTGTACCAAAAAAATCGGTTTATATGATAAAAAAAACGTATCTTTGCGGGTTATCGACAGTTTCTATGCGAAAGAAAGATTAAGAAGAATATGGGAAAAATTATTGCTTTAGCAAACCAGAAAGGAGGAGTTGGTAAAACGACTACTACCATTAACTTAGCTGCATCGTTAGCTGCTTTGGAAAAAAAAGTTTTAGTAGTAGATGCCGATCCGCAAGCCAATGCATCCTCCGGGTTGGGGATTGAGATTAGAAACCTGAAAATCTCTATTTATGAGTGTATTATAAATGGAGATGATCCACAAAAAGCGATTGTTTCGACTGAAATGGATGGTTTGTTTGTCTTCCCTTCACATATTGATCTGGTGGGAGCGGAAATCGAAATGCTTTCGATGGATCGGAGGGAATATGTGTTGAAAAAACTGATTACCCCGTTGAAAGATGACTACGATTTTGTCCTGATTGACTGCTCGCCTTCGTTGGGACTGATCACCGTCAATGCACTCACAGCGGCCGACACCGTAATCATTCCGGTTCAATGCGAATATTTCGCCCTCGAAGGAATAAGTAAACTATTGAATACGATTAAGATAATTAAGTCGCGGCTGAATCCGGATTTAGAAATTGAAGGCTTCCTGATTACAATGTACGATCCGCGCTTACGAGTTGCCAATCAAGTATATGAAGAAGTAAAACGACCATTTCAGGATTTGGTGTTTTCGACAGTTATTCAACGGAATGTCAAATTAGTGGAAGCTTCCAGTTTCGGCAAACCCATCCTGCTATACGATATAGATTCGAAGGGCGCCATCAATCACATGCAACTTGCGCAGGAAATAATTGAAAAAAATAAATAAACAATGGTAAAACCCAATAAGAACAGATTAGGTCGAGGTTTGGACGCCCTGTTGATGATGGATGACCTGAAAACAAGCGGTTCATCGTCCATTAACGAGATAGAATTGAGTAAAATTGAACCGAACCCCGATCAACCTCGAACGTTTTTTGAAGATGAAGCATTGGACGAACTTGCCGCTTCGATACGTACGCATGGTATTATCCAGCCTATCACACTCAAGGAGATAGAAACGGATAAATACATGATTATCGCCGGAGAACGCCGTTACCGTGCTGCCCTGAAGATCGGACTTGAACGGATTCCTGCCTATATCAAAACGGCAGCAGACGAGAATCCGGCAGAAATTGCTTTGATAGAGAATATCCAACGTGAAGACCTGAATGCAATCGAAATTGCTTTAGCCTATCAGAGATTGATTGATTCCAACGGATATACCCAAGAAAAACTCAGTGAACGGGTAGGTAAAAAACGTACCACTATTGCCAATTACCTCCGTTTGCTCAAACTGCCTGCCGAAATTCAGGTCGGGTTGAAAAATAAACGAATTGATATGGGTCATGCACGCGCTTTGATTTCGTTGGATGATCCGGAAGTACAACTTGCACTCTATGAACAAATTATTGTGCAAGGCATGTCGGTCAGAAATGTAGAAGAATTAGTCAGGAATGTAGAAGAAGCCAATGTGGAGGCAATACCTCCTTCACCCAAACAACGCCGCAAACTGTTGCCGGATGAATATAAATCGTTGATGGTGCATTTGTCCGACTTCTTCCAGGCTAAAGTTAAAATGACCTACAATGATGAGACAGGAAAAGGAAAAGTTACGATTCCTTTTAACTCTGAAGAGGAGTTGGAGAAAATGATTGGTTTGTTGGATCGAATGAAAGAATCAAATTAGCAGCAATCCGTGAAGAGATGTTTCAGCATAGTTGGGAATATCCTATTTATGATTTTATTGAGCAGTTTTATGTTTATTATCAGGTCACAAGAAATGGATAAAATAGAAAGTGATACTGTCCGTATTATTTCTGTACCGGATTCTATTGTATGGCCTGATATTCTGCTCAATGACTCCATATTTTCGCTTGATTTTAATAATGACTATCAGGACGCTCATGACGCTGTTTCTTCAGATACAACTTTTTTTACTATCCCGACTCCCTCCCCCCATTCTTTCAAACCCAACCCAAATAAGGCAATTCTCTATTCGGCCATTTTCCCCGGATTAGGCCAGATTTACAACCGAAAATACTGGAAGCTGCCGATTGTTTACGGCGGTTTTATGGGGTTTTCTTATGCCATTATGTGGAACAATAAAAATCTGCAGGATTATGGCAATGCTTATAGAGATCTGTCGTTTGATTTAGCTAATAATCAAGGTGATCCGGACAGTTGGCATCAAAGCTGGAAGAATTTTGTGGCGGCTGGCGCCGATCCTGCTACCCGGTATAATGAAAATTTTCGCGGTCAACTGAAAAGAGGTCGTGATGCGTTTCGCCGAAATCGTGATTTAAGTATAATCCTGACAGTAGCTTTTTATTTTATTTGCATGGCCGATACGTATGTGGACGCCCAACTTTTCGACTTTGATATATCGTCCGATTTGTCGTTGCATATTGAACCGGTTATCAATCCGGGAACAGGAAACAACGCCCGGTTGTACGGCTTAAATTGTAGCATTAAGTTTTAAAAATATGAAACAGAGAACATTACATATTATTCTTAGTCTGTGTTTACTCGTTATTAATATCAACGCACAGGATTTCGAAGCGTTTATTGATGAGGAAGAACAATATTCGGAATTATCGTTCGACGCAGATTACAAAGAAGCAGGCATGCTTCCGGCCATATTGGATGAGAATGTAAGCAATCTATTAGCAAGTTGGCATACACAATTTTTTTCAAAAGCCATAGATTATTGTATTGATGATACGGAAAACGTCGACTTTTCCAATGAGGTGTATTGTGACAGACTTTCCCGGCTACCCTGTATCATTCCGATGGATTATAATCATATTGTTCGCAATTACATTGACTTGTATGCAAAACGCCGACGCGACCTTATTCGTTATATGTTGAGTATGGCAGATATGTATTTCCCTGTATTTGAGCAAATTTTGGATCAACATAATTTACCGCTCGAATTGAAATACCTGACAGTAGTAGAAAGCGCTTTGAATCCGAAAGCTTTATCGCGTGTAGGAGCGGCAGGTCTATGGCAATTTATGTTGCCAACCGGCAAAGTCTATAACCTCCAAATCAACAGCCTGATTGACGAACGCCTCGATCCGGTGAAGGCAACTCATGCAGCATGTAAGTACTTCGAGGATATGTATGCACTTTATGGCGATTGGCATTTGGCAATAGCCGCCTATAATTGCGGCCCCGGCAATGTCAACAGAGCGATCCGCCGTTCCGGAGGAAAAACAAATTTTTGGGAGATTTATCCGAACCTGCCAAGAGAAACCCGCTCGTATGTGCCGCTTTTTATCGCCGTTACTTATATTATGAACTATCATTGCGAGCATAATTTGTGTCCGATGCAAATTTCTCTCTCAATGGCAACCGATACGATTATGGTGCATCAAATGTTGCATCTTCAGCAAGTTGCCGATATTTTGAATTTGGACATCGAACATGTTCGAATGCTTAATCCGCAATACAAAAGAGAAATTATTCCCGGCAATCTCACGCCATCTGTTTTAAAATTACCCATTGCTGCAACTTACGAATTTATCGACAAAGAAGATACGTTGTATAAACACCGGATGGAAGAATTATTGGCTCACTGTACGCCGGTGGATTTTGATGCAGATGGAAACCCCACCCGTGAAACCATCAAACATACCGTCGTAGCAGGCGAAAACCTGACTATCATAGCAAATCGTTATGGCGTGACAGCCCAGAACCTCAGGCAGTGGAATGGGTTGAAATCAAATACGGTGGCTGCCGGACGACGCATTACTGTTAATATCAATAACGGAGGAATCCGTTATGCAGCAGCTCCTGAAACTCCTGAAAAGACAGCTACGAATGTTCCTACGGCCTCAACAGGTATTTCAGAAATGGTTACATACAAAGTTCAATCGGGTGATACGCTCTCTGCTATTGCCAGAAGATATCCGGGTATGACAGTTGATAAAATAATGTCTGTTAATAACTTGAGTAGCGATAGACTACGGATTGGGCAACTGTTAAAAATACCGGGAGGAGGGTAGAGAGTTAGGAACTAAGAGTTAAGAGTTAAGAACTATGAGTTGGGACCTCCCTCTGCCCCCTCCGAAGGGGGATAAGGATTAACAATAAAATGTAGGGGCGTACCCTCGCGGTCGCCCAATTGAGAATAGAGAAAGGGGGATTTTAAATTTTTAAATCATTAAATTTTTAAATTTCATTTATGAATACAGATCAAGTTACATTAGAAGAACAAAAGATTCAGGAAGCATTCGATCATCTGCTGGAGAGTTATTGTAATTCGAATCACCGTCGCAAGGTCGAACTAATCACAAAAGCTTTTCATTTAGCTAAAGCGGCGCATAGCGGCGCCAGACGACGCTCGGGCGAACAATATATCATGCATCCGCTGGCTGTTGCAAAGATTGTATGCGAAGATTTGGGGCTTGGTTCTACCTCCATCAGTGCGGCATTATTGCATGATGTGGTTGAAGATACAGAGTACACGGTCGAAAACATACAAGATATGTTTGGGGAAAAAATTGCCCGGATTGTTGATGGATTGACCAAGATAGCAGGAGGCGTATTCGGAGAAAGAGCCTCTGCGCAAGCTGAAAATTTCCGCAAGTTACTTATTACGATGAATAGCGATATTCGCGTCGTTCTGATTAAAATGGCTGATAGATTGCATAACATGAGAACATTGAGTATAATGCCCGCGGTGAAACAATTCAAAATTGTAGGCGAAACATTCTACCTTTATGCACCATTGGCACATCGATTGGGTCTTTTTGCCATCAAAACAGAACTCGAAGACCTGTGTTTCAAATATGAGCATCCAAATGAATATGAATCGATTAAGGAAAAACTCAAAGAAACGGAGCAATCCCGTCAGTCTATGTTTGATAATTTTGCGAAACCTGTCAATGAAAAACTGCAATCCATGGGCTTAGTCTACGAGGTTCAAAACCGTGTCAAATCTGTTTTTTCTATTTGGAGTAAAATGCAGGATAAAAATATTCTGCTCGAAGACATTTACGATATCTTTGCTGCCCGGATTATTTTTGAATCGAAGGAAGGCACTGAAGACAAAAATTTATGCTGGGAAATTTACACTGCTATTACCGATATTTACCTGCCTCGTCCGGACAGGTTACGCGACTGGGTCAGCAGACCAAAAGCAAACGGTTATCAGGCATTACATCTGACAGTGATGGGACCGGATGGCCAATGGATCGAAATCCAGATTCGAAGCCGTCGCATGGATGAGGTTGCAGAAAAAGGTTTTGCCGCCCATTGGAAATATAAAGAACAAAATGTAGAAGAAGATACCGAATTAGACAAGTGGCTGCAAACCATTATGGAAATTTTGGAAAACCCGAATCCCGACTCAATAGATTTCTTAGATACAATCAAATTAAATCTATTCTCTTCCGAAATCTTTGTTTTCACGCCAAAGGGGGAGATTATAACTTTGCCACAAGGAGCTACTGCACTTGATTTTGCATACGAACTTCATTCCGACATCGGGAATCATTGTATCGGCGCCAAAATGAATCACAGACTTGTACCACTCAGCCACAAACTTTCAAGCGGCGATCAGGTCGAGATCCTGACATCGCGTTCACAACAACCTGTTGCAGAATGGCTTAAATTTGTGACTACAGCGAAAGCACGTACGAAAGTAGAAAATGCTCTGAAGCGTACCCGCAGAGAAATGTCCAAAAAAGGCGAAGTAAAATTGATCGAAACATTTAAAAAATCATGGATCGAACCAATCACATCTTCCGACATGGACAAAGTCGCCTATTATTTCGGTTTTCCAAGACGGGAAGATCTGTTTTATGCGATCGAAAAAGGCGATGTTGTATTGCCCGACAATTTAAAGAAAATAATCACCGGACCAACAGACAGTATCTTGTCTAAGCTATGGAAGCAAACGCAAAGAATAATGCAGAAGAAACCAAATGAAGAGTCGCAAATACAATATGACGAACATAAACTAACAATTGACCGCAATAAACCTTATATACTTTCGGATCTTACATTTAATAAAAATTATGAGATAGCAAGTTGCTGCAAACCGATTCCGGGAGATAACGTACTGGGATTTATCAATGACGACGAAACAGTTACCGTTCATAAACTTTCCTGCAGGATTGCGATGCGCTTGAAAACCAGTTTTGGCGATCGAATCCTGTCGGTTACATGGAACAACAACACCGGTGCTTCGTTTGAAGCAACCATCGAAGTAAAGGGAATTGATTCGATCGGCGTTTTAAATTCAATAACCAAAACCATATCCGATTACAATGTAAATATTTTGAATTTATTAATTGATGTGAAAGACGGCGTATTTGATGGCCGGATTAAAATGCAGGTTCATAATGTCGAAGATATTCAGAAAATGTGTGTTTCCCTTTCGAAAATCAAAAATATCAAGTCGGCAATGCGAATTGTGGACTAAAAAAAAGTAGAGACGGATAATTATCCGTCTCTACTTTTTTTTTCAATAACATCTAAAGCATTAATCATTTTTTGTATTTCACTCCGGACATTTTCCAAGCGATTACATATTTCTTCCTGCTTAATTGTTTCGGTTTTGTTATCTTTTAATTTTTGGCGGGCGCCGGGAATGGTCATGCCTCGTTTTTTCAGCAAATAATATATTAGACGGATTTGTTCGATGTCTTCCTGCAGATAGAAACGTACGCCCTTTTCATTTTTTTGAGGAATAATCTCTTCAAATTCTTTTTCCCAATATCGCAATGTCGATTCATTCAGATCAAACATCTGCGCTACCTCTTTAATGGAATAAAATCGTTTCATATCAATTCATCGGGCGACCAAACGCCGCCCCTACAGTTATTGGGCGACCGCAAGGGTACGCCCCTACATTTTTAATTATTAATTTTTAATTTTAAATTGAATCAGTCCATCACCTGCCCCCGATTCTCAGCAATCTGAATCATTTGGTCATATTCCTCAGGTGATAAATCCATATAATAATAATTGACCGGATTAACATATTTGCCATTAAGCAACACCTCATAATGCAAGTGCGGGCCTACGGACTTACCTGTATTTCCCACATGCCCGATCACTTCGCCACGCACCACTTTTTGTCCAACACGCACCAAATTTTTGTTATTATGCCCGTATAAAGTCTGAAAGCCGAAGCCATGATTGATCACTATACAGTTGCCGTACCCTTGTTTCCATCCCGATAATGTAACCGTACCATCACCTGTGGCATATATTTCTGTTCCTGTCGGAGCCGTGAAATCCATCCCTGTATGAAAACGTAGCGTACGGTAAATCGGGTCGATGCGATTACCGTATCCTGACGATGTTCTCGTCAAATCTTTGTTGGAAAGAGGTTGTATGCCCGGAACGCAACGGATTCGTTCTTCTGTGTTCTTACCCATTGCAATCAACTCATCAAACGAATTGGATTGAACATAGATCTGCCTTTTCATCATATCTATCTTCTTTGTTGCCTCGATAACTAAATCTGCGTTCGACAGGTTCATCAAGTAATCATAGCGATTTGACCCTCCAACGCCTGGTTTTCGAACGTAATCCGGAATAGCCTGGGTTTGGAAAATGGCTCTGTATAAATTATCGTCGCGTTCCTGAATATCATCCAATACGACAAGCGCATCATTCAACCGCAACGAAAGTACTTCAAATTGTGTTTTTAACAACATGTTTTCCTTACGTAATAAGACTTCTAATGGAGAAGCGAAGAAATAAATAAACGCGAAAAATACGCCTGTCCCAATCAAAATACCCAAACTTAAATGTCTCAAAACAACTAAAAAGCGTTGTTTCGTAGAAAGATATACCCTTTCATAAGTAAGGGTATTTGGGTTGAACTTATAATATGTTGAGCGTCGACTAAATATTGCCATTTGTATATTCTATAAAAAATCGGATTGCAAATATAATTATTTACTTTACTTTTGCAAAGATTTTTACCTTTTTTTGACAAAAATAAATTTATTTTCAGATATGCTAACAGCTAAAGAAATACGCGAATCTTTTAAAAACTTCTTTATTTCGAAAGGGCATCATATTGTTCCTTCCGCTCCGATGGTCGTCAAAGATGACCCTACACTAATGTTTACCAATGCCGGAATGAACCAGTTCAAAGACATTATTTTGGGCAATGTGCCTGTTAAGTATCCTCGCATAGCCGATTCTCAAAAATGCCTGCGTGTCAGCGGTAAACATAATGATTTGGAAGAGGTAGGCCATGACACTTATCATCATACAATGTTTGAAATGCTCGGCAACTGGTCGTTCGGCGATTATTTCAAAAAAGAAGCCATCGATTGGGCATGGGAGTATCTTGTTGATATATTGAAACTGAATCCCGGACAACTATATGCCACTGTTTTTGAAGGAAGCCCTTCGGAAAATCTGGAACGCGACAATGAAGCGGCCGGATACTGGGAACAGTATCTACCCAAAGATCGTATTTTGGATGGCGATCGACATGACAACTTTTGGGAAATGGGCGATACAGGTCCATGCGGCCCTTGTTCGGAAATACATATTGATATCCGCCCCGAAGCAGAGCAAACAGCCATTCCCGGCTATACATTAATTAATATGGGACATCCGCAGGTAATCGAAATATGGAACCTTGTCTTTATGCAGTATAACCGAAAGGCAGATGGATCATTGGAAGAATTGCCTGCACAAGTGATTGACACAGGAATGGGTTTTGAACGCCTCTGTGTGGCGATACAGGGGAAAACGTCTAACTACGATACCGATGTGTTCCAACCGATCATTCAGGCTATCGCTCAGATGACAGGCTTTGCGTATGGCGATGATATACAAAAAGATATCGCTATGCGTGTCATTGCCGACCATATCCGTACCATCGCTTTTTCGATTACAGACGGACAATTGCCCTCCAATGCGAAAGCAGGCTATGTGATTCGCCGTATTCTTCGCCGTGCCGTCCGCTATGGATATACATTCCTCAATCGAAAAAAAGCATTTATGTATCAGTTGCTTCCTGCACTTATCGATACGATGGGCGACGCCTATCCCGAACTCGTCGCACAGCAGGAACTGATCGGCAAAGTAATGAAAGAAGAAGAAGATTCGTTCCTGCATACGCTCGAAACGGGTATTCGCCTGTTGGAAAAGAAAGTGTCGGAACTCAGTCAAGCCGGTAAAAAGGTGTTGGCCGGCGCAGATGCTTTCGTACTCTATGATACGTTCGGATTTCCCTTAGACCTTACCGAATTAATCCTGCGTGAAAGCGGAATGGAGGTGGACATCGAAACATTCAATACCGAAATGCAAAAGCAAAAAGAACGCGCCCGCAATGCCGCTGCCATTGAAACTGACGACTGGGTAGTTGTGCGAGAAGGCGAAAGCCAATTCACAGGATATGATATGTGCGAATGTAATACCCATATCCTGCGCTATCGTAAAATCCGCCAACAAAACAAAGAGTTATATCAGATTGTGCTGGACAACACGCCCTTCTATTCTGAGATGGGAGGTCAGGTGGGCGATAGCGGCGTGCTGATTTCGGAAACTTCCACAGTCCAAATCATTGACACGAAACGGGAAAATAACTTGTCGGTACATCTGGCAACCGAATTGCCCAAAGACCCGACCGCGTCTTTTTTTGCAATGGTTGATAGAAAAAGACGGCTTCTAATCGAATGTAATCATACGGCAACCCATCTGCTGCATGAAGCGCTGCGCGAAGTGTTGGGTTCGCATGTCGAACAAAAAGGGTCTTTCGTTTCGCACGAAGAGTTACGATTCGACTTTTCTCATTTCCAAAAAGTAACAGACGAAGAAATACGCAAGGTAGAGCAGTTGGTTAACAGGCGCATCCGCATGAATCTTCCTTTGGATGAACATCGCTGTATGCCTGCGTCTAAGGCTAAAGCAATGGGAGCCATGGCCTTGTTCGGTGAAAAATATGGCGATGAAGTGCGTGTGGTACGGTTTGGCGAATCGGTCGAATTGTGCGGAGGCACCCATGTGGCAGCAACAGGATGGATCGGGTTTTTGTTTATCGTCAGTGAAAGTTCGATTGCAGCAGGCGTGCGGCGTATCGAAGCCGTTACAGGCGAAAGAGCCGAGAAATACATTTACATTCAACAAGATACTATCCGCGAACTGCGTTCCATAGTGAATAACGTTCCCAACCTGAAACAAACCATCCAAAAAGCCGTCGAAGAAAATGCCGAATTGAAAAAACAGCTTGCCGTTTACATGAAAGAAAAAATCATTGCTTTGAAAAAACGTTTACTCGAAGCCGCGATTGAAAGAAACGGCGTGAAATTATTGATTTTCAAAGGTGAAGGAAATATTGACCAAATCAAAGATATCGCATTTCAAATCAAAGGCGAGATACAGGGCAAATTTTGCTTTATCGCCGGCATCGAGGAGAAAGATAAATGCGCCTTGCTGATTATGCTGGGCGATGCATTGGTAGCCGACGGATTCAATGCCGCCCAATTGGTCAAAGATGCCGCCAAACATATCCAAGGGGGAGGCGGCGGACAACCACACTTCGCTACGGCAGGCGGCAAAAATGTAAACGGTCTGAATCAAGCCATTGAGGCGGTGTTGGAAATGACAGGGCTTAAGAGTTAAGAGTTATGAATTATGAGTTATGAGTTATGAGTTACTGTCCTGCCGGATTTGTAATCCGCTTTATTTTTTCGCATTAAAATACTTATAATCAATATTTTCGGATTGCAGATCCGAAAGGACGAAGGTGTCATTACGAGGAACGAATAAAGATAACTCCTACATTGTCAATTATCCATTGTCAATTGTCAATTAATTATGCTATCTTTGCAACTTGACAAGTAAATTAGCCCAACAATGAATCAGGAAATTTTCAAGGAGATACAGGCATTAAAGCGGCAAATACTGCCCAATGAAAAGGTGATTCTTTTCGGCTCGCAGGCGCGGGGCGATGCACGGGCGGATTCGGATTGGGATTTGCTGGTATTATTGAATAAGAAAGGGAAACATAATTGGCATGACTTCGATACTTATGCTTATCCCTTTACAGAGATTGGATGGTATTATGGAGTGGCAATCAATCCGGTCTTATATACACAGGACGAATGGGATAAGGGGAAAATTTTCCCTTTTCATAAAAATGTAATGCACGAAGGAGTTCAGATTAATTAAAGTGGTGAATTTATGGGACTTACAGAAGAAGAAAGAGAATTGTTGGTTGGTTACAAACTGGAAAAAGCAAAAAATACAATTACAGAAATACCAATCCTGGTAGAAAATAAATTGTGGAGAAATGCTGCAAACCGTTTATACTATGCCTGTTTTTATGCCATATCCGCATTACTTGTAAAACACGGGTATATCGCTCATACGCATGGGGGTACTAAAGGATTATTCGGAAAATATTTTGTGCTTACCAATATTATTGACAACGGGCAAAACAAATTGTATGAAAAACTATTTGACCTTCGACACAAGGGAGATTATGACGATTGGACTGTTGTAAATGAATCGGATATTATCCCTCTTGTCGAACCGGCCGAAAAATTTATTGCAGAAATAGAAAAATTGATAAAATGCCTTCGGTAGTAATAAGCAAAAACATAACAAAGGAATTGGCGCAGTTCATTTCTGAAAATCAATACGATAAACTATTTGTATTGGCAGATACGCATACATACCGATTGTGTTTCCCTGTTATTCAATCTCTTCCCGCTATCGAACAGGCAACTCCCATCGTAATCGAAGCAGGCGATACCCATAAAAATCTTGAACAATTGGCCGTTGTATGGGCGGCGCTTTCCAACAACGGCGCATCGCGCAACTCGTTGTTGATCAATTTAGGCGGAGGCATGATAACCGATCTCGGCGGATTTGCAGGCGCTACATTCAAACGCGGACTTCATACGCTCAATATACCTACTACGCTGATGGCGTCGGTCGATGCGGCTGTCGGCGGAAAGACAGGGATTAACTTCAACGGACTGAAAAATGAAATAGGATCATTCTATTTTCCTGACTGTGTATTGATTGACTGTGTTTTTCTGCAAACATTAGACAGGGATAACGTGCTTTCGGGATACGCCGAAATGATTAAACACGGACTGATAGATTCCGAAAAAGTATTGAATAAACTTCTTGCGTTTGATTTGGAAACCAAAGCATTAAATACCTGTATTTTAAATGAGTTGGTCAAAGAATCGGTAGCCATCAAGGAACATATCGTAACAGAAGATCCGAAAGAAAAAGGCATCCGTAAAGCGCTGAATCTGGGACATACCATCGGACATGCCTTTGAAAGTCTTTCGTTTGCAAAGCAACGCCCCATCCTGCATGGCCATGCAGTCGCAGCAGGATTAGTCGCCGAACTTTACCTGTCGTATAAGCGTTGCGAATTTCCGCTCGCAACACTCCGCCGCACAGTGAATTTCATCAAAACCCATTATCCGCCATTTCTTTATGATTGTGATGATTATGACGCGCTGTACGAATTGATGACACACGACAAAAAGAATGAAGGCGGCATTATCAATT
>Ga0082212_10005325_pt1 | contig 17561 bp, 16 predicted proteins | sample TergutNt197P3_FD_71548 | JGI IMG/M metagenome (GOLD analysis project Ga0082212, IMG submission 71548) | Neocapritermes taracua P3 segment gut microbial communities from Petit-Saut dam, French Guiana - Nt197 P3 | ecosystem: Host-associated > Arthropoda: Insects > Digestive system > Gut ... | reverse complement strand
ACCTATATTAATTTTATAGATTTACTTTCCGACATTCCTAATTCCTAATTTTTCATTCCTCATTTCTAATTCTGTTCCCTGACCCCTGAACGCTGACCGCTGATAACTGAACGGCGTACCGAGGGCGTCACGCCCTGCTTGCGGACGGTCGAGGCGACCGTCCCTACTGAACGCTGAACGCTGATCCCTGATCACTGCCCCTCTGCCAGCCGTTCTTGCCAATAAGCCTGAGGTTCGGGTAAAATATAATCGCGCAAACTATAAAACACAGGGAGGCTTAGCGCGATGGCAAAAATAAAATGGGATCCCGGGACGTTGCTCTCTCCGCTGCCCGCCGCGCTGATTTCCTGCGGGACGATGGAGCGTCCGAACATAATGACGGCGGCATGGACCGGGATAATAAGTTCCGACCCTCCGCGGGCGTATGTGTCCGTAAGACCTCAGCGGTATTCCTATGAACTGATCAAAAGCAGCGGTGTTTTTGTCATTAACGTGACCACCGAGCGGCTGAAATTCGCCGCGGATTACTGCGGGATAAAATCCGGGCGCGATGTTGACAAGTTCGCGGCATGCGGTCTTACGGCGCAAAAATCGTTTACGGTTGAGAGCCCTTCGATTGAAGAGTCTCCGGTGTCAATAGAGTGCAGGGTTTTTGATACTCTCAGGCTGGGAAGTCATGATATGTTTCTCGCCGATATCCTTTCGGTTTCGGTTGAGCAAGCGCTTATTGACGGAAATAACCGGTTGGAGATGGAGAAGGCGGGGGTGATCTCATATATTCACGGGGAGTATTTTACCTCGGGAAAACCTATAGGCCATTTCGGCTGGACGGTAAAAAAGAACAAAAAATCCGAAAAACGGCGTTGAGAAGATCAATAAAATTTTACCCGGCGCTTCTGTAGTTTTTACGGATTTTATGATAATATCATTGTTATAAATCAGGTTAACGGTTAAAGAGGGAACGTTATGAAACTTAACAACAAAAGAACGGTGTTCGTCGGTCTCGCGTTCATGTCCATCTGCGCGTTTTGGCAGGTCTATGACAACGTTATTCCGCTGATGCTGGAAAATACCTTTGAGCTGAACGCGACGACCACAGGGTTTATAATGGGCATCGATAATATTCTCGCCTTGTTTATGCTGCCGCTTTTCGGAGCTATTTCCGACAGAACGGTCACAAAAAGAGGCAGAAGAATGCCGTATATTGTTTTGGGAACTATAGTCGCGGCTGTTTGCGCGGTGCTGCTGCCCTTGGCGCAGCAAAAAAAGAATTTTATTTTCTTTATGGTGACGCTCGGTGTGGTGCTGATTGCCATGTCCACCTACCGCAGTCCGGCGGTCGCGCTAATGCCCGACGTCACCATAAAACCATTGAGAAGCAAAGCAAACGCGATCATCAACCTGATGGGAGCCATAGGCGGCGCGTTGGTGCTGTTGGTCACCCCGTATCTGGTTATTTCAGGAAACACGCTTGTCGAAGACAACTATATCCTGCTGTTTTCGGCTCTCGCGGCTTTTATGCTCATTTGTGTCGCGGTGCTGGTATATACCGTTAACGAACCTGCCTGCGCCGCTGAAATGCGAAGCCTGAGCGCTCAGCACGGAATAGATGAGACGGTCTCAGAGGAAACCGGCGCGGGCGATACTATGAAGCTGGAACCGGGAGTAAGAAAGAGCTTTCTTCTGATTTTGCTCAGCATTTTTCTCTGGTTCATGGGGTACAACGCGGTCACGACCGGATTTACCCGTTACGCTCAGAATGTCTGGAACAAAGGAATAGGCAACGCCGCGACGATTTTGCTCGTTGCCCAGGCGGCGGCAATTATTTCCTATATCCCGGTGGGGATGATATCCTCCAAGATAGGCCGTAAAAAGACCATCATGGGCGGAATCGTCATGCTGACCGCCGCGTTCGGCGCTTCGATGTTCTTTAAGGATTTTTCCTATATAATGTTCGTTTTCTTCGCGCTCGCGGGAATAGCCTGGGCGTTTATCAACGTCAACAGCTATCCGATGGTTGTAGAGATGAGTAAGGGTCCGAATATAGGCAGATATACCGGGTTTTACTACTTCTTCAGCATGGCGGCCCAGTCGGTTACTCCGGCGTTTTCGGGGATGTTTGTGGACGCTTTCGGGTGGTGGACTTTGTTTTTATACGGCAGTATTTTTGTGGCGCTCTCGTTCGTTACCATGTTTTTCGTCAAACACGGCGACAGCCGGCCCGAGCCGAGAAAGAGCAAACTTGAAGCATACGATGTGGATGACTAAAGCGCGATTATAATAATACCGGTTATTATCACCGCGATACCCGCTGTCTTTTTGAGCGTCAGTTTTTCTTTGAGAACAACGGCGCTCAGCGAAACGGTGAATATCAGCGACGCCGCGTCGGCGACCGGAGCGTAGCCGAACGGGAGAACGCGAAAGGCAATCAACGAGGCGATCATTGAGGCGAACATAACGGCATAACCGGCAATGACCCGCATATTTAAGTATTGTTTTATAACGGACGAATATTCTTTTAAAGCAGAGGTTTTCAACAGCAGCTGCGACAGCGCGGCGATAAATGTGCCGAAGATAAGCAGAGCCAGCGGCAGAAAGGTTTCACTCATCGCCGCTCACCACCAATACCACGCCGGCGATTATCACCAGAACGCCGGCGATTTGTTTTACAGTAATTTTTTCAGAAAAAATCAAAAACGAAAATAAAAGATTCCAGAGAAAAACCGCCGAACGGTTTATATAGGCGGCTGAAAGCGTCATAAAACGAAGAACCTGCTGCCAAATAAGCGCGTAAACCGCAAGCGCCGACAGCGAGAAAAAGCAGAACAAAAAGAACCGCGGTGAAAACAAATCAGACCCGGCGGCGACTTTAATCATAACCGCCGAGACGCTGTAGATAAGAACGCCGGTATGCAGGACGAGCAGCCGCTTGAATTTTGAATCAGCCATTCCGGATATCATCTCCCCCGGCGTTGAGCGTTTCGCGCACAACATACTGCGGCATATTGCTGACGGTCATATAAGTTCTGCCGATATATTCTCCCAGCAGCCCGAGCATAATCATTATCAGACCGCCCAGCAGCAGCATTACTGCCATAATGGAGGTGAAACCCAAAGCAACGTCAGGATTAACCAATTTTCTTATTATCAGATAAAGTCCGTATATAAAACCGGCGACGGCGGTCAGCGCGCCGATTCCGGTCGCCGCGCGTATGGGTTTCATGGTGAAGTTGGTAAAGCTTGACGTCCACATTGCCATCATCTTTTTAAATGTGTAGGAACTGCTGCCTGAAATACGCTCGCGGTGAACGCTGATGTCCACGTTCGCGACCTTTGCCGTGACCGCCATCATATAGCCGCCTCTCGAAACAAAGGGGCTGCGGTAGTTTACAAGCTGTTTAGCGCAGAATTTTGAGAGGGCGAAATAACTTGAGAGGGCGACGCCTTTTATCTTTGTTCCGTTGAACTCGGATATCGCGTTGTGAATTCTGCTGAACATTTTTTTGCCGGCGCTGTGATGTTTTTCGTAAAATCGTCCGTAAACGAGGTCGTACCCCTCCGTGACCTTATCCACCAGCTTGTAAATTTCATCGGCGGGATGCTGTCCGTCGTCATCCATGAAAACGCATACGTCCCCGCTGACAAACGGAAGCGCCGCGAGGGTTGCCGCTTCCTGTCCGCAGTTGCGCGAGAGGGATACCCCGACGATTTTTTTATCGGATTCGGCGAGAGACCGTATAACCCCGAAGGTATCGTCCGGGGAACAATCGTTGACCAATACGAATTGGTAATCCGCCCCGTCTCTCAGAAGAATCTCTTTTTTTACTTCCGCGACCACCGCCGCTATGGTATCGGCGGAACGATAACACGGTATGGCTACCGTTACAGTCATGGCTGATATTCCTTTCCCGGTTGAATTGAACTTCCGGTGAAAAGCCCGCAATACACGCGCTTTTTAAAACCGGCGTTTTTTGCAGCTTCGGCTGTCTTGTTTATATCATATTCTGTTCTGCATAGCTCGATTTCTCCGTTGTCCTGCAGAATCGCGAAGGCGGCTCTCGGGTCGTTATCGCGCGGCTGTCCCACCGAACCGGGATTGCAAAAACGCCTGCCGTCCTTCTCCGCGTATAGCTGTTTGTGCGTGTGTCCGCATAAAAACAACGACACTCCGACGGGAAAACCGGAAAAGTCAGGGATTTCCGTATACTCCTCAAGATAGTCATTAAGACCTCCGTGCACCGAAAAGAACGAAGGATAGTGATAAAACATTCCGGAGGCTGACAGCCACGTCAGGTTTTCGGGGGTTATTATTCCGCGCTGATATAGGATAGACGAATTCACCGTGACCGAGCGGGAACATTCGATATTATTCACTAGGTAATTATCGTGGTTGCCGAGTATATTTTTTACCGAATGTGCAGCAAGCAGATTGATGCACTCGTTTATCATGGGATAATACCCTGCGACGTCGCCCAACGAATAAATCTCGCCGACCCCTTTTTTTTCAAGAACGTCTATGACCGCTGACAGCGCGGGATAGTTGCCGTGAATGTCCGAGATGAATCCTGTCATTCTTCAATCATCCAGTCGGTTATATAACGAATAGCTTTTCCGTTTTTTATGATTGCTTTAGCGGGGCGTTTCTTTTCAAGAAAATAGTCTATACACATTTCAGCCTCATTATAACCCAATTTACTGCGTATTGAAACCGACGATGAGACGCGGGGATTGATTTCAAGCAGATATACCGTTTCACCCTGCTTGCGGAATTGATAGTTGAGCGGACCCGACGGTTTAAGCGCCGCGGTTATATCTCTGCAGGCAAATTCAATTTCCTTGTCATATGCGACCCGGGCTTTGGCGGTGGCGCCTTCCTGCGACAGTTTCCTGTTAAGACAGATATAGTTTATAATCCCTCCGTCTCCGTCGCCGAAAACCCCGACGGTATATTCATGTTCAGCGTCGCCCGCGATTTTCTGCGCCATGAAATTTGCGCCCAATTTATTTTTGTAATAGTAAAAATCCGCGGGTAAGGATATTTCGGCAATCCCTTTTCCCGCCCGCGAGACGCGGGGCTTAATAAGAAAAGGTAAGCCGAAACGCGAACTTACCTCCTCAAAATCCCCTTCAATGACCGAATCGATAGCGTACTTCGAAAGGTTATTGTCAAAAAGCCATTCGCGGGTGATCCATTTATCATCCGAGATGTCAACTATATTTTTAGGATTTAAGACCAGCTTATCAATATAATGTCCCAAATTTTCGCGTTCTGCCGATACGGCGTTGATTTCCTGTTCAATACCGAAGATAACCAGGTGGATATCCTTTTCTTCAATAAGGTTCTTGAGAAAGTCAATGTATTTATTGCTCGCCGCCGGTTCGGCAACGACAAAGTCGTCGGCAAAATATCTGCCCACCGCGTCGGGGAAGATATCGCATCCGATGATATTCACATCATATGCCGATAACCTCAGCGCTTCTATTATTCCGTAACCGACAATGGCTCCGACGGCGGTAACGAGAATGTTATATTTCTTCATTTTACCTCGCTGACAGTTTATTTATCGTCTGAAATAATGGGGGATTGTATATAGTCCGGTTTCATATATGCCGGTTCGGGATGTACTTCGGTGTCTGGAGAAAGTTTTACCTCTGCCAGTAAAGGCAGATCGTTTTTTAGCAGAGGTTCGGCAGCTGCCATATCGTCCGCAGACAGGATGAGCGCGTAAGGAATATTATAACTTTCGGCAAGGATACGGTAGTCCGGGGAACTGAAGCCGTCTACCGAACCCACCGAGTTTTTAAATACGATGTTTTGGTAGGTGCGTATCAGTCCGAGGGACTGATTGTTCATGACAAGGATTTTAACCGCGAGCCGCTCTCTGGCTACGGTTGCGAGCTCCTGAATATTCATCTGAAAACCGCCGTCGCCGGTAACGGCAAGGACCCTCGCGTTATTTCGGAAAAGCGAAGCTCCGATAGCTGCGGGAAGTGAAAAACCCATGGCTCCCAAACCGGCGGAGTTTATAAGAAGCATATTGTCTCTTATATATACCGACTGCGCCGTCCACATCTGGTTTTGCCCCACGTCTGCGGTAATAACGTCATTACCCGAAAAAGCAAGGCTCGCGGTTCGCAGAATATGATTCGGCAGGGTCTTGGGGTCGTCATCCGAAAACGGAGGATATTTATCTTTCATCCGCTTTAGTTCGCGATGCCATCCGGAATGATTGGCAGAAAAAACAGCCGGTTCATTCATCAGAAGCTGCAGAAAATCGGTACAGGCGCAGTTAATAGCCACCTTGCAGGGGACATTATGAGAAAGCTCAAAACGATCGATATCGACTCGTATGATATCGGCGTTTTTCGCGAACTCCTCCGGGAAATCCCCCGTCTGACGCATATCGAGACGCGAACCCAAAACCATAAGCAAATCGCATGAGTTGACGGCGAGATTCGCGCAGCGGCTGCCGTATGAACCGATAAAACCGAAAAACCGCGCGTTGTCATGCGGCAGCACGTCAATTCCGTTGAGAGACGAAACCGCGGCGAGATCCAAACGCTCGATAAAGCTCATGAACAACGGGTTGTTTTTCAAGCCCCTCGCTCCGCCGCCCAAAAGCAGCAAAGGCCGTTCGGCGCGCTTTAAAAGCTCAGATATCTCGAAAATCGGAACGCTTAGCGGACTATGCTCATCCGGGAAGGTAAATGACCGAGCTGTTTGTAAATCAATATCCGATGTTTGGATATTGTGCGGAAGGTCAATAAGGACAGGACCTTTCCGGCCGCTTTTGGCGAGAAAGATCGCTTTATCGAGATGAAAACGAATCATACTTGCGTCGAGAACCGTGACGGCGTATTTTGTAAAACCCTTTACGGTTTCGACGATATCAAATTCCTGAAATCCGTGCTGACGAAGATTTTTATCGGTTTTAAGAGATTTTGAGTTTAGCTGTCCCGTTAAAAACACCACCGGAACCGAATCCAGCCAGGCGTTGGCTATGCCGCTGATAAGGTTTATCGCTCCGGGCCCGCTGGACGCAACGGCGCAGCCTAATCCTCCGCCTGCGACGGCGTAAGCGTTCGCCGCAAACGCGCAAGCCTGTTCATGATGATTCTGAACATAGCTTATCCCGTCAGCGGCGGCGATTGAGTTAATAAGGTGAGTGACGTTGCTGCCCTGAAAACCGAAGACTGTCGTTATACCTTCATCTTTTAAACGTCCCGCGATATAATCCGATACCTTCATATATGTTTTTTCCAGTCATATATATAGTAGGAGGCGTCGTCTCCTGTCATAAACAAAAGGTCGAGAATACTGACATTGTGATTGAACGGCGGATAAAGCTGGGGGTATTCAGGATATTCATACCGCATATACTCAAGACTAATTCCGGCGGCGGCAAATTTATCTTCATCTAAAAAAGCTTTTGAAGCCGGTCCGTTGATAAAATGATCGCAGCCAAGCGTCCTGCAGATCTTAATGACCTTTTCGCCGTTTTTATCCCCGGTGACCGAAAGCTCCCGCGCGTTTACAAATTCAGTTTTTATACCGAGGATCCCGCAGATATAAATAGTCATGTATATATTCATTTCCGAGAGATTTGTCCAGCGCTTTTTAAGATAGAAGTCGTTGAGAAGCTGATTAAAATCACCTATATGAGGAGATTTTGCGTAGTTGAGGGTTAAAGTCTTATAATGCTTGCGCTGCCAGTCGGCGGTTTGATCAATAGCGGTATCCTGTATCAGCTGGTTTTGTTTGCCGCTTGTAACTACCGGGACAGAGAGCCAGACGTCGCCGTTAGCCGTAGGTATTTTATTTCTGCTGCGCCAGTCTCTTTTGGTAAACTGAACGTCGTCATAAAACACAAAAACATCCGCCTTGCGGATTAGGTCGAATACGCCTTTCCAGGGGATATAGTTGGATTGAAGCATCGCGACGCTTTTCATAGACGCCCCGCTAAAAAAAATCCCGAACCGAATTAACGATATGCTCGCATTCGGATTCTGACAGATCGGGAAAAAGCGGCAGACGAAGCAGCCGCGCGGCGTAATCCTCGCTCAGCGGCAGATCCTCCGGCTTGTTTCCCATAGCCAACCCGACCGACGCCGAGTGTAAAGGAACATAATGAAACACCGCGCCGACGCCCTTTTCGCGCAGAAAATCCAAAAGACGGTCGCGTTCGGCGCCGGAGCCGAGAATAATATAAAATATATGAGCGTTGTGACCGGCATACTCCGGTATGACGGGTCTGCGAAGTTTGCCTTCGTCCTCGAGGTTTTTCAACCCGTCGTTGAAGTAATTCCAGGCATACATTCGTTTGTGCATGATTTCTTCAAAGCGGGACAGCTGACCGAACAGCATGGCGGCAAGCACGTCCGACGGCAGAAAACTCGAACCTACCCCCTGCCAGGTATATTTGTCCACCTCGCCGCGGAAAAAGCGGCTGCGGTCGGTCCCTTTTTCCCGAAGGATCTCCGCTTTCTTAATAAATTCGGGATTCTTTATGCTGATCGCGCCGCCTTCGCCCATCACATAGTTTTTGGTCTCGTGAAAGGAATAACATGAAAAATCCGCGTCGCAACCGGCCGGTCTGCCTTTATATGTGCTGCCGACTGCCTGAGCGGCGTCCTCGACCACGAAAAGCCCATGCTTTTCAGCGAGTTTATTTATCTCATCGATATCGCAGGGAACTCCGGCGTAGTCTATGGGAGCTATCACCTTGGTTTTATCATTTATGAGCGAAGCGATATGTTCGGGGTCGGCGTTCATTGTCAAAGGGTCGATCTCGCAGAAACGAAGCGAAGCCCCGCGCAGAAGGAATGCGTTGGCGGTTGAGGCGAATGTGAAAGACGGAAGGATTACCTCGTCGCCCGCTTTTATATCCGTAAGCATGGCGGCGAACTCCAAAGCGTCGGTGCACGAGGTGGTGAGCATGACGTTTTTCAGTCCGGTTTTTTCCATTAACAGAGCGGTCGCGCGTTTGGTAAAAGGCCCGTCTCCGCAGATGCTGCCTCTGACGGCCTGATTTATATATTCTTCTTCAACCTTGGTTATGGAAGTCTTACAGAAATGAATCATATATTATTCTCCGTGTGATAATGAATGTATTATACACAACGCGGAATTTTTTCGCAATTTCATATGACGCGCAAAGCGTCAAAAAAACAGCGCCGGTCTCAACACCTTTGATGTTTACCGAAAGACTTCAATTTGGTATAATCCGCGTATACCGTTCGCGCGCCATGTCCGAAATACCGGAGAAAAAAGATGCCGGAATCAAATGCAAAGAAAACATTTTCCGCGAAAAGTACAAACCGGATAAATCCGCGGATTTCAACCGCGGCGGTTTTTCTTTTCTGCGCTTTGATTTTCGCTGTCTGCTTGTTGTTTTTTGTACCCCGCGCCTTGAATAATGACGACCGGATTATTCATGCAATAACCGCGGGAGCTTTCGGTGAATACTCAGCCGTGACCGCGCATACAAACGTGCTTTTTGCGGCGGTGCTTTCGCTGCTTCAGCAGGCTTTACCGCAAACCAACTGGTTTGCGGTAACTGAAATACTGCTATGCTGGCTCGCGTTCAGCCTGGCGGGGTCTGTGACGGTATCGAATAATGCCGGATTACCCGGAGTCTCGCTCGCGTTTGTATTGACGGTATACGCCGCTCCGGGATTTTTTCTCAATATACATAACACCAAACTGGTTCCCGTAGTCGCGGCGTCGGGGCTGATATCGCTTATATACGGCGTCAGCCGTCGCCGGTCTTTTTTTGCTGTTACCGGATGGATGATAGCCTTGATTGCAAGCTTTATCAGATTAAACGCTTTTCTGATAGGAGCGGTTTTCGCGGCGGGAGCCGGCATAGCTTTCCTGATTATTGACGAAAGGGACTGCGGTCAAACCCGGGATATTTCCGACAAAGATAATTATCGGGAGGAAAGCCGCGAAGAGGAGAAACAAGGATTTCGCGGCTGGCTGAAAAAAAAGTTAAGGGTAATTATAGCTGTGTTTCTGTTTTTTGTTACTGCGGCGGGATTCGCGGTTGCCGATATAGTCGTTACAAATAGTTTAACGGGAGGAAAGTACTACAGAGAGTATAATGAAGCGCGCGGTATGGTCTCGGACTTCGACATGCCCGGCTACGATGAGTTTTCGGATGAGTTCAGCGTTTTGGGTATAAGTAAAAACGACTATCTGCTTTTGCTTGAAGGTAATATGGCGGACTTCGAAAAGTTTGATACCCAAACTCTTTTGGAGATTGCGAAAATCGGAAAGGCAGAAGCTTCTCAGGGACTTACCTCGAGACTCCTGAAGTCGATAGTATCGGCATTTCACGATATCCATTTTTTATTCGCGGCGGCGGCAGCTTTATGCTGTATGGTTTTTGGCACAAAAAAGAGTTTGATAACTGCAAGTTGGTCGGTTTTAGCCCTCGTGATATGCCTTCTATATCTCGGTTTTGCGGGACGAGTTACTCATTGGGTGGCTTCGGGGATATACGGCAGTATGCTTATTAGCGTTGTTTCGGCGGCGCGGATAAAAAGCGGGAAAACCAATCTTAAAACTACCATTATTTCCGCGGCGCTCATAACCGCCGCGGCGGCAGCGGCGATTTACAGTTATTCCCCGTTAAAGGGAAATTACAGGGAAGGATTTAACCGCGCGGCCGGTGAGCTATATACCGAGCTCGGAAAAAATGATGAAAATTTATATCTTGTGGATACCGCGACCGGACTGACAAATGAGATTCACCGTATATTCCCTACCTTTTCGGCGATACCTGAAGGCTATTTTAAAAACAGCTATACGCTCGGCGGATGGGATACCGCGTCTCCGGCAAAGAACAGCATACTCTCGCGTTACGGTATAAATGAATCGCCCTACCGTGCCCTGATTGAACGGGATAATGTTTTTTTGGTTGACACCGGAGGATATGATAAAAAGCTGAGTTTTATAAGAGAAAATTATGACCCCGGCGCTACGATGTCATTGGTGGACATAATAGGAGGCTACTATGTTTTCGGATTTACCAAAGGAGCGGAGTATTTTCCCGAAACAGGTGTTAACCGCAACATTATTATTGAGGAAACCGCCGTGTCGGCCGATGAGATACTCGCGGATTTCGTTTATCTCGGCGTTAAGTTAAGCGGCAGAATACAGAACATAACAGCCGCATATATTAAGGTCAGCGATAAAGAATCGAAAGAAACAAGTTACTACAGAGCCCGTTTGACAGATATAGACGGAGGTTACGCCGTCATGACCTCGGTAGAGCTTACCGAAGTTCTTTTTCCGGATGACTGTATGATAGGCGTGGCTTTTAAGACACATGGAGGATTTGTTTCTACTGATATGGTCGAAATGATAGATAGGACAGATTGAATAAGTATCAAAGCTGACTTGACGCATGGTGGTAAAATAAGAAAAGAAATAAAGCCGTAATTTGACGATTTAGGAGGAATATGATGAATTACAGAAAATTCGGGAAAACAGGTCTTACATTTTCGGCATTAGGATTGGGTTGTATGCGTTTTCCGAACGACGCGAAAGGACGGCTCGATGAAGATTACGCAGTAAAAATGATACGCGCCGCGATTGACGGCGGGGTGAATTATATGGACACCGGATGGCCTTATCACGCAGGAAGAAGCGAGGTCATACTCGGAAAAGCGTTAAAAGACGGATATCGCGAAAAGACGGCGGTAGCTACCAAATGTCCGATGGGACAGATGAGGTCGTCTGAGGATTTTGACCGCGTATTTGCAGAACAACTGAACCGCCTTCAGCTTGACGCGGTTGACCTTTATATGTTCCACGGTCTTGAACAAGCGTCGTTCGACGGCAAAGTAGTGAAATACGGATTGTTAGATAAGATGGAGGAATTGCGCGACGCGGGCAAAACCAAGTTGATAGGGTTCTCGTTCCACGACGGATACGACGCGTTTATGCATATTCTCGACGGATATAATTGGGATTTTTGCCAGATTCAAATGAACTATATCGATATTGAATACCAGGCGACGCTCAAAGGACTTGAAGAGGCAGGACGGCGCGGAATAGCAGTGGTGGTGATGGAGCCGCTGCTTGGAGGAAAACTTGCCGGACTCAAACAGACCGCGCTTGAGTTGGTTGATAAAAGCAAGACTCCTGTCGAGTGGGCGCTGGATTTTCTGTGGAATCTTCCCGGGACCAGTGTCGCGCTCTCTGGTATGAGCAGCCTTGAGCAGTTGAGCCAAAACATAGAATACGCGTCGCGTTCGCAAGTCGGTATGCTGACCGATGAAGATATTTCTATGTTGATGAACGTACGCGACGCGTATAACGGGCAGATACTCGCGCCTTGCACCCGCTGCCGTTACTGTATGCCTTGCCCCGCGGATATTGATATACCAAGAGCTATTAAAGCCTACAATAACACCGCGACAGGATCATACGAAGACGCGAAGGCATATTACGACCGTCAGGTAAAGACCGGAGCCTCACAGTGTCTGCATTGCAGAAAATGCGAGGGCGAATGTCCGCAGCACCTTCCGGTAAGCGAACTTATGACAAAGATCGCCGAAGTATTTGAAAGATAAACCGTAACTATATTTCTCTTTTTCAGACGGTGTACAGTACAAGGCAAATAAAAAACAGGTTCTCCGGAAGAACCTGTTTTTTCAGTGTTTGGATAGTGTGGACTCGTGTTCGCATTATATAGTATTATCTGATGATTTTCGGGAACAATGCCGGTTTTTCAGCGGGGTCATCATCCGGAACTTCATCTTCGGGGTCGGGGGGATCGGGTTCGACACGGGCGTATAAAAGCGTCATGGACGCGATTTTTTCGGCTAATTTGTCGGTCAGATCGTTTTCGTTAAGACGCATCACCCAGTTGCCGAAAGCGACCGAAGGGATGTTCATCCGGCTTGCTGACCCTAATTCAAGATATTCCTGTATCGGAGCGATAAAAAGGTCTGCTACCGACGACATACCCGAGCGGATGATATTCAACACGTCGGTTTTTCTGTTGTTGAGACCCAAATACTCTCTGGCGAGTTTAACCGCCTTTGTCTTGCCCGAAAGCCATCCTGAAAGCGTATCGTTATCATGCGTGCCGGTATATACTACGGTATTTTTTACATGATTATGCGGAAGATATGCTGAATCGGGATTGTCAAAAGCGAATTGATAGACGCGCATTCCGGGTAAACCGGTTTCGTCTACAAATGCCCTGACATCGTCGTCAAGATCGCCGAGATCTTCCGCGACCAGTTTCAACAGAGGAAACGAAGACTTGATAAGTTCGACAAACTCAATTCCCGGACCTCTTTCCCAATGACCGTCTCTGGCTGTCTTGTCACCGTAGGGAATACAGAAATAGGTGTGAAGCCCGCGGAAGTGATCTATGCGAACCATATCAAAAAGACCGTTAAGATGCGCGAACCTAAGCATCCACCAGCGAAATCCTTCTTGCTTGTGCTGTTCCCAGTTGTAAAGAGGATTTCCCCACAACTGGCCGTCTTTGGAAAAATAATCCGGGGGAACTCCCGCGACCGCTTTGGGATTGCGCGAGTGGTCCAGCTGATAGTCCTGAGGCCAGCTCCACACATCGGAGGAGTCGGGCGAAGGATAAATGGGAATATCGCCGAAAATCCTGATTCCGTTTTCTCTCGCGTAGTCTCTGAGCGCGCCGTATTGTTTGAAGAACAGGAACTGAACAAAACGATGAAAGTTTATCTCATCCTCGAGCATGAGCCCGAAACTGTGCATGGTACTTTGCTCGCGGGTCTTTATTGATATGGGCCAATCCGATAACGGGGCGTATTTGAAATGTACCCGAAGCGCCGCGAAAAAAGAATAGTCATAAATCCAGACGGAATTGCGTTCAAGGAAGGCGGCGTAATCCGGATCACCCGGATCAAAACCGGTTTCAAAAGCTAAACGCAGCAGCGGAGCTCTTTTTTGAAACTGGATGCCGTAATCGACCGTATCCGACCGTAGCGGAAGCCCCGAGTTTTTGAGCTGGGCAGAGGTTAAAAGACCATCCTCAACCAGCATATCTAAATCAATAAAGTACGGGTTTCCCGCAAATACGCTGAAACTTTGATAAGGGGAATCGCCGTATCCGGTAGGACCAATGGGAAGAATTTGCCAGACACTCTGCTTTGCCTTGCGAAGAAAATCAATAAAACGATAGGCTTCCTTACCCATAGTTCCGATACCGTATTGCGACGGTAACGAAGATATATGCAGAAGAATACCACTTTCACGAGCCATATTACACCCCAAAATGAGCAAATAACTTGAAATATATTGAATTTATTATATCATAATTAATGAGAAAAACCAAAATTAATCAAAAAATGGGTTTGATGACAGTTATCGGAGGGTGAAGATATGGGCAGAATTCCTGAATACAGTGAAGCTATGCAGTTGCTCAGGGAATATAATAAGGAGGATTTCCATATAAAACACGCGTTGATAGTCAGCGGAGTAATGGGGTATTTTGCGCAAAAGCATGACTCCGAAAATATAGGGTACTGGGAACTCGTAGGGTTGCTGCATGATCTGGATTTCGAACGGTATCCGGAACGGCACTGCGAAAAAAGCAAGGAAATAATGGAAACCCTAGAATATGATAAAGCTTTTATCGAGGCTGTGGTCAGCCATGGATATGGTCTGGCTCAGAATGATATCAAACCTGAAAAATATATGGAAAAGGTACTTTTTGCAGTTGACGAACTGACCGGACTTATTGGAGCAGTCGCGATCATGAGACCGTCAAAGAGCGTGGCGGATCTTGAGCTGAAATCAGTAATGAAAAAGTTTAAAACCCTGTCTTTCGCCGCCGGGGTCTCAAGAGAGGTTATACGACAGGGAGCTGAGTTAATGGGAATCCCGCTGGAACAACTCATTACAGAGACTATATTTGCTATGAGAAGTCTGCCGGAAGATATTCAAAAATAAGACCTATGACGGCGCCGCCCCGCCTTGACGTGATAATGCGAATTTTTTTCTGTCATACAGCAAAGCCGCGTTGAGAACCACAAGAACCGACCCCGCGTTATGGACCAGCGCGCCGGTGACGGGATTAAGCAAAGCGAAAACAGATAGAATAATCGCGATAAGGTTTATTATCATGGATGCCGAGATGTTGAATTTAATCAGTTTCACAGTCGCGGCGGACAAACGTTTAAGGTACGGTATTTTTGATATATCATCACCCATCAGAGCGATATCAGCGGTTTCAACAGCTATATCGCTTCCCATCTGTCCCATTGCGACGCTGATGTCCGCGGTTTTTAATGCGGGAGCGTCATTTACGCCGTCGCCGATCATGCAAACGCTGCGCCCCGAGAGTTGAAGTTCCTTTATTTTCTCAACCTTCATAGCCGGAAGAAGACCTGCGAAAACACTTTTTATTCCGGATTGCGCGGCGAAGTATTCCGCCGCGCTCAGATGATCGCCGGTAAGCAGGACCGGCTCCGCTTTAACCTGCCCGAGCTCGCGTATCATTGCCGGAACGCAGGACCGAAGCGTATCGGATAACGCGGCAACGCCGAGAAAAGATATGTCGCGTCCGATAAGAATAACCGCTTTACCTTGACTTCTGAGCCGGTTCAATACCGCCGTGACCGACTTTTCTATAGTAACCCCTTCAGCTCGTAAAAAAGATTCACTCCCGCATAATACCTTACTTTGGTTTATTATAGATATTATCCCGCTTCCCGGTATCATTTTAAAGCTATCGGCGGATTTAAACGAAATTCCCTTATCCTTTGCGTGCTGTACAATAGCTTTGCCAAGGGGGTGTTCGGAGTACCTCTCCGCCGAGGCGGCAAGAACGAGAAGTTCATCCGCGGACAGTTCCGGACAGAAAGATATCACGTCACTGACCGTAAGACTTCCGTTCGTAATGGTCCCGGTCTTATCAAACGCGACGCAATCCACACGGCTCATACGTTCAAGAGCGTCGCCGGATTTGATTATTATGCCGTATTTTGAAGCCTGCCCGATAGCCGCCATAATAGAAGTCGGAGTGGCTAACGCAAGCGCGCAAGGACAGAACACCACCAGCACAGTGACCGAACGCGTGATGTCGCGCGTAAAAACAAAGACCAATACCGCGATGACCAACGCGGCGGGCACAAGCAATGATGCCCACCTGTCAACGACCCTCTGCATCGGCGCCTTATCTTCCTGGGCATCCCTGACCATGCGAATCAATTTACTCAAAGCCGAATCTTCAGAACCCTTTTCTGCCTTAATGTCAACAGAACCAAAATGGTTGAGCGTACCGCAAAATACGCTGTCGCCGATCGATTTATCGACCGGCAGCGACTCGCCGGTCATAATCGACTGATCGACCGAAGTGTCCCCGAAAACGATTTCCCCGTCTGCGGGTATGGATTCTCCAGGCAGTACCCTTAATATATCGCCCGGTTGTATCTGTTCGACCGGAATTAATTGTTCTCCGTCCGGACCTATCCTCCTGCCCTGCGAAGGAGAAAGACTTACCAGGTTCATCAAACCTTTTTTCGCACGGTCTATAGTCTTATCTTCAAGAATAGCGCCGATAGCCATTATGAAAGCGACCTCGCCCGCGGCAAAAAGCTCTCCGATGAATATCGAAGCGACCATAGCGATGGTAATCAACAGTTCTGAAGTGATACTTCTTTCAAATACAAGCTCATATACGGCCGAGTAAGCGATAGGCAGTCCCGAAATAATCACTGCGAGCCATGCCGGGTCAAACGGAACCTGAATCTCCGAGAGCATCAGCAAAAGACTTATCGCGAGGAATACGCCGCATACCGCCGTCATTATCAGACCTGAGAGAAAATCTAAAATAAAATCAGAAAAGCGTTTGACAGTCATATTACCTAAATCACCCCGTGTGTTGTGCTGACTTAGTTGTTTTCTGTGCTAGTGTATAAAGACGCAGAAAAAATAGTGTTATTTCAGCTTGCCGAAACTCTCTATGGCGCGTTTTAAATCTTCAATGGTTTCTTCCGCGTCGTTGCCTTTTGAAAGCTCCGCCACACAGTGCCGGATATGGCTGTAAAGTATCTCGCGGGCGGTGCCGGTTACGGCGGCGTTTATCGCCGAAAGCTGTGTTATTATCTCGTCGCAGTCCCGGTGCTCTCCGAGCATATTCGAAATACCCCGTATCTGTCCTTCGATTCTTTTAAGCCGGTTTCGGATTTTTTCATTATCTAAATGCTTGTCGGGATTCTTCATAATATTCCTCCATATACCCCAAGGGGGTATATTTATAATATCTCTTGATTACATTTTTGTCAATAGATAAGAAGATATCGTTCCTGTCCGGTATATCTTGCGGTAATACTTTGTGTTCATATAATCGGCGGTTATTTCGATTACCTTTATGCCAACAGCGGTCAAAGCCCGTTTCTTGTTCGCATTGAACCTTGCCAAAACCTCCGGGGTGTTGTCCCTGATTTCTATGCTCATAACGCACCTATATAAAACACCCTCCGCAGAGGGTGTGAATTGGTTAACCCCGCCGGTGATGAATCGGCGAGGTCTGAAAGGAGATGATGTGAAAACCGCT
>Ga0082212_10005324_pt1 | contig 17561 bp, 6 predicted proteins | sample TergutNt197P3_FD_71548 | JGI IMG/M metagenome (GOLD analysis project Ga0082212, IMG submission 71548) | Neocapritermes taracua P3 segment gut microbial communities from Petit-Saut dam, French Guiana - Nt197 P3 | ecosystem: Host-associated > Arthropoda: Insects > Digestive system > Gut ... | reverse complement strand
ACTGTATGTGTACTTAGCAGTCGCTGCCTTCGCTGGTTTAGCGCCTGCGTAATCAGGCATTGCGCCGTACTCGAGCTCTTGCTCGTCAAGCACTGTCGTGCCGTCCTCGTCCACGAACGTCACTGTGTACTTGTTCAATTCCGCCGTGTACTTCGCTGTGTATGTCGCGTCGCCTTCGACTTCAACAATTTCCGGAGTCCAGCAGTCAAAACTGTATGTGTACTTAGCAGTCGCTGCCTTCGCTGGTTTAGCGCCTGCGTAATCAGGCATTGCGCCGTACTCGAGCTCTTGCTCGTCAAGCACTGTCGTGCCGTCCTCGTCCACGAACGTCACCGTGTACTTGATTACCTCCCACTTCGCTGTTAAGGTCAAATCACTATAGACTGGCGATGTGAAATTGAATGGATTCTCTGCGCCTTCTTCGAACCAGCCGAGGAAGTTAAAATGGTCCTGCGAAAGGTCTGTGGGTTGCGCTATTGCCACTCCGTGAATTGCGGGAATCATGAGCGGCGCGTCGTCGCCGTTGAGCAAAGTCACTGTATAGAATCCCCATGCAGCGTCCTCTAATGTGCGCGGGCGCATCTGCTCCATCAAATCTTCAGTCATACCTTTATCGGGGCGGTAATCGACCGCCGCAAAGTCATTGGAGTTGTCGTCCGTATCCGCAAAGCCTATGCGCCTTGCAGTTTGCTGCTTGGAGAACTTCTCAACAGGTCCGCTGCCTTCAAAGAAGTTTGGCGCCCAGTTGTTGCTCGCGCCTACGAAATCCACGACTCCAATGTAACTCTGCGGGTCGTCGACAGGCAGCCCCGCCTGGTGGCAGACCAACGCGAACATCAACGCATCGTTGTTTATTACGATTTCCCAACTCATGTCAGCTTCAGGGATATACAACGTTGTCGCGGCAACATCATCCAGCCCGCCGTTCATTCGCACGAGATAGGAATGCTTTGCAGGAATGACGCCCTCGAGCGGCAGTACTTGCCATTCGTCTACTGGTGTTACCACACCGTTGGCTGGTTTTGCGTTCGTCGTGTACTGCAGTGACCATGATGATAAATCAACACCGCCATCAGTCGGGTTGTATATCTCAACAAATGAGTACTGTACTGCGCCATTGGGGTTATTTCCTGTGCCTGTAAACTGGTTGATTATCAGTTTCGCGGGGTTTTCCGGCGCCCACTTTGCGATGATCGAAACGTCGCTTGTTATCGCGGTTGTGATATCGAAGCTGCCTCCGCCTCCGCCGGCAAACCAGCCGATAAATATGTATCCATCCTTCACCGGGTCTGACGGAAGCTCAATAACACCGCCTTCCACGACTCTCAGCTCCTCTATATCCGAGCCGTTGTCCGCATCGAGCGTCACGGTGTAGTATGTGTTTCTATCTATCTCGCCCATGTATTGCACTGCGATAAATGTGAGCGTCGGGCCGTCGCCATCAACCGCGGAAGAGCAGACAGTGACCTTTCCGGCTTCTGTATGCGTGTACAAGAAAGTATATGTCTCATTTTGGCTAAACCCATTGAAAGAGAACGGTTCCCCTACAGGCGTGCCGTTGATCCGCACTTCCATCGTCCGCGCAAATCCGCCCGTCTGCTTCGATGGGTCGTTCGGGTCGTCGAATGACGGATCCCACCAGCAGTAATGTCCTGTCGTGATCTTGTATTCACCTTCAGGCAGGTACATATCATATGTGATGTCATTCGATTTATCATCGTAGTCCGGGTCGTCCGGGCGAATATCCCAGCCCACATACCCCGATGCGAGCGCCAGAGGAAGGTCGCTGTCGGGATGCGCAATCGGGAACTGAACTCCGTCTTCGTGATAACCCCATGTGCTGTATCCGTCGATGAACTTCTGGTCGGACGCGCCGTTTGTCAGAGAGCGCCCTTCTGTTGCCAGCTTGCTCTGTATCAGGTCGTACAGCGCGGATCCCCGGAGGTTTTCCCCAAGGCTGTATCTCTGAGTGTGCCCGTCGGCTTCCGCGAACAGGGTTCCGTATGAATCATTCGGATTCCCCCACATTGCAGGGTAGCCCCCCGCTGTGCCTGCATCGATGAAGTACACGAGGCCTTCAGGAATGATCGTCACATCAGCGGTTATTGTAAGGTCGGTGCCTTCTATTGCACCCGTTATTGTAATTGTATGGAAAAGCTTTGTGCCATCCGGTATCGGCTGCCAGCCGATGCTTGCCTCACCTGTATATCCGCTGTTCTCGTAATGGACAGAAATGGTTTCGGGGAGCTGGTTCTCCGCGCCGGGATATACAGCGATGCTCATATGGTCTTCGCCAATGATGCTGACTGAGTCATCCTCTATCTCTTCCCAGCTTGCGTAGAGGGTCAGCTCTTCAGTGATGGCTGTTCCAAAGTCAAACTCCTCTTGTGTTCCATGCGCGTACCAGCCGGTAAAGCGATGTCCTTGCCTGACAGGGTCTTCGGGCTGGCTTACTGTCCTGCCTGCTACTACAGAAACTTCTATAGGCTGGGCGCCGGTTCCGTCGTTAAATGTAACAATGTAGCATTCAACATCGCCGACGCGCTCCACGCCAATGAACGAAAGCGTAGGCCCGTCGCCTTCGACATGGCTCGACTTAATCGTCATCGGCCCGTCTTCAGCATGGATATATGTATATGTCTTTGTCTGCCCCTGTGCAAATCCGTTAAAGCTGAAAGGTTCGCCGCCTTCCGGCACTTCGTCGTTGAACAGTATCTCCATTGTACGGGCAAAGCCGCCCGTTTGCATCGATGGATCATTCGGGTCGTCGTATTGCGGATCCCACCAGCAGTAATGGCCTGTTGTGATGTTGTAAATACCTTGCGGAAGATCCAGCACATACTCGACGTACTTGTTTTTATCCGAATATACATCCCAATCGTCATATCCGACATAGCCTGACGCCAGCTTTTGATCCAGAGTCCTGCCGAACAGGTACACCGGGAACTGGTACGCGTCTTCGCGCAAGCCCCAGCTTCCGTCAAATAGCTGGTCGGAAACGCTGTTTCTCAAGTTTTCTCCGTGCTTACCCAGCAGTTCAACTGCTAAATCGAATGAGACAGAGCCGCCTGTGTAGCCAACTTCATTTCCATTCACCAGGCTGCCGTCAGGGTCTACCGTCATATAGCTCGCCGTGCCGGACAGTTCCTCTGACGTTCCGGCATCGATGAAGTACATCAGGCTGCGCGGGAAAACTTCGACCAGCGCTGTAACAATGCCTTCATATCCATCGATAGTTCCGGCTAGTTCGATTGTGTCATATTCTTTTGTGTCCATGAACGCAACAGTATCCCAGATGACTTCTGCTTCGCCGGCTGTTCCGTTTCTGTACATGACAGCCACAGTCTCCGGCAGCGAAGAATTGTCACCCGCGAAAGCGGCTGTATGGACAGACTCTACGCTTTTGATTTCATCATCGGTCACATCCTGAATGCCTATGAAAGAGAGTACTGCTCCGTCGCCGCCCATATGCTCGACTTGAATCGTGAGCGAGCCGCCTTCATGTTCGTAAAGGTTAGTGACCAGAAGTGTGTCGCACAGATTAGAAAACGTGAATACATCGCTGTATGCAATGCCGTTATAGAACACCTGCATCGAGCGGGGGTATCCCCCGACGGGTTCGTCGCTTTCGTCAAGCATGAGGCTCCACCAGCAGTAATGCCCGGTTGTGATCTCATATTTTCCTGCAGGCAGGTCAAGAACATATTCTATCGCTTTGTTCTTTTCCGCGAAGTCTTCATTATCGTCGTACCCGACATATCCTGACGTGAGTTTCCCGTCGAGCTGCCCTTCATGCACAGACGGAAATTGGTATGAGCCTTCCACAAGGCCCCACCCTGCCGAGCCATTATATATCTTGTCGGAGACTTCGTTCACAATAGCCCTGCCGCTCTGCGCCAGCTTTTCCTTAACAAGATCATATGCCCGCGAGCCATTGAGGTGGTTGTTGTCGCCATAATTATCGCGCCAGTTCCCGCTGACTACATGGTATGTGCCAATGCCGTCCGGATAGTCGCCTGCCGTGCCTGCGTCGATGTAATAGACAAGGCCGCGCGGAATAACTTCGACGACTGCGACTATCATCTTCAGGCTCCCGGTAATAGTGCCTGTAACTGCGACTGTTTCATATGCGCCCGCTGTGTCAAGCTTCGCAGTATCCCACGCGATTCCGGTAAAACCTGTCGTGCCGTTGTCGAACTGCACTTCGAGCGATGCCGGAAGGCTGCCGCTTTCGCCTTCGTAAACCGCGAAGCGCAGCGGCGTAAGTATCTCAACAATGCCGTCTGAAGGCGCAAAGGAATGCAGCGCGGCCATAAACGGTCCATTTTGATCGACACGCCGGGCCATCCAGTCCTTCATCGCTATGACTTCCGCAGCCCATTCGTTTGCGCTGGAGGTGAACGGCCAGCGGATCCTGTGCTGGACAAGCGCCGTTTCGATTTCTCTTGCCAGTGTATCGACTGTGCTTGTCATCACATCCAGGCTGAGCCAAGAGCCGAGGGCGTCGAGGTATCTGGAGACGAACTCCTGCCTGAACCTGTCGTTTTCCATCAGCTTGCGGAAGAAATAAAGGTTGTCGTTGTCTTCGCCGCTGCCCGGCTGCTTAAGTGTGTCCGCAATGGTGTTATAGCTCGATTGGCCTTTATCACTGTCTTCGTAGCCCCAGGACTTATCAGTATCATACAGCATCCAGCGGAATCTGCCATCATGTCCGGGGAGGCCGTCGTCCGAGCCGGTGTAATACCAAACGCGCTGGTTGTTGCCGTGGTATGTGAGTGTTCCGTATTCAGAAGCCCAGGAACCGCTGAACTGGACCCAGTCTGTGTTACCGCCGAGAGTCTCGACTATCACGTAGTCGATGAGGCTGTCTATGTCCAGTATACTTTCGAGGTAATCATATGCCTCGTCGGTGTTCATATCGCTGATGTTTTCGACCTCATTTACCCTGGCTTCGTAGTAGGCGATCGATTCCGGTGTGTTGTCTTCCGGAGAGGTGTTCCCGATACCTGTCGGATTTTCCAGAATCTGATAGTTGCCGGCGGAGCCCCCGTAGTGCTGGGCGAGGTACTCGTCGTCGAAGCGCTCGAGCATTTCGTAGACGCCCCAGAACTCGCCGTTGATAAACAACGCTACCGGGCGGTAGCCCTGCGTTTCAATTGACTCAAGGCTGCCTGCCAGCACGCTTGTGGTCGCGTCGCGCAAATAAGACCTTGCGGCGTCGTTTCCGCCCGCGCGCAACAAGAAACGTTTGAAGCCCCCTGTGATCGCGTTGCCATTCGCGTCGCTGACCTTGCCGTTAAACAAATCGTAATCGACTGAACTGCTTCCGTTTATAATGGGCAGAACGCTTTTCCCGTCGACATTTGTGCTTAATGACCCCGTTCTCGCGTAGAAACGCAGTGATTTCTGCGGGAAGTGCCTTGAAGCGCCTCCGTGTATCCGCAGCCCCATGCCCTGGTCGATAGCCGCGTCGGTTTGCCACCCTGCGCCTTTAGCCGGATCGAAAACCTCCATGTACACGGGACGTTCCCATTCGCTGCCCTTTTGGTCAAAGTTGTACGGCCCCGTGGCGTGTTCGCTTTCCGGTCCTTTTACGTAGATTCCGTTGTTGTCAAAGTCAAAGAGATACCCTGCGGGCGTCGACATTGAGACGATTGGAATGTCGCCGTATAGCGAGGCGATGTCGTCGTTAACGAAATATGAATTTACGTATATGTCTGAGATTGGCTTGCCGTCGCTGTCAAACAGCATAGCCTTAACGACTGTGCCGCGGAAAAGCTCTTCTATTTCATTACGGTTGTATGAAGGCATTTCGTTGCGGGGGCCGGTCGTGTGTATGTTATACAGGAGTTCATGCGGGTCGTCCTCAGTTCCCGCGATACGCTCCGTCATGCGCAGCGCTTGTGTATACACTTCTGATTCGATTGTCGGATTGCTGCCGTCCATCGTATACCGAATGGTAGCTCCAATCGCTTCAGTTGTCAGCGCAAGGTCGAACTCTTCCGTGTAAATCCCGGCAGGAGCGCTGAACTCAATCGTGCCTTCTGTAGAACTCGGAGGCGGCGGCGGTATCAAATCCAACCCCCACGGGCCGTCGCCTGACCAGCGCGGTCTGTATGTTTCAATGTTCTGTCCCGCGACGCCTGTTGCGCGGTAATCAGCGGACTCAAAATCGTACCAGTTCTGGTTATAATCGGAAAAGTTTATTCTGCGTATAGCCTGCTGCTTTGATATTTTCGAAGCCTGGGCAGCGCCCCAGAAGAAATCGACATCTCTGTCGTTCCCCGCCCCGACGAAGTCAACTACTCCGTCATCGGCGTCCGGCATCCCGTAAGGGAGCTGATCGTTGTGCGCGACCAACGCAAACATTAAGGAGTTGTTGTCCATGCCGAGTATGTCTGTCCATTCCTGGTCGAACCCGTAGACCCCTGTCGCCCATTCCTCAAGAATGTTGCTCAGTACTAACCGATTGCTGGCATGCGTGTATTCCCCCCTCATACGCACCAGGTATGAGTGGCGCGGGGGGATAACTCCGTCTTCGTTTCCAATCAAGTTAAGGACCTGCCAGCTTGTGTCGCCGTTTTTCATATACTGCAGGGACCATCCGCTTATATCTACCGGTTTGTCGGTCGGGTTGTAAATTTCCACAAAGCCGTGCGAGATAGCACCGTCCGTATTAACCCCTACCGCTGCAGCTTGGTTGATGATCAGCTGAGCGGGTTTGTCAGTTGCATCCTTGTCTTCGAACACTGCCTCGATCGTCATATCTCCGTCTGTCATATCAAAGGTGAACTCAGAACCGGTAACGTCCTCGCCATTTACGTTAAAGCGGACAAACCGCGAACCGGAAGAAGGCGCTGCTTTAACGGTCTGTACCAGTGCCGCAAACTCTTCGTAGACGCCTGCGTCAGTGTCCGTACCGTTGAACTGCAAACTCCCGTTACCGGAAATCAACACTGTCAGCGTTGCCTTTTCCAACTCGTCGGAAATCTTAGCCAGGCCTCTGGCGATGCCGCTTATATTGGGATCCGTGCTGACGCGCGCTTCCATCATCGTCTTGATCCAGTTAAGCTCGTTTTCCCACGAGCCGGAATCCAGCGAATAGCTCCAGCGGTGTTTCTGCTCGTTTACTATCGGCCGTATTTCCACTGCTATTTTATTTAGCGCAGCGAACATGTTCTCAAGGCTGAGAGCAGAGTTAAGCACTGCTTCATAGCGTTTAATGAACTTCGCTTTAAAAGCGTCGTTCTGCATCAGCTTGTAGAAGAAGTAATGGTTCTTGCTTGGAGCGTTTTCATTAAGCAGCATTGAAATGGTATCAAAAGCCATCCCCTGCGCCCCGGCGCCTTCGCCGCCTCCGTTTGAGCCGAGTCCGCCAAGGAAGGCCATATCGCTATCTTTAAGCAGGAATCGGTATTTCCCGTCCTGCCCCGGTACGTCTGTCGGGTGGCCTGTGTAGCGCCATATCTCGTTGTTGTTGCCGTGGCGCTGCTTGTTGTAGTTTGTTCTGTTGACCCAGTCGTTGTCGCCTATAAATGTCTTTATTATCGTATAGTCTATGAGGCTGTCCTCGTCGACATATTCCAGCACCTTTGCGTACGCTTGGGGGGTGTTCATGTCTTGGATTTCGTCAAGCGCGGCGACGACGCTATTGTAGTAAGCAATCGCTTCCCGTGTTCCGTTCGCGTCTGTCATTGGCTGTATCGTACTCGGGTTTTCAAGGATCTCATAATTATCCTTGCTGGTGTTGTAATGCTGCGCTAAATAGTATTCGTCATAGCGTTCGCACAGTTCGTACAGACCCCAGAACTCCCCGTTGAGGAAGAGTATTGCCGGCCGGTATGCCTGCGACTCGTTAGCGAGGTCCGCTGCCAATACATTCGTGAGCGGGTCGCGCAGCATGGCGAGCGCAATGTCGTTGCCATGCGCACGCATCGTGAAGCGCTGGAAACTGCCCGTGATCGGGTTGCCGTTTATATCCCGGGCTGCTCCTGCGAACAAGTCATAGTCTACGCTGCTCGCGCCATTGTGGAGCGGGCGTCCGTCCACCACGCCGTTACGGGCGTAAAAACGCAGTGACTTCTGCGCGCTGTTGCGCGACACCCCGCCGTGTATGCGCGCGCCCATCCCCTGCGAGATCACGCGGCTGTAATTTGCCAGCGGGTCAAACATTTCAAAGTGTACCGGGCGCTCCCAGCTCTGATCCCAGTTCCAGACTATTCCGTTCCACTCCGGCCGGTTGTCGGGGTAGATATAGTTCGAGTCACTATCGTAATTTCCGCGCACGTATATCCCTGTATCGAGATCAAAGAAATAATCCGAGGGGGTGGCGACAGATATTATCGGCAGACTACCGTACCTTGTAAATATATCTTTATTTACAAAGTAGGAGTTTATCACAACCCCGGAAACCGGGTTGCCGCTCAAATCAAACACTTGTGCTTTTACTACGGTTCCTTTATAGACAGTACCGAGTTCAGGGCGCACATAAGTGCCGTGCATAGAAAGCGCGCTGGTGGTATAGGGTTTTTGCACCATCACTTCATGGTCAGATGTGCGGTCTCTCATGGTCAGCGGACCGCTATATGCCTCCGAGCCCGCTGTCGGGTCCTCGCCGTCAAGCGTATAACGGATTACATAGCCTAGTTCCGCGGCCGGGTCCCCGGCAATCGTCAGCTCCAGGTCGAATTGCGCCTCGTAAAGCCCGGCGGGGCTGCTGAACCCGACCGTCACTTCACCCGGCTCTTCCGGCAGCGGCGATGCGTCGCCTATCGTCCATGCGCCGTCTCTCAGCGAGCGCGGGCGCATAAGAAGCACACTTTGATCGGAAATACCCGACGAGTTGTTGTTTGGTTGACTTTTGTCGGGTGAGCGGTAGTCGATGATCTCAAAATCAACGATATTGTTGTCCGTATCCTTAAAGTCTATTCTGCGGACTGCTTTTTGCTTGGACATGCCGTTTTTAGGAGCGCCTTCGCCGTAATCGAGAGGTACCGAAGGAGCATTATATGCCCCGACAAGGTCCACGACGCCTTCTTCAGCTCCCGGGGCGCTGTCAGTCAACAGGTTCTGGTTGTCCACCAAGGCAAATTTGTAGGAATCGTTGCTTATTACGATTGACCAGTCTTTGTCGGCATAGTAAATCTCATATCGCGTGTTGACAGTGCGGCCGCCGTTTGCGCGTACCAGGTATGACGTATACGGAGGAATCACACCGTTCAGATCGAGTTTGCTCCATGAAGCGCCGTTTTCCGCATATTGGAGCGACCATGTGGACAAATCCACCGTCTCGCCTGTTGGGTTATATATTTCAATAAAGGAGTGGGACACCGATCCGTCGGCGTTCTTGCCGTTGCCGTATGCCTGATTGATAATAAGATGATCCGACATTTCCGGCGGCTCAGGCGGAGCGACATAAACAACGAGCGCGTTCATTGCGTTACGGAGGGTTACATAAGCCTCTTCTATTTGCTCGTTTTCCGCATCTTCAGCAGCGGCGGTTTTGATCGCTGTCTCCAGCGCAGCCGCAAATACGCTCCAGCTATCGAGCGTATAGTTTGATTCGACCTTTTCGTTTGCCAATGCAATAAGGTCGTCTAAGTCCGCTTTTGTATATACGGGGTCGGTTGGGTCGACTGGGTCTGTAGGGTCTGTCGCCCCGCAGATTTTATCGCCTGTTATTACTATGTTGTTAATGGATGTGTTGCCGTTTCTTCTATCTGCGATAGTGGAGTAGGCACTGTCAACCATATATACTCTGAGGTACACATCGCTTTTGTCGGAGATTTCCGAAGGCAGCGCTTCATTATCATACGCCTGTCTGAGATCGCTGTATTCATTTGTCGCAGGATTTCTCGAAACGTTGATTTTGCTGTTCGGTATTTCTATGAATGGCCCCTCCGGGCCAACAATGCTGTAAGCAAGCGCAAAAGACGCAGGGCCGCTCCCTGTAGATTTTTGGGTGTCGGAAAAGCGGATATTCTCATATCCGGTTGTTTCAAACTTTATTTGGAATGCAGTCGCTGTGTCTACGGTGATACCTGCGTCGATCGGGTCGCTGCCAACTGAACGCCACCCCCTGTCATCTCCGCTAAGATTTTCATCAGCTGCTGCATTGTTAAGAACAATTGGCGTCCTTACTGTGCCATTATTGGCTCCAATTGTCACCTGACTATTCCTGTGCCAAGCTGTCAGGTCTGATACATCCGCATAGACCCCATCGTCTGCCCTGAATCGAGCGCCATCGTCTGCGGCGGCGGTCGTTTCCATTCTCATCAGCTTCATCAGTACGACGTCGGTTTCCGGTTCAGGCTCCGCTGCCATCGCGACAAGCGACAGGGGCAGCATACCGGCGACCATGATGAGTGTCAGCAGTATTGACAACAATTTCATAGCCATATTCTTTTTCTTGCTACGTCCAAACCATCCAAACAAAGTATCCATTTTTCCGCTCTCCCTAATACATAATAGTTGTATGAGCCCGGCGTTAATTACCGGACACGACAATGCTGGCTGCCGCTGTTACTGTGCAAACAGTTTCGCTGCTGCCAAGCTCGTATGCAGTGATTATTAGCAAAGCTTTATACTCGCCCTCTTGCAGAGCTTTTGCCAAAGTGACGCGCCCGACGCCCGCCGATGGCGGAACCGGGTCTGATTCAAACAGCGTTTCCGCTGTTTCCTCCAGGACTATCTTGAATGCAAGGTCATATTGGTTCTCACCCGGGTTTGCAAGCAGGATCTCAACGTTTTCGTCATTTGCGGGGAAGTTGATCGCTGCAAAACCAGGAACCATAAAGCTAAATGTGTCCTTGTCATCAAAAAAAGGCGTCTCCGAAAGTGGGGGACGCTCATCATCGATGACGGTATAAGGCTGCTCCGCCACTGTCGTGAAGTATGTCGCCGTCGCTGTGATAGCGCATGCGCACAGTAGCATGGCAGTGGTCTGCAGCAATCTGCGTATCCGCGTTTTCTTACGCGACTTCATTATTTCTGCGCGCATCAGAGCTTTTTTTGCGATTTCTTTGCTGTCAAGCATTACATATACCTTTCCCTTTAAATAATACGATATTAAATAATTATTCACGCTTCGAGCGCGTTTAGAAAAAAGCCTATTACTATATTAGTGTTAATTTTTCCTCTTTTATTACACTTTTTTGTGAATTTTTTTATTTATTTTTATGTGTTCTTCAATCACTGTCTTGCGTTCTAATGACTACTTATTGCAGACATGTGATTTTCCCTAAAACGCTTATGCCAGGCGCCGCACTCAACTAACAGACGTGAAGCTGCTGACTGCGTTAATACTGCTCAGAGGGTATTCGGTGTTTACTTTATGACATACTTGCTATAAAATACAAAAAAAAGGAGTGTGTAGCTGCTTATGAAACTAAAATGGAAAATCGCTATACCAGTGTTGGCTCTTTTACTATTGTCCACATTGCTGACTACCATGATCAACTACTTCATAACCAGAAGCACAGTTGACACAGTAGTCGAAAACATCATTGAGTCAAATCTGGACACGCTGGTCAGCGAGGTAGAACGTGCTGCAAAAACAGAGCAAGTGATAACCAGCGAGATCGACATGAAAAACATCGCGCTGACCCGCGCATTTGCGGAAATCGTCCGTCTGCATGCTGCCGGCGGCGAGCTTGACCTTCAGGACGACGTGCTCTTCCAGCAGATATCTGATATGCTTAGCGTGTCGGAAGTGCATGTCATGGACGACGAAGGCGTCTTGATCGGCGGCAGTATCGAGGGATATTACGGATTCGACTTTAAAACTTCCGACCAGACGATACCCTTTCTGAAGATACTTGAAGACCCTTCATATGAGCTTGCGCAAGAGCCGCAGCCGAATGGAGCGGAGCAAATTTTATTCCAGTATATCGGCACAGCACGCACAGACGAAAAAGGCATCGTCCAAGTCGGGCTTGACGCGCAAGTAATCCAAATGTTCCATGAGCTGCTTGATGTTGCGAACACAGCAAGAGATCTTCGCACCGGCTCGACCGGGCGCGCATCGATCATTCAGGACGGAATCATCGCTTTCAGCCAGAAAACAGAAAAAATCGGGCAGGTCTGCGCTTCTGAAGAGTGGTACAAGCAAGTATCCGCAGGCCGGGGAAAAGAATGGATAGTCATAGACGGCGAAACATTTTACGCGGGGTACGCAAATATCGGCGGGATGACGTTACTTGTCTTGTTCCCTCAAGCGGAGTATAACGGTTACCTTTCCCCTGCGCTAAACAGCAGCGCCGTCGGTTTGATCATTGCAGTACTGATAACCGTGATAATATTCCTGTTAGTCACCAAATCGCTCAAACCGCTGGTTTTCCTTTCTTCTTTCATGAGACAAGCGGGTACGACCGGCGATATAGCGCTGCGCACCGAGGATGCAGAAGCAATAAAGAAGTTAGCGCAGTCACACGACGAGATCGGGCAGACGGCGGATGGCTGCGCCAGCCTTTTCCAGCACATCACAAAAATCGCAACAGAGCTGCAGAGCGTCGCAAACGGCGACCTGACAGTCAGTATCGAGCAGCTTTCTGAAGCGGATACTATGGGTAAATCCTTAAACCACATGGTTGACACACTCAACAGCATGTTCTGGGGCATCAACGATTCCGCCAAGCTTGTTCTGTCCGGGTCCAAACATGCTGCAGACGGAGCCCAGGCTCTTGCGCAAAGCTCCACACAGCAAGCTGCTTCCGTGGAAGAGTTGTCCGCGTCTGCTAATGAGATCGCGCAAAAAATCACTGAAAACGCAGTGATTGCCACAAAGACTTCGAATCTCTCTGAGACGATAAAGGAAAACGCTGAAAAGGGAAGCCGTCAGATGGACGAAATGACAGCGGCGGTCTCGGAAATCGACCGTGCGAGCCAATCCATAGGCAAAATCATTAAAACGATCGACGATATAGCTTTCCAGACCAATATCCTCGCACTCAACGCCGCCGTGGAAGCAGCCAGGGCTGGTCAGCACGGCAAGGGGTTTGCAGTCGTTGCTGAGGAGGTGCGCAGTCTTGCTGCAAAATCCGCGGACGCTGCAAAGGATACCGGAGCTTTAATCGCAAACTCAATGGAAAAAGCTGAACTGGGTTCGCGCATAGCAGAGGAAACTGCAGCCAGCCTCGCGGAGATCGTATCAGGTATAAATGAGAGCACCCTGCTAATAAATGATATTGCAAGGTCATTAGAGACGGAATCAATGGATGTGTCGCAGATAAATGTCGGAATCGACCAGGTAGCAAGCGTCGTACAGCAAAACAGCGCCACTGCAGAAGAAAGCGCAGCCGCTTCCGAAGAGATGAGTTCTCAGTCCGCTGTCCTTCAAGACTTGATCTCACAGTTCCGGCTCAAAAGCAGCAGAGCCATAGGTTTACCGCAAGCGCAGCCCCGCGCTTTGCTGACAGAATCATCCGAAACTTTCAGGTAGCCATCTCCGGGCTGCCTTTGCATACTAACTATTACAGAAGGTTCGTTCGTATAGTTTACTGCATTGTTGACTATGCAGCGCAAATAGTATATCCTTTACAATATCTTAAAAACAATTTGGAGGTACATCATGGCATACTTGGGTGAAAGCATCCCGAAGCTCGGTTTTGGGCTAATGCGCCTGCCGATGAAGGAGAAAGCCGTCGACATTGATCAGACAAAGGAAATGGTTGACCTGTTCATTAACAGCGGTTTCACATATTTCGACACCGCATACGGTTATATAGAGGGCAAGTCCGAAGAAGCCGCAAAGGAGGCAATCGTTGACCGTTTCCCAAGGGAGAAGTTCAAACTTGCGACAAAGTTACCCGCATGGGCGGGGGCAAAGACAGCAGAGGACGCGAAGCAGATGTTCTGGACTTCGCTCAAGCGCACAGGCGCGGAGTATTTCGATTTTTATCTTCTGCATAATCTGGGCGCTACGCGCACAAAGAGCTTTGATGATTTCAATATTTGGGATTTTGTCCTCGAGCAGAAGGAAAAAGGCCTTATTAAGCATGTCGGTTTTTCCTTCCACGACAAAGCCGATCTGCTTGACAAGATTCTGACTAAGCATCCGGAAATGGAGTTTGTCCAGCTGCAGATAAACTACGGTGACTGGGACAGCGGTTCTGTCGAGTCGCGCAAGTGCCACGAAGTAGCAAGGAAGCATGGTAAATCAGTTGTTATCATGGAACCGGTCAAAGGCGGCATGCTCGCAAATCCTGCGCCTGAAGTTAAAACTGTTTTCGATGAAGCAGGCTCCGGGCTGTCGTATGCATCGTGGGCTATACGCTTCGCTGCGTCTCTCGAAGGCGTGATTACAGTTCTCAGCGGGATGTCCACGCTTGAACAGATGAAGGACAATGTCAGTTATATGAAGGATTTCCGCCCGCTCGACAGCAAAGAGCAAGCAGTCGTCGCAAAGGCCCAAAAGGCGCTGTCCGAGATCCCGTCAGTGCCATGCACATCCTGTGAATACTGCGTCGAGGGTTGTCCGAAAAACATAAGGATACCAAGCATTATGGAGATGCTCAACCGGGAAATGGTCTACAAAGACCCCCGCTCCGCAAGGTTCGGCTACGGCTGGGAGACGCAGTTCGGCGGCAAAGCTTCAGACTGCATCGAATGCGGCAAGTGCGTGGAAGTTTGCCCGCAGCAGATAAAGATCCCCGACGTGTTAAAAGACGCAGCAGCAAAGTTTGAAGGGTGATCAGGGATCAGGGGGCAGTAGCAGAGTATAGTTTTTTCAATCGTTAACGCACGAACAAAGTTCTGTCATGCTAATAGAAACAAAAAAACACGTAAAAACCGCCGTTAATCGGCGGTTTTTCCACTAACATCTCACTATATCCTGTATCCTAGTTCCTAAATCCTAAGCGCTTTAGCGCGTTGCCCTTGACCCCTGACCCCTGACCCCTGAGCCCTGAACAACCCTAACTCGCTTTTGCATCGATCGCCAGCTTTGCCGTACCGCAAAGCTGCGTGAACGACTCGGGCGAATGGATCGCCATTTCGGAGAGCATTTTGCGGTTCATTGTGATGCCGGACAACTTCAAGCCGTGCATGAAACGCGAATAATTCATGCCGTTTGCCTTGCATGCCGCATTGATTCTCATTATCCAAAGCTGCCTGTAATCCCTCTTCTTGCGTTTGCGGCCTACGTATGCATAAGTGAGCGATTTCATCACAGCTTGATTAGCCATCTTAAAATGCTTTGACTTTGAGCCCCAATAGCCTTTTGCTAGTTTCAGAATCTTGTTTCTTCTTTTGCGCGTCATCATCGCCCCTTTTACTCTGGCCATTTAAAGTCCTCCTTTGGAATGATTACGCATAAGGCAACATACGCTTGACTTGTTTGACGTTCGTTGCATCCACAACAGCGGCCTTGCGCAGCTTACGCTTGCGTTTAGGACTTTTTTTACCTAAAATGTGTTGTTTGTTACATTTATGATAAGTTAACTTACCTGTTCCTGTAACTTTGAAACGTTTTGCCACCGATTTTTTGGTTTTTAATTTTGGCATTCCTTTGTTCCTCCTGTCTGAAAATATCAAGCAGCCTATGGTCTTGGCGCTAAAAACATGGCCATGCTCCGTGCTTCCATCTTTGGCGGCTTGTCAACCACGCCATATGACGAAACCTGCTCCGCGAAACTATGCAAAATTTTATAGGCAACATCGGTGTGGCCAAGCTCACGGCCACGGAAACGAACTGTTATCTTCACCTTATCGCCGCTTTCTAAAAACTCGATCGCCTTACGTATTTTGACATTTATATCGTGCGTGTCAATATTTGGCGAAAGACGCAATTCTTTTATGTCTATGGTTTTTTGTTTCTTACGCGCTTCCTTTTCTTTTTTCGTCTGTTCAAACTTGAATTTGCTGTAGTCCATCAGTTTGCAAACGGGCGGCTTTGCCGTGGGCGAAATTTTTACAAGGTCAAGTTTCCTTTCATCCGCCAGGTGCAGCGCGTCCTTCGACGACATTATGCCAAGCTGTTTTCCGTCAAAATCGATAAGCCGGACTTCCTTATCCCTTATTTGTTCATTGATTATAAAATCCGTAATACAAAAACACCTCCATGATGAATAAAATAAAAAAGCGGGCGCGAAAGCCCGCTATAATTAATACGCGTAAAAACCGTAAAAACAGACCCTGAGCCAAAATTCGGCGGACGGGTGAGAAGCGGGGCTTCTGCTTGGCCCGCGTATAGTAGCATGAGAGGAAAACGATGTCAAGCGCGCAATGAATCCGCCGCCTTTAGCGTTACCGCGCACTCGCATCTTTTTTTGTGCAGCTCGCAGCCGAGCTCGTACGGCTTGTTCATATCGCCGTTCATATTGTGCGCGTTCGCGGCGCAGCCCCCGCCGCAGAGGTATTTGGCCCAGCAGGCGGAGCATTCGCTTTTAGTAAAAATACTCGCGCTTTTGAACTTGTCGACTATTTTCCGTTCGGTTATCCCGCCGAACACCGAACCGATTTTATAACCGTCGGCGCCGACAAATTGATGGCACGGGTACAAATCGCCGTTCGGCGCGACCGCCGCGTATTCGTAGCCGGCGCCGCACCCTTTTATCCGCCTGGCAAGGCACGGGCCGGTTTCAAGATCGACGTTGAAATGAAAAAAATTAAACGGCCTGCCCTGCTTGGCCCTGTCGCGCATAGCGAGCGCGAGTTTTTCGTATTCGGACGATAAAGCGCCCATTGCGTCCGATTCGGGCGATAAAACGCCCAATTTGTCCGAACCGAAATCCAGCGTCGGATCCGCGGGAGATGCGACGGGTTCCAGCGAAATATTTACAAACCCCAAATCCGCGAGGTGGAGCGCGTCCTCCGTAAAATCCATGTTCCGCGCCGTATAAGTGCCCCGCACATACCAGCTTTTGTCCCGGCATGCGACCGCCGTCAAAAGTTTTCCGACTATTTCGTCGTATGTGCCGGCGCCGTCCGGCCGAACGCGCATTCTGTCGTGCGTCTCTTTCCTTCCGTCGATGCTCAAAACAAGGTTGTCCATGTTTTCATTTAAGTAAGCAATCGTCCCGCCGTCCAGCAGGCGCCCGTTTGTCGTCAGCGTGAACCGGAAATTTTTGCCCGCGGCCTCGCCTACCCTCCTTGCATATTCAACCGTATCTTTTACCGCAGCTAAATTCATCAGTGGCTCGCCGCCGAAAAAATCGATTTCTATGTTCCTTCTGCCGCCTGATTCAGCCGCGACGAAGTCTATCGCGGCGCGCGCCGTCCGGCTGTCCATCAGCCCGCGTTCCTGTCCGTACCCGCCTCCCGACGCGAAGCAGTATGCGCAGCGCATATTGCAATCGTGCGCCATGTGCATGCACAGCGATTTATATACATATGTGTCTTCCATTTCATCCATGCCCGGCGGCGGTTCGTCCGGCGCGAATATCTGGCCTTCTTCAATAAGGCCCGAGAGTTCGCGCAGGGCCTCCTCCGTTTCGCGCGCGCCGTACTTTGACCGGATGCGTTCAATCGCGCCCGCCCGCTCTTCTTCCGAACCGCCGGCAGATAAACCGCGTGCGAGTTCCGCGGTCAGCCCGTCAAAAACAAACAGCGAGCCCGCGTTGGCG
>Ga0082212_10005323_pt1 | contig 17562 bp, 14 predicted proteins | sample TergutNt197P3_FD_71548 | JGI IMG/M metagenome (GOLD analysis project Ga0082212, IMG submission 71548) | Neocapritermes taracua P3 segment gut microbial communities from Petit-Saut dam, French Guiana - Nt197 P3 | ecosystem: Host-associated > Arthropoda: Insects > Digestive system > Gut ... | reverse complement strand
AGGAAGGGCCTGCAATGTTCTTTGCGCTCTGTTGTGAGCAGGTACATGCGGTGCAGTTCCTCAAACGAACACCTGAACTCTGCGTAGCGCTCAGGAGAACACGGCAGGCCATTGTTGACGCCGAGCGCTTCAACGATATGCTGCCGGCAGGCCGGGCAGTTCCAGCACTGGCCTATCTCGCCCATGGCAATGGCATCGCCGATTCCCGCGATCATATCCGCGAGTATGTTTTTTGTGAAATAAACATCGTTGTGCGCCAGAAGCAGGAAATCACTGTCCGTGGCTTCCCAGGCGTGCTGATACCGTATGGATCGCCGGTAGTCGCCGTCAGGCAGGCGCTCCGCAACAAGCTCGTCAATGCCGAGCCAGTGCGGGGGCGCAACGAGGGTTATCTTGTCGGAGATGCTCGCCAGGAAGGAGAAATCCACGGAATCGTATTTCGTCCCGACGCTCTCGACGGTCAGGAACAGCGTTCCGATGTTCCGCGATGAATGGCGCAGCAGGGAAAGAACGCACAGGGCCGTTTGGCGCGGCTTGCCGAAGACGTTTATGGCGACGTCGGCTTTAACGTCCGTGAACCCCATCGGAGAGCCTCGCCTTCCGGCGGCCGCCGTTTATGCGTACCGGTTTTTCGGCTTGATGCGGGCGGCCTTGCCCTTCAGAGCGCGCAGGTAGTAGAGGCGGCTGCGGCGCACGCTGCCTTGGGTGACCACTTCGATGTGATCGATGAAGGGCGAATGCAGGGGAAAAATACGCTCGACGCCCACGCCGTCCGACATCTTGCGCACCGTGAAGGTGGCGCTGGTGACGCCCCGGCGGATGCGGATCACGTTGCCCTGGAACACCTGGATGCGTTCCTTTTCGCCCTCCACAATGCGCAGATGCACCTTGATGTTGTCGCCGGACTTGAAGGCCGGAATATCCACGCGCTGGTGTTCACTTTCAATATGCCTCAAGATATTCATATATAAACTCCCTGAAAGTACTCAGAATCAACGTCAAAGCGCGGTTGATCCAGAATTGGAATTGACGCTTGGGTCGGGAACTGATTTCAATACCAGTCTCCAAGTATCCTGTCCAGCATAATCGCGACGGCGGATCGCACCGGCAGATGATTGTATCCGGAAATGCAGCGCAGCGGGCGCAACGCCGCATCGCACAAAGCCAGGGCTTCAGGCGCCAGGCCATGCCCCGTGCCGAACACCAGCAGAACCGGCCGCCGCTCCAGGGCCGCGCGCACCTGCGCCGGGGTAATCGCGGCGGAGAACCGCGCTTTCTTCCGACAGCTCAAACGGGCACTGGTCGAGATCACCAGCGGCCGTTCGCCCGCGCGCTCCGTAACGCGGCTAATCGCCTCCGCGAGGCTATCCGTACCCTGCGCCAAAGAGAGGGCTTCCGCCCGATCCGGGTTGGTGCGGGCCGCCGGCCCCATGCACCAGTGCGCGAGGATGCTTTCCAGAAGCGCCCGCTGCTCCACAAGGGGCGTCGCCACATACAGCGCGGCCGCCCCATACGTGCGCGCGCAGCGGGACAGATCATGCACGTCCAGGTTTGTCAGCGAAACCGCAACGCTCTTGTTCCACTTGTCCAGCACCGGATAGTGGACAAGGGCGATCGAAAGGTTCCGGCCGGCGCGCGCGCGATCCATCCCGGCCAGACAGTCGAGATCAACGCGCGTCAATTCGGCCGCGTCCAGCAGATCCGGCCGCATGCTTAAGGTGCGCCGCAGCGACTCCGCTCGCCGCCAGGCCGCGATTTTTCCATGATCCCCGGAGCGGAGCACTTCGGGCGCCGGCCGGCCCTCAAATTCTTCCGGCCGCGTATAATGCGGGTATTCCAGAAGCCCGGAGGAAAAACTTTCTTCCTCGCCCGAAGCCTCCTTTCCCATAAAGCCGGGGATAAGCCGGGCGACCGCCTCCAGCAGCGCCAGAGCCGCCGTTTCACCGCCGTTCAGCACATAGTCGCCGACGCTCACGGCCTCAAGGCCGAAGGCTTCTTCCAGCCGGGCGTCTATGCCTTCATAGCGCCCACAGACCAATGTCAGCGCCTCTTCCTGCGCCAGTTCGACCGCCAGGGCCTGCGTCAGCAGCCTGCCGTGGGGCGCGAGCAGCACCATACGCCCCGGCCGGGCAATGCCGCGCAGGGTTCGGGCCAACGGATCCGACAGCATGACCATGCCCGGCCCGCCGCCATAGGGGCGGTCGTCCACGGTGCGGTGGCGATCCCGGGCGGCCGTGCGCGGATCAACGAGGCCGACCGTCAGGCCGCCCGCGGCAAGCGCACGACCCATCAGCCCCGCCTTCAGGGGCGAATCGAAAAATTCGGGAAACAGCGTGACGATGGTGCATTGCATACAATACCTAGGAAACGGCCAGCACCCCGGTATCCAGCCAATAGCCCTCATCCTGCGGCATGGTCTGCAAGCGGACGCGCAGATCCCCGGCCACGGAATCCCCGTGCCGGTTCACGGCCTCGACGATCTCCAGGCGGCCTTCGTCGCGATCAATGACCGCCGCCCCCTGTTCCGCGGCTTTTTCCTCATCCACGGGCTTCATGGTGAACTCCAACGTGACGGTGTAGGGCAAGGCGTTGCGCGCCCGCGACATGGCCGCCTCGCTCACGTATTCCAGCGCATAGAGCCGGGTGGTCGTCCAGCGCTCCGCCGCCAGTTGGCGGAAGCCGACGGGCAGGGGCGCGTTGTATTCGATGGTATGGCGGCGTTGCTGCTCCTCGGGATTCAGCACATCCAGATTGTCGAACCAGACGTGCGCGGCCGGCAGCCGCCCCGCATGATCCACCTCGCCGATATAGCGCGCGGTCGAAGCCAAACGGAACTGCGAGGTGTCTATGGATATGCCCTCAATGCTGCCCTCGGCCAGCGCGCAGATAATGGCCCCGACCACCACCGTGGTTTTCGGATCCGCAATGCGGCCGAGCGAGCTTGCGAACGGATACCAGTTGCCCACCCGGTATTCGTGCAGGGGAATCACCCGATCCGCGGGCAAGGGCAGCATGGCGTACGGCGCGGCCGAAACCGCCGGCCAGCGCGACGGCCGGCCGGTAAGCAGCAGGATGTCGCACTTGTACAGATGGATAATTTCACCAAGATCCGTGAGCATGCCGCCCAGTATCTTTTTCACGCGCTCGTCCACCGCGCGCAGATCGATGTCCAGCACCAGATCGGGCAGGGAGAAGTCCGTCCAGCCGGCGCGGCGCAGAGGCGCTTCAAGGTAGGCAAAGATATGCGGCTCCGGCAGGGCGCCCGGCACAAAGAAATCACGCACCGGTTTCACGATGGAGGTTTCGCCTTCCGCCCGATCCTGCGGGCCAGAGCGATGCGGGCCGCGCTCCTCATAGATCCGCAGCATCTCCAGGGCCACGGGCAGGGCCACCTGGCGCACGAACTGGATGCGCTGCGCCCGCGCGCTGTGTTTCTGATCCGAAATGTCCATGAAGAGCGAGGCGATAAGCTCGGCCGCGCCGGAAACCCCGGCGGCATGCGCGGCCGCGCGCACGCTGCCCAAAAAAAGCTTGGCGATCACATCGGAAAGCACATCATCGCCGGCCACGTTGAAGCCGTCGCGGAAATTCAGGGAGGGTTTGATGCGCGCCGTACTCGCCTCCGCCCCTTCCACCGTGTAGGTGGTGACGCTCAAATCCGTTGTTCCGCCGCCCACATCCACGCAGGCAATGCGTAGCGACGGCCGGCTGGTGCTTGCCGCGTATTCCGCCCGCACTCGCCCGAACGTCGAAAAAAAAGCCGTGGCGTCGCCGTGGTATTTTTCGATCAGCTCGTTATACAACCAGACCACCTGCGTGCAGGTGGCCTCATCCCAGTCGCAGCGCACCAGGGGGCTTGACCGGAAATCGAGCTTCTCCGGCCGGCGGTTGCCGGGGTGCTTCGCGTACCACTCGCCCCAGCCCAGGGTTTCCCACACCATGCGCACGGCCCAGCGCGCCCAGCGCCGGTAAATGTTCTGTTCGGCAATAGGCATGGCCGTCGGCACCGTCAGGATAATGCTGCGCAGATGGCGCGGCGCGTCCGGGTGCTCGCGCTCGGCCCGCAGGGCCGGGCTGTTGATGGTCACCAGGGCCTGCGCGATCACCTCGCTCAAGAGGAACATCATCAGGGAAGAACGCGTATAGAAGGCCTCGAAGGCCACGATGTCCGACTGCCGCTTGAGCGTGGGGGGCAATTCCCGGCCGCCTTCGGCGAACAGGACAAGAGGCGTCCCCTCGTCGTTCACCTGCTCCATGTACCGGCCTGAACCGGCCGCGGGTGGCTCAAGCTGGCCGTTCGGGCCAAATCCGTTGAAACGCCATTGCTGCATGCGCCGGCGTTCGTCCCATAAATAGCGCTTCGGGCTTGACATGCCGGTCGGCCCTTCGGCCCCGCGCGAGGCGGCGGCCAGGCGGCCGGCCTCGCGCCCCACGCGCACGGGCGAAGGCCAGATAAAGGTATTGCGGTTCAGACGGCCTGCCTGAAAGCTCCAGTCCGCGCTGCCGAAGGCGGCTTCGGAAAATTCCACGCGCGTGTCCATGGGTTCGGCATAGATGCGCCCCGGCCGGCTCACGTCGCGCACCTGCAGGAGGTAGCTGTCGGTCAGGCGCGTGGCCCGCTGCGGCGCGGTTTCGATGATCACGCCGGTCAGGCGCGAATTGCCCAGATCCAGCACCAGATCCACCTCGATCGGGCTTGCGCGCTCCGGATTCACCACGCGCACCGCCGGGCATATCCCGGCGATTTCCAGCGCCTCCAGAAGCGTCAAATAGCAGGCCGCGTCCTCAAGCACCGGCCGGATCGGAGCGCCCGAACCGTAGTCGGCGGCCAGGCGCGCCGCGCTCTTTTTGCCGCTCGTATTCAGATAAGCCCCATGCGCCGCGCCAATGGCCTCCATCACCCACGGCAGCCGGACAAACCACATGGCGTCGCGCTCGTGCGCGGCCAGGCTGAATTTCGCGTTCTCCTGACGGTCGGCGTCCGAAAGCGCGTGATAGATTTCCTGCCCCGCGGGCCGATCTTCCACGGCGGTATCAAAGACAATGGTCAGATCATAGACGAAAGCCTCGCCCTCTTCGCTCTCCCGGCCGCCCCGCTCGCCCGGCGCCCCGGTCTCCGCGCGCCTGCGCACATGGCAACGCGCCCAGTCCGTGGGGCCGTATTCAAAGCGCGGCTTGTTGTCCGGCCACAGGGCGCTGATCTGGTGCAGAAAGGGCACGGGTATCCAGCGGCCTTCAAAGACCCGGAAAGCCTCGGACACCGGGATTTCGTACATAAGCGGCTGCGGCTCAAGGCTTACGCGGTTCATGTAGCCGAAGCGCGAGGCCTCGTCACGCGCAAGGCAGCCCAGACGCCATTTGTCCCGCTCACCCGTATGCTCCACCATTTCCTCATGGAACGGCTTGCGCATCCGCCCAAGCGGCGACTTGCCCGCGAGAACCGACAGATCGACCGACAGATCGACAAACTGCAGGCATCCGCCCGGAATAATGCTCAGAAAAGAGGAAGTAGCAGCCACGGGCCTCTCCTTGATATCAGATTCCCACATCCCTCTAGTGGCAGGAGTAAACAATTTGGTCAAGATAAGACTTGACGGATGGTCTAAAAGGGGCTACACAGCCTACTCCTGTTACGGAGGTTTTTCCATGTATGCTATTATCGAAACGGGCGGCAAGCAGTTCCGCGTCGAGGAAGGCAGCACGATTGCCGTTGAGAAGCTTGACGCCGAAGCCGGCGCCGAAGTGCAGATCGACAGGGTTCTGATGTTCGGCGGCGACGCGTTCGCCGTGGGCGCTCCGTATATTGAAGGCGCGGCGGTGACGGCCGAAGTGGTGAAACACGCGCTGGGCGAAAAGATTGTGGTATACAAAAAACGCCGCCGCCACGATTCGCACAAAAAGCAGGGGCACCGCCAGGAACTGACGACCCTGAAAATCACGTCCCTGAAACAGGCCTAACGCGGTTTAGTCCCTGACGGACAAGGAGTTATACCATGGCACATAAAAAAGCAGGCGGCAGTTCCCGCAACGGGCGCGACAGCGCGGGGCAGCGGCGCGGCGTGAAGCGTTTCGGCGGCCAGTCTGTGCTGGCCGGCAATATCCTGGTACGCCAGGTGGGCACGAAGATCCATCCCGGCCAAAATGTCGGCATGGGGCGGGATTATACGCTGTTCGCCACGATTGACGGCGTGGTGCTTTTTGAAAAATACACGCGCAAGCGCCGCGAGAAGACGCGCGTCCACGTTCTTTCCGCATAGCCCTGGGGCGGCGGAAAGAACAGGACAGGGCGGGGGCGCGAGGCCTTTCCGCCTTTTTTTTTGGAGTTTGCATGCGCTTTGTTGACGAGGCCGTAATCACGGCGCGGGCCGGCAAGGGCGGCCACGGCTGCGTTTCCTTCCGGCGGGAGAAGTTCATCCCGCGCGGCGGGCCGGACGGCGGAAACGGCGGAAGCGGCGGGAGCATCATTGTACGGGCCTCGTCCCGCCTGCTTTCACTGTACGACTTCCGCCTGAAGCGGCTGTATGAGGCGAAAAACGGCCAGCCCGGCATGGGCAGCCAGTGCGACGGCAAAAGCGCCGAAAACCTGGTGCTGGACCTACCTTTGGGCACGCTCGTTTTCGAGGTGACGGAAGACGGCAGCCGTTTTCTTGCCGATCTCGGAGAACCGGGCGCTGAATGCGTCGTGGCGCGCGGCGGCCGGGGGGGGAAAGGCAACGAGCATTTCAAGTCCTCCACCATGCGCGCCCCGCGTTTCGCCCAAAAAGGCGAACCCGGAGAGGCAAAGACTCTGCGCCTGGAGTTGAAAATTCTGGCCGACGCGGGACTCATCGGCCTGCCCAACGCCGGCAAATCCACCTTCATCGCCGCGGTTTCAGCGGCCCGGCCGAAAATCGCCGCATACCCGTTCACCACGCTCACGCCCAATCTGGGAGTGCTCGTTAACGAGAACGACCCGGACAAGCGCATGGCAATCGCCGACATCCCCGGCCTGATCGAAGGCGCGCATGCCGGCGCGGGCCTGGGCACCCGCTTTCTGAAGCATGTGGAGCGCACGCGCTTTCTCGTCCATTTGCTCGGCGCCGAAGAACTGGCCGACCCGCAAAGCCGCCCGGTCGACACCTTCAGCGGATTCGACCTGGTGAACGAAGAACTGGCGCGCTTTGACCCCGCCTTGAGCGGGCGCCGACAAATCCAGGCGATCAACAAGATTGACCTGCTCGCGCCGGAAACGCTGGAACGCCTGCGCGCCCTCGCCCGGGATCAGGGCCGGGATCTTTTTTTCATCAGCGCCAAGAACCGGGTGGGGCTTGAGGATCTCATCCAGACCATGTGGCGCATGCACGAACAGTGTGCCCGGAACGCCCCGCTGATATCCGAAGATTCCGGCAGCCCGGAGCGTGAAGGATTGGAAAACGATTGAGCGGCCAAAAGCGCCATGTCCCTGCCCTGCGCCACCTCCAAAAAATTACGCCGTGCAATGCCGCATGCCGCAACGAGGCGCGAATTTTTCGCAGTCGGGGCAGTTGCTTTTGCCCACAAAGATGGTAGAGGTTCTGTACGTTTCCCTGGATAGTTCATGCACCGGGAATGATCAACCTGGAGTGCGCCGAATGGTGTTTGCCCTGTTTCCCAAGTCCATACAATTCTTCGAAATGCTGAACCGGCAGAACAGGCTGCTGGTCGAATCCGCCCGGATCCTCGCTGCTGCCATGGAAAGTACCGACGGCATCGAGGAGTCGTTCAAGCAGGTAAACGCGCTTGAGGCCGACGCCGACATCCTGTGCCGCGAAATCGCCCACCAGCTCTCGCTGACCTTCATCACCCCCATTGACCGTGAAGATATCTACGGACTCAACCTGATCCAGGAAGACTCCATCAACCACATCAAAGCCCTGTCCACACGCTTCCGCCTGTACGGCTTCTCGTACATCCGTTTTCCCGCCCGCAAAATGATTCAGAACCTCACGAGCATGACGGAAATCTCCGGCAGGATGCTGGAATGCCTGAGCGAAAAAAAAGACGTCGCCAACCATGTGCGCACCTTGAAAGACCTGAAGAACGAATGCGAGATGCTCCTGGGAACGGGCCTGGCCGAACTCCTGCATGACACGGAGATTAACGACTTCAGCGCCGTCGTTGATACCATGAAATGGACGCAGGTGTATGACCGCATTGAAATGGCCGTTGAACGCGTTGACGATCTTTCCGACACCATTGAGGAAGTGGTGCTGAAGAATGCCTGATTTTCCCCTGCTGCTCGTCATCATCATCCTCGTCGCGCTCATCTTCGACTTCACCAACGGCGCGCACGACTGCGCCAATGCCATCGCCACCGTCGTCTCCACCAAAGTTCTTTCACCCCGCACCGCCGTGCTCATGGCCGCATCCCTCAACTTTCTCGGCGCGCTCCTGGGCGAAAGGGTGGCTCACACGCTGGGGCAGGGGATCGTCAACACCGATATGGTTCTCGGCTCGCAAACCCTCGTGCTCGCCGCCCTCACCGGGGCCATTGCCTGGAACCTCTTCACCTGGTATCTCGGCATCCCCTCCTCATCCTCGCACGCCCTGATCGGCGGCCTGATCGGCGCGGCCATCGCCAACGCGGGTTTCTCCACCCTACATATCGGCTCCATCGGCCAAAAAATTCTCTTGCCGCTCGTGCTCTCGCCTTTGGCCGGTTTCTTCGTCAGCTACTGCGTCATGGCCCTGTTAATCCGCATATTCCGCCGCGCCGCCCGCGGGCCCGTGACCAAGGCCTTTTCCAAACTCCAGATCCTCTCCTCCGCCTTCATGGCAACCAGCCACGGCCTGAACGACGCCCAGAAAACCATGGGCGTCATCACGCTGGCCCTGTTCCTGTTCCATCAGATCGACACCATCCACGTGCCCTTCTGGGTCAAATTCACCTGCGCCCTGGCCATGGGCCTGGGCACCGCCATCGGCGGCTGGAAAATCGTCAAGACCATGGGGCACAAAATCTTCAAGCTCGAACCCGTACACGGTTTCGCCGCCGAGACCTCCGCCGCCTTCGTGATCACCGGCGCCTCCCTCTTCGGCGCGCCCATCTCCACCACCCACACCATCACCTCCTGCATCTTCGGCGTGGGCGCCACCAAGCGCCTCTCCGCCGTGCGCTGGGGCATCGCCGGAAACCTCGTCATCGCCTGGGTGCTCACCATACCCGCCACCGGGATCCTTGCCGCCCTCGCTTTGGGGCTCTTCCACTTCATGCGCCTCGGCGCCGTCGGCCCGTAAACGAAACGCACGGCTATGATGCGCCCCGTAAAATACGCCATTTCACGGCTTCCGGCATATACAGGCGACACGCGCCGCCGCTGGGGCAGGCAGTTTCTTTTGTTTTTCGGCCTGCTGATTGTGGTTCAACTGTTTTTGTACAGCTATCTGTTTCATGTGATCATGCTGTATGAAGGCAAAGACCACAGCGTGCTGACGGGTTTGTACTGGACGCTGACGGTAATGACCACCCTGGGGTTCGGGGACATCGCCTTCTCCTCGGATGTGGGAAGGCTGTTTTCAATCCTGGTTCTGCTGTCGGGCATCACGTTTTTCATGCTGATGCTGCCGTTCACGTTCATCCGCTTTGTGTACCAGCCCTGGATCGAGTCGCGCAGCAAGACGCGGGTGCCCACGGAGGTGGATCCGAGGATGCGCCGGCATGTGATCCTGGCCGGTTTTGACATGATCTCGCAGAACATCATTGAGCGGCTGGTGCAGCACCGGGTGCCGTATGTGACGCTGGTGCCCGATTCGGATCAGGCTCTGGCGCTGATTGACCGGGGCTACACGGTGGCGCTCGGGGAATTTGACGACCCGCGCGCCTACCAACGCCTGCAGGCGTCCACGGCGGCTCTGGTGGTCGCCTTATGCGACGATCTGAAAAATACGAATATCGCCTCGACGGTGCGCGAGGTTTCGCCGACAACACCGATTCTGGTAAGCGTGGATTCCGAAGATTCGGTGGATATTCTGAAGGTTGCGGGCGCAAACCACACGTTCAACTTCACGAAAATGCTGGGGCAGGCCTTTGCCGGGCGGATCATGGATGCGGTGATGCCTGTGAGCACCATCGCGCATTTCGGCGATCTGGCCGTCGCGGAACTTTCCTCAGATCACGCGGGTCTGGCGGGAAAAACCGTGGTGGAGAGCCGTTTTCGCGCCACGACGTGGCTGAACATCGTGGGCATATGGGAGCGCAGCCGGTTTATTCCGCCGGGGCCGGACACGCTGATTCCGCCGGGCGCGACGCTTTTGATCGCCGGTTCGAGCGGCCGGATCGAGGAATTTGAAAAGAGCCTTCCCCGGCCGGAGAAGCAAAACGAGGTTCCGGCGCTGATCATCGGCCACGGCCGCGTGGGCAGTGCCGTGGTCGCAACCATGAAGGCGCACGGCGCGCGCTTCACGGTGGTGGAGCAGAACGCCCGCCAGATTCCGGCCGGCGACCCGCGCTATATTCAAGGCAATGCGGCCGACGCGGGCGTGCTTGAGGCGGCGGGCATCAGCACGACAACCTCCATACTGGTGACGACGCACAGCGACGATTTGAACATATACCTGACCATCTACTGCCGCCATTTGCGGCCGGACATCAAAATCATCAGCCGGGCGAGCCTGGATCGCAACGTCCACTCGCTATACGCGGCCGGGGCCAACGTGGTGATGTCCCATGCCTCGATGGCGGCCAACGCGGTGCTGAACCTGCTCACGCCCAACAAGGTATTCATGCTGACCGAGGGACTGGATATCTTCGAGCTTGCGGTGCCGGCCGCGCTGGTCGGCAAGAGTCTGGCGGAAAGCAAAATCCGGCAGGACACGGGCTGCAACGTGATCTCCATGCGCTCGGAGGGGAAGACGATGACGCCGCCGGACCCGGCCCGCCTGTTCGCCGCGGGGGATGAGCTTATTCTTATCGGCAGCGGGGAAGCGCAAAACGCGTTCATGGAACGCTACCTCACCCGGCTGGACGTGCGGGAGGACGACTTGGGCGCTATGTATAGTGCGGCTCTTCCTCGCGGATAATCTGGAAGGCCTGGTTGCCCTTCACCTGGCCGCAAATGCCCTGAAATTTGGGCACGCCAGCTATTGTCGCCTCCAGCAGATCCTCCGTGTCCGAGTTCAGCAGCAGCACATCACCCAGCTTCAGGCGCAGGAGCTGGTTGGCCGTAATCTTCGCGTCCCCGAAATGCACCTTCATCTCCACCGGCGTTTCAAAAAGCCGTTCCTTCAACCGCGCAACCCAGGCATGATCCACTTCCAGGCGCTCGGTCTGAAAACTCGCATGCAGCTTCGAGCGTATAGGCTCAATCGTGGCGTACGGCAGGCAAATCGTCAGCGCGCCGATGGCCGTTTCCAACTCCACCTCAAACGTAATCACCACCACAACGTCGCTTGGCGGCACAATGGCCGCAAACTGCGGATTGATCTCCGAGCGCACCAATTCAAGGCTCACGTCATGCACCGGCCGCCAGGAGTCCTCCATATTATCCAGCGCAATCTTGATCACCCGATCCACCACTGTTTGTTCAATCCGCGTGAACTCCCGCCCCTCAATCTTCGGCTGGCTTCCCTGGCCGCCGAAAAAATTCTCCACCAGCGCGAATACCAGGCGCGAGTCCACTACCATCAAGGCATTGCCGCGTAACGGCTCCATCTTGAAAATATTGATGCTTGTCGGCACCGGCAGCGCGCGCATGAAATCGCCGAACTTCGTCATGTCAATCGAAATGGGATTCAGCTCCACGCGCTTTCGCAAGGCATTGCTCAAGGCGTTCGTGCACAGCCGCGAGAACCGGTCATTCACAATTTCCAGCACCGGCATACGGCCCCGGATAATCCGATCCTGGTTCGCCAGGTCGAACGGCACAATTCCCGAGTCATCCTCCGGAATGTCGCCCTCGCTCTCAATCTCGCCGCCGGAAAGACCCCGCAACAGGGCATCCACCTCATCCTGAGCCAGTATCTTGTTCATGCACGCTCCATCGTCTGCCGTTCAATCTATTTTGCCCGCTTCAGCGCGCCGGGTCAAGGCGTCAAAGATATGTCATCTGTGGACAGCAAGAAAAATGCCAGAATTTGAGGCAGCGCGCGCCGGATTAAACGCGATCTCGGTAATGTCTTTACACAGGCGTTTGGAGGAGCTATCATACGGGTACTTGTCCGGCAACAGATCCTGGTGCGGAGCGCATGGCATATTATCCGACGGATTCCGAGCGTATGGTGCTTCAGGCGGCGCAGGGCGATCTGCCGGATTCTGCCGCGCCGTTCGAGGATATTGCGGCGCTGGCCGGGACGGATGAGGCCGCGGTGCTTGATTTGCTGCGGCGTTTGAAGGCTGAAGGGGTAATCCGCCGCTTTGGGGCGAGCATCAAGCATCAGCATGCGGGGTGGACATACAATTCCATGATCGCCTGGGAGGCGGACGCCGAACGGGCAGATGAAGCCGGGCCGAAGGCGGCCGGGCATCCGAATGTATCGCATTGCTATTTTCGGCCATCGCAGGCGGCCGACTGGCCGTATACCCTGTTTACCATGGTGCATGGGCGCAGTTCGGAAGAAGTGGCCGCAGTGATGGAGGATCTGCGGGCGCTGACCGGGCTGGAGCACTGCGTGGTGCTGCAGAGCGTGAAGGAAGTGAAAAAGACCTCCATGACGTATTTTTAGCGTAATTTCACCAAGAGCGGAGAAGACATGGCTGGAAAAAAAGGCGCGGCGGCTCAAGAATGCGGCATTACGGCGTCCCTGGATCTTTTCAAAAAAGCCGGGCAGCTCATCCCCGGCGGGGTGAACAGCCCGGTGCGCGCCTGTACTGCTGTGGACTGCGCGCCTTTGTTCATTGCCGAGGCGTCGGGCAGCACCCTGCGCACAGTGGACGGCCATTCCCTGACCGACTTCGTGATGTCCTGGGGGCCGATGCTGCTGGGGCACGCTCATCCGGCGGTTTCCAAGGCGCTACGAGCGGCGGTTGACAAGGGCACCAGCTACGGCGCGCCGTGCCCGGGTGAAGTGGAGCTGGCGGAGCGCGTGCTGAAGGCCCTGCCGGCCATGGACATGGTGCGCATGGTCAATTCCGGCACGGAAGCGACCTTGAGCGCTTTGCGCCTGGCGCGCGCCGTGACCGGGCGCAACAAACTCATCAAGTTTATCGGCTGTTACCACGGCTTTGCGGATCCGTTCATGGCGAGCGCCGGCTCGGGAGTGGCCACGCTTTCCATTCCGGGCACGCCCGGCGTTCCGGAATCCACGGTACACGACACCCTGCTCGCGCCCTATAACGATTTACAGACTGTCCGTGAATTGTGCGCACTGCATAAAAACGATCTGGCCGCGATCATCGTGGAGCCGGTGGCCGCCAATATGGGCCTGGTGCTGCCCCACAGGGGATTTTTGCGGGGTTTGCGCGAACTGTGCGACAACACGGGCGCGCTGCTCATCTTCGACGAGGTGATCACGGGCTTTAGGGTGGAATATGGCGGCGCGCAGACGCGCTTTATGATCGAGCCGGATTTGTGCACGCTGGGCAAGATCATCGGCGGCGGGCTGCCGGTTGGAGCGTATGCGGGCAAGGCCAAATACATGCGCCATATCGCGCCGATCGGCGCAGTATACCAGGCAGGCACGCTTTCCGGCAACCCATTGGCCATGGCGGCGGGTATCGCCGCGCTGAACGAATTGCAGACAGCCGATTACGCGGGGCTCGAACACCGCGTGGCCGGCCTTGCGGCTGAACTGAAAACCACGCTCGGGAAAAAGGGCGTTCCGGTCACAGTGACCACCTTCGCCTCAATGCTGACCATCTTTTTCACGGACGCGGCGGTGACGGACTTTGAAACGGCAAAGACCTGCGACACGAAACTGTACACCGCCTTCTACCGGCAGATGCGGGATCAGGGCATCTATCTCGCGCCCTCGCCCTTTGAGGTGGCCATGTGTTCATTCGCCCATTCGGACGCCGATTTCGACCGAATGATCACAGCCGCCAAAAACGTGCGCTTTTAGGCAGCGCCGAAAAAAGGACAGCATGCCCTCCCCCGCCCCCGCAAATCAGACGCCGAACCCCAGCGGGGGGCCTTGCCCCCCGGACACCCCCCAGGCCCGCGACGGGCAAAGCCCGTCTGCGCCCTTGCGCCGTTCGACGCGCACCTTTTTTTCCTACACGCTCATCCTGCTTTTGGGCGTGGCCTTGTGGCTCATCTTTCTGGTGGCCCAACCCTTCATCAATACCCTGGTTCTGGCGGCAGTGCTTTCCGCCATCTGCTACCCGGCTTTCGTGCGCCTGCGACGCCTCACAAAGGGCAGGCACATCCTGGCCGCCGTACTGACGGTTTTGCTTGCCGTGTTCTGCATCGGCGTGCCGCTGACGATTTTCTTCAGCCAGTTGATACCACAGATCGCGCAAACCACGCGGCGGCTCACGTTCTGGCTGCTGGGCGGCGGGCTGGTGCAGCTTTCCGAACGCCTGCCGCTGCAGCCGATTCTTGAATGGGTGGAAGAATCCCTGCCGTTTGTGGATATCCAGCAGTTGAATATCCAGAGCACCCTTTTGACCTTCACGCGCCAGCTCGGACAAAACGTCCTGCGCCTGGGCTCCTCCTTCATCACCAACATGATGCATTACATTCTGCACTTTTTTCTGCTGATCTTCGCCATGTTCTTCATGATCAAGGACGGCAGCAAGATGATCCGGCAGATCAAGTACCTTTCGCCGCTGCGCGAGGAACAGGAGGATCGCATCCTGCACAGCTTGCGGCGCGTGGGCCGGGCCGTGCTGGTGGGCGGCCTTCTGGTGGCCGTGGTGCAGGGAGTGCTCGGCGGCATCGGCATGGCCATAGCCGGTTTCCCGGCCCTGTTCTGCGGCACGCTCATGGCCTGCGCCTCGTTCGTGCCGATCGTGGGCACGGGGCTTATCTGGCTGCCCTCGGCGCTCTACCTCGCGATCATGGGCGAGTGGTGGAGCGCGCTCTTTCTCTTTATCTGGGGCGCCGTCATCGTGTCCGGAGCGGACAGCATTCTGCGCCCCTTCTTCATGCGGGGCAGCGCGGGGCTGCCGATCTTCTTCATCTTTTTCGCCATCCTGGGCGGCCTGCAAGCCTTCGGGCCTATCGGCATCGCCTATGGCCCGCTGATCCTGGGCTTCGCCATGATCATGCTCGATCTCTACCGCGAAGAATACCGCGACGTGCTGGATCCGCCGCCCTCCCCTTCCGGATCTGCCCCGGGCAAGCCGAAGACTGGGGCGTAATAAGGACACGATCAATGGCCTTCTTTTCCTCATTGAAGAAATTCTGGCAGCGCGATCCAAACGCATTAGAACCGCAACACGCCTCCGGGCGCATTCCCCAAACCGACTGGGAAGAAGCCCTGACCCTGGCTCTACGCGAAACCGAGCCACGCCTTTCCGCCTGGCTCGCCCTGGTGCTGGACGGCGTGGACGAAGCCGGCGGCCTGCTCTGGGCGCGCTTGCGCTTTTTTCTGGGCGCCCTGGACGCGCCCGCCTCCGAAGCCGACGCCTTTGTCCGCGATTTCGCCGCCTGGATCAAAGAGATGGGCTACGAACGCCTGACCGACTTCCGATCGGAACTGCAATACCGCCTGGCCCTGGCTTTGGGCCTTGAAGACGAAGAAGACGAACGCAGCCGCCTGATCGTCAAGCTCTCCGAAGGTCTGAGCAAAACGCGCACCCATCTGGCGGCGCGCGTGGATGCCCTCGTTTCCGGACATTCCCGTATGGATCAAGCCTTCTGGGACGAGCTTGAGGAGATTCTCCTCAGCGCCGACGTGGGCGTGAACGCCACCCAGGCGATCCTCAAACGCTTGCGAGACCGCGTCGGGGCAAGCGGCCGCGACACTCCCGGCGCCTTCCGCACCCTGCTTGCCGAAGAACTGGCCGGATTCTTTGCTCCCGCCCGGCGCATCAGCGCCGTCAACCCGCCCGAAGTGGTGCTCGTGACCGGCGTGAACGGCGCGGGCAAAACCACCACCATCGCCAAACTCGCCTACCGCGCAAAAATGCAGGGCAAAAAAACGCTCATTGCCGCGGCCGACACCTTCCGCGCGGCGGCCATCGAACAGCTCGAAGTCTGGGCCCAGCGCACCGGCGCAGACTTTCATTCCAAGGGGGCAAACGCCGACCCCGCAGCCGTGGCCTTCGAGGCAATGGAACTCGCCCTGGCCGGCAGCTACGACATCCTCTTCGTTGATACCGCCGGTCGCCTGCACACCAAAACCAACCTCATGGAAGAACTGGAAAAAATCCGCCGCGTGCTCGGCAAAAAACACCCCGGCGCGCCGCACCGCACCCTCCTCGTCCTTGACGCCACCACCGGCCAGAACGCCCTCTCCCAGACCAAGCTCTTCAAAGAGGCCGTCGGCATTGACGAAATCGCCCTCACCAAGCTCGACGGCACCGCCAAGGGCGGCGTGGCCATCGCCGTCACCCTCGAATACGGCGTGCCCATCACCTTCATCGGCCTCGGCGAAAAAATGGAAGACCTGCGCCCCTTCAACGCCGTGGCGTTCGCCAACGCCCTGCTGGGCGAAGCATAATTCCAGGTAAAAATTCTTCCCTCCTGGCCGCATATTCCTGGGCAATGGAAAGGCGCATGAGTTAATTGACAAGCTGATCGTGGGCATGGTTCCGAAGAAAATAACCACATAAAAAAGGTCGCATAATGCCGGGGCAAGTTGACTGGTTTGCTTCTTGCCCCGGCAAATGTCAGCCGCCGTCAGAGTGTGAAATCGAGTTTGAACGCTTGCCGCTTTTCCGGTTTTCCAGAACCTGTCGGACGCGCGGAGTAATCCTTCACAGGAACAGCCTCGAATATAAGGCTCGCCATAAAACCGTCTGAGTCGCCGTCCAAACCTACGGCTCTGTTCTGCAAATTCAGAGTAAAGCCGTGCAGTTCGGCAAGTTGTTTGATTATGGACAAACCAAGCCCACTACCGGAAATTTCCTGCCCAGGCGGGCGGAAGAATCGCTCCCCAAGGCGATGCAGATCGGCGTCAGAGACACCGGAGCCGCTGTTCTCAATGGTCAGGGCATGACTATCCAAGGTGATGCCGATCTTGCCGCCGTCAGGGGTATATTTGACGGCGTTATCAAACAGGTTCCGCAGTAAAATCGCCATAAGCGACGGACTGCCCATGGAGCGGGCGGGAATGGTTCTGACGGAGTATTCCAGAGCGATGCCTTTGTCGTCGGCTTGAGGGCGGAACTCTTTCAATCTTTCTTCGAGCAGTACCGGCCAATCCAGAGGGGCAAAGGAAAAAGCGTCTTCCTGTTCGCTGCCCCTTGCGCCATCCAACAGCGATTCAAGCCGCGACAACGTGAGAAGCTGCTCCACCAGACGATTACAACGATCTATGCCGGCGCGCATTTGCGCTAAGGCGTGCCGTCGGGCTAGGGGATCATCGTCGGAAAGTTCCACAACCTCTGCCTGAACGCGCAATCCAGCCAAAGGCGTGCGCAGTTCGTGCGCGGCATCGGCAACAAAAGCCTGCTCGCGTCTTCGCATGTCGGCAACACGCCCGAACAGGCCGTTGAGCGCA
>Ga0082212_10005322_pt1 | contig 17566 bp, 11 predicted proteins | sample TergutNt197P3_FD_71548 | JGI IMG/M metagenome (GOLD analysis project Ga0082212, IMG submission 71548) | Neocapritermes taracua P3 segment gut microbial communities from Petit-Saut dam, French Guiana - Nt197 P3 | ecosystem: Host-associated > Arthropoda: Insects > Digestive system > Gut ... | reverse complement strand
CCGAAAGGCGGCGATATTTACGATTGGTTACAGATGGGGCATAAAATAGAAGAAATTGACGAGTTGCCTGCCATCGAGCCTGAACCGCTTAAACCTGAGATAACAGTCAAAGATATGCAGGGTTTTGTCGAAATCAACCCTTTTGAAACGCCTGAATCAAGGAAGCGTTACCGTTGGGACGATATAGGAACATCTAATCACTTCGCCGACTCATGTAAAAATATATGCAGATACTGCCCGGACGCTAAAAGCTGGTATGTCTATGATGGGCGCGTGTGGCGGCTTGATGTGGGCGGCGTAATAGTATCGCAGTACGCGAAAGCGTTTACTTTTCATATGTTAGACTGCCGGAAATATCTGAACGACGACCAGCAGGAAGCGTGGGTGCAGTATGTCGCGCAGCGTATAAAGAAGAAAAACCGCGATATAATGCTTGCTGATGCGCTGTCTGTTTATCCTTTTAGCAAAAAAGACTTTGACAAGAACAACGATTTATTTAACTGCCGGAACGGGACTTTAAACCTCAAAACATTCGAGTTTAAAGAACATGACCCAAACGACATATTAACGAAAATAAGTAACATATATTACAACCCAAGCGCAAAATCGCATTTATTTGAAAATTTTATAAACGAAGTCATGCAGGGAGATACTGAGAAAACAGAATATCTGCAAAAAGCGTTAGGATATGCCTTGACAGCCGATACGCATTATGAAACTTCCTTTATATTATATGGCGCAACGAAACGAAACGGAAAAAGCACACTAATGTCAACAATTATGTATGCTTTAGGCGAACACAGCGGCTATTCGCTGGATATGAAGCCTGAAAGTTTAGCCGTCAAGAAAAATCACGATGGCAGACAGGCAAGCGGAGATTTAGCAAGGCTCGACGGATGCCGCTTTCTAAATATAAGCGAACCGCAGAAACGTATGCTCTTAGATGTTACGCTGTTAAAGCAAATGACAGGGCGCGACCCGATAACCGCAAGAAATCTATATGAGCGCGAATTTACTTTTTACCCAAAGTTCAAGCTGTTTATGAATACGAACCATCTGCCGGTTGTAACTGATGACGATTTATTCGCAAGCGACAGGGTGAACGTAATCACTTTTGACAGGCATTTTAAATCCCACGAGCAGGATAAAACATTAAAAGATAAACTTATTACACAGGAAAACATAAGCGGCATATTTAACTGGTGCTTGCAGGGCTTGCAGAAATTCCGTGACAACGGATTAGAGCCGCCGCAATCAGTAAAAGAAGCGACGGACGAATATAAAAACGACAGCGACAAAGTAGGAAAATTTCTTGCTGAGCGTTTAGAAAAAGTAACGGGTGAAAATTGCAGAGCAGGAGACGTATATTTCATATATCAGGGCTGGTGCGAAGCGAACGGCTACGGGTGCGAAAACAAAGCCAATTTCTTTTCGGAATTGAAATATAAAAAGATATTTGCTGAAAGCGGATATGTTGACGGAGAACAATATAAAAATGTTGTGCGCGGATACATAATAAAAAAGAATGAAATACCGCCGCCCGGTGATAAAGACGCACCACCAGAAAAATAAAATTAATCAAAAAAAACGCCATCTTATAATTTCACAAAAACTTGTGCGCCTTCTTCTATAATTACCGCTGCATTTCCTCTTTTAATAATAGAATCCTCGCTTGTCATTTGTAACGTTCCTCCGGCTGCAATGCGCAATGTGGTATTGTTGTTAAGAATCAATTTTCCGTGCTCCTCAATTTTAAGAACAGACCCCTCTGTGATAGTTAATTCTGCCGTATAACCACTGTTTGTCATGCCCAACTCCAAACTTCCGTTTCTAACCCATATTTCATTACCACCGCAAGTGTAAAATTTACCGTGTTTGATATTCGTGCGACTTTCGTTGGCTTTAGGATTTAGATAAAACTCCACACGCTCAGAAACCCCTTTGCTCGCATCATAAATTCCAATCCGATAATCATCGGTAAGCGCAAGCGAACTGCCGGACAAAGCATACAAATAGTATGGTTTTGTAACATCTCTGTATGGAATATTTACATGATAATTATCTTTCCATTTTGAAAACCAAAACGGAATTTCCATGCGCAAAAACCCTTTTTCTTTTTTGGTTATGGTGGTAAAGAACGGATCGGAAGACAAATTGCCGAGATACAGTTCATTTTCATAATCTTTAATATTCCAAACCACTCTGTTTTCTCTAAATGCGCGACTAACATCCGCTCTATCTTTACAATCAGGAAGTTGTGATATTAGTTTATCGTAATATTGTCCCACATTTCGCATACGTTTCATATCCGACCTTTTTTTTACGGTTTGCAAAGGGGCGCAAATTTGGGCAAGAGTAAGTTCTACATCATCTTTACTTTTCCATGGATAGTAAGCTTTACTTGTAGTTTTTCTAATTTCGGAGTCGTCCCAGCCGTGAATTTTCAGGCAGGGGGTTACTTCGGGCAGCCCTTTGTTAGGACCATCCCACAAATCGTAAATGGCAGTAGCAATATGATACTCTGAGCGAAACCCATTATTGATATCGGCAAATTTTTCCAAATTTTCGTAAGTATAGCCGTAGGCGTCCAGTCCAAGTTCATTATCTTCCTGCCAGTGCGCCGCGTCTAATATTGCCTGCATGGCATTTGCCCACCCCTCAACCCAGGCAAGCAATCCCGTATTTTCATTTTTTTTACTGTGGTTATTCACCCCTTTCGCCCCGTATGGAATTTTTATATGATTATTTTGAAGCCGATACATAATATAATGTCCAAACTCGTGATAAACAGTGTTCTCATGAATCCCACTTCGCTTTCTCAAATGAATAACAGGATATTTACAATAGATGTAATTATTTGAATAACTGCCGCTTTTATTTATTTTTATGGTCAATCCTCCTTTTAAGGGAACAGATTGTGTTCTAAAATAGTTCATCCCTTGGCGCGTCCAGTGCACACTGCGAAACGCATCTCCTTTTTTTTCATCATTTATATGAACATTCTTATCGCGAATAGTACCGGCATTAACTCCGTAATTTCCAATAGATTGATTAAACTTACAAATAGTTCCGCCTTTTTTAGAGCGAATACGAAAAGAGTTGTTTGTTTTTGCCAGCACGCGTAAAGATAATCCCAAAGAACTGTTATTTTTTCTTTTTTTATTGTAAGACACCCTAAAATAGCCGTTTTCATCGGTAAAAGTGGTGCCGAGCCGGTAAAAAATGCCTCCTTTTTTATATCGCAAATCTACTTCCAATCCCGCCAACCCGATAAAATTAATGGAAGCGTTGCTCGCATTATTTTTTATAGGAGCAGTAACTCGCCCTTCCACTGTTCCTGTAACTCTTTTTTTCTGCGCACACAAATTCAAAGACAAGAACAAAAAAAAGATGACTATGAATATTACATTTCTAAGATTTTGCATGCTTTACAATTCGGCTGCAAAAGTAGATTTTTTATTTTTATAACCTTTCCACCGCAAACCGCTAATCCTCACTAAACAATTCCTTCAAATCAATTTCCAATCCTTCAAAAATATGCACCGGCGCTTTTTGCCGGTATTGATACATCATTCCTTCATTATATTTTCCACCGGGTTGTAATAAAAATACCTGAACCGTTTTTTTGTGCGGATCTACGATCCAATATTCTCTAACGCCGAATTTTTCGTAGATGTTAAACTTCGTCTCCTTATCGTGTTTGGAGGTGGAGGGCGACAATATTTCTACAATGAGATCCGGTGCGCCGATACAGCCCTTATCGTCTAATTTCGACAAATCGCAAATGACGCAAATATCAGGTTGAACCACATCATAAATTTTATCATCAGCGGTTTCACCGTTTTTTGGAAAACGAACATCAAACGGCGCATAATAGATTTTGCATTTTCCTTTTCGCTTCTTCTTAAACAGACTAATGGGGATAAATAATTTTGCAGATACGCTCTGGTGTATCCGAATAGGCGCTGACATTAAATGAATAAACCCATCAATCAGTTCCCGCCGCACATCATCAAACCAAGTTAAATAATCTGCATAAGTGTACCGTTTAGACTCATCTAAATGCAAGGCGGGGTACTTAATAAACGGCTCCTCTACAATGGTAGATTGTTCCGGTGCCTGCTCGTACTTTTGTTGATTTTTTTTCTTTGTGCTCATACTATTTTTATTTTAAAATTTGACGTGGCGAATATCTACTTTTTTCAGCACAGAGATACAAAAACACAGAGAAACACAGAATTCGTATTTAATGATAGATATTTTAAATATTAACATAAAATTTTGTGTTTTATAGTAGAAAATTCTATTGTTAATTAAAAAATATTACCTTTGCGCCCAAATTGTTTGTGTATGGAATGGAATGGTTTAAGTAATTCTGAAATAATAATTGAACTCGGCAAACGGATTAAAGAATATCGTTTTAAAAAAAGTTATAAATAATAGCTGGATAACACATGAGAAAAGAAAAATAAGGAAAAATCCGACAAAAATCCACGAATTGATAATTTTTTTAAGAATAGTTGATTGGGAGTTGAAAAAGAACTATTTTTGCCGAAAATTCGTTAAGCAAAGAATCAATTATGCACCACAATATTACCACTCCAAAACAAGTACTAAACCCTGCTTATCGAAAACAAAATCCTGAAAGAAAAGAGATTGATCGTTTCAAAAAAGAGTTAAATTCATTGATTGCCAACATCAATGAAAACGAAACGGAAGAGCATAACAAAAATTTGTTAATGATTTTTTTGAATGATGTTTATTACCGGAATAATCATTATATCAACACGAAAGACCGTGCCGATTTGGTAATTCACAATGGAAAAGATTCAAAAACATCGGTGGGCGTGCTGATTGAAGTGAAGAAACCTACCAACAAAACGGAAATGGTTAACCCTGAAAATTTGAATGTTAAATCATTTCAGGAATTGGTGCTGTATTATCTGCGGGAACGAAAAACCAAACAAAACTTTGAACTCAGGCACTTAATCATTACCAATACTTATGAATGGTTTTTGTTTGATGCACAAGATTTTGAAAAACTTTTTTATCAAAATAAAACATTGTTAAACCGCTTTGAACAATTTGAAGCAGGGAAGTTATCAGGAACAAGTACCGATTTGTTCTATAAAGAAATAGCATCGCCGGAAATAGAAAAACTACAAACCGAAATACCTTATACACATTTCGATATTCGCGATTATAAAATCAAAGAAGATGACCGTGAGTTAATTGCACTTTATAAATTACTCTCGCCGGTGCATTTGCTCAAACTTCCTTTTGCCAATGACAACAACCAACTGAACAAAAACTTTTACGCAGAGTTATTGCATATAATTGGTTTGGAAGAAATTACGCAAGAGGGTAAGAAATTGATTGTCCGTAAAAGAGAAGGCACACGCGACAGCGGTTCGATCATTGAAAATGCGCTCGAAAAAATTGTTGACAAAAACAAAATGGAAAACGTAAATGCAGAGTTGTTTGGGAAAACGGAAGAAGAGCAACTTTTTGGCGTTTCGTTAGATTTGGCAATTACTTGGATTAACCGGATTCTGTTTTTGAAATTATTAGAATCGCAAATACTAAAATATCACAATGGAAATAAGGATTTTGCTTTCCTTTCAACCGAGAAATTAAAAAATTATGACGAGTTAGATAATCTCTTTTTCAAAGTTTTAGCGATAAAGGAAGAAGAAAGAGATACAACCCATAAGGCGAAATTTTCCCTTGTTCCCTATCTTAATAGTTCGCTGTTTGAAATAACCGACACCGAAGAAAAAACCATTTGCATAGACAGCTTGCCTGATAACATTCCCATGGCTTTATATCCAAAATCGATATTACACGGCAATGTACGGGCGACCCTTGCGGTCGCCTCCTCATACGACCCTTGCGGTTGCTCCACCTCCATGCGCCCCTTAGAATATCTATTGAAATTTTTAGATGCCTACGATTTCAGCAGTGAAGGTTCGGAAGATATTCAGGAAGAAAACAAGCCGCTGATTTCGGCTTCGGTATTGGGATTAATTTTCGAGAAAATAAACGGCTACAAAGATGGCTCATTCTTCACGCCGTCGTTTATAACTATGTATATGTGCCGCGAAACCATTAGCAGAGCGGTAATTCAGAAATTTAACGAGGCTAAAGGATGGGATTGCCAAACGATAAACGACCTTGTCAATTGCATATATAGTCCATTAACTCGTCATCGTCATGCTGAACTTGTTTCAGCATCTCCTTCAAATAACGGGATTGCGGAACAAGTCCGCAATGACGACCCTATAGCAGAGGCAAACACCATTTTTAATACCATTCGTATTTGCGATCCGGCTGTGGGCTCCGGACACTTTCTCGTTTCTGCGCTGAACGAAATGATTTACTTGAAATCGGAATTGGGTATTTTGCTATACAAAAACAGTGAACGCCGACTCAAAGACTATCGTGTTGCTGTTGAAAACGATGAATTGCTCATTACCGACAATGAAGGCAACTATTTTCATTACAACCCCAAAGATATAGAAAGCCAAAAAGTGCAGGAAACCTTTTTTCACGAAAAACAAACCATTATTGAAAACTGCTTGTTTGGCGTGGACATCAACCCCAATTCCGTTAAAATTTGCCAATTGCGTTTATGGATTGAATTGTTGAAACACGCGTATTATATAATGGAGAATGGAGAATTGAAAATGGAGAATGGAAATAGAAAATTGCAAACATTACCCAATATTGATATTAATATAAAATGTGGTAATTCGTTGGTGAGTCGGTTTAGCTTGAAAGACCAATATCATGATGTTCAAGGGATGATGCAAAAAATAAAAAATGCGGCACGTAACTATAAAGAGCAGGTTTTTCTTTATAAATTGTGTCAAGGTCGGGAAAAAAAACGACATATTGTAAAAAATATAGAACATGAGAAATCTATTATTTACGAAATATTAAATGCCAAAGATAGTGACTTTAGAAAGTGGCAAGATGCAAGAGATAAAACAGCAAGACATTTGTATGCAGATCTTAATTTTGGCGATGATAAGGAGCAGTGGAAAAAAATAAATGAAGAACTTACAGCTGAAGAAACCGCCTTACGTGATAAATATGAACAAAAAATAAAAGGGCTTTACAAAGATGCTTTTGAGTGGCGTTTCGAGTTTCCCGAAGTATTAGATGATGACGGTAATTTTGTGGGGTTTGATGTGGTGATGGGAAATCCGCCGTATATCAACGTAAATAACGACAAAATATACTCTAAATATAAAACTTACAAATGTCTTGAATTGTATGCTTACTTTTTTGAAAAAAGTTTTGACCTGCTTAAAGAAAAAGGTATTATTTCACTTATTACAGGTTCTTTATATTTGAAAGGGGTTAAATATCAATCTTTGCGAGATTTTTTGACTTCAAATTATGCTTTAATAAAATTAGATAATGTAGGTGATAGTGTTTTTGATAATGTAAAGATGCCAACGAGTGTATTGATTGGCAAAAAAGATATAAATCAATTTTGGAATTTTGAAGAAATGAATAAAGATTTTTCTTTATTAAAAAAAATTGAAGAAAATACAATTTCACTTTCTCAAATATCAAAAATAATGAGAGGGTTAGAATTTGGCAGAGATAGAATTCAGACAAATGCTGATATTCCTTTTATCACAGGATCAAATGTTTGTAAATATGGAGTAACAAAGTTATCGTATATAGATATAGATACTTTAAATGAATATTCAAAAGACAAATATTTTTTTGAAGGAGAAAGATTATTGTTACGAGAAACAGGAAGTGATATAACTACATTATATTTAAATGAATTGCTGTATTCAAATAGAAGTTTATATAGTATAAAAATTATAGATGAAAGTTTGGATCCGAAATTTGTTTTAGGTTGTTTAAATTCAAAATTATTACAGTTTTACTATCAAACAAAATTCAAAGCGGAAACGGATTTTTTTCCAAAAATCAGAATCATACAAGCTAAAGAATTGCCCATAATAAAGATTTCTTTACCCAATCAACAACCCATCATCACCCTTGTCAATCAAATTCTCGCCGCCAAAAAAGAGAATCCTGCGGCAGACACGGCGGCATTGGAACGGGAGATTGATTTGTTGGTTTATGGGTTGTATGGGCTGACGGAGGAGGAGGTAAAGGTAATTGAAAAATAAAACATTAAATTTATACTTTTTTATAATGCTATTTAAAATATTATATTTTCGCCGCAATAATACCTGCCAAGCCTCTCGCTCGAAGCTCACTTTGGCAGGTTTTCGATTTCTATACGATAATATACTGATAAATAAACTACTATAAATGAAGTATTCAAAACAACCCATCTCAATACTTACACAAATTGAAAAATTCAGTGTTATACGAAATATATGTGCTCATCACGGCAGAATTTGGAACAGAAGATTACCAAAAATAGCAATCCCACGAAAAACCTTGCATTCTTTCATCGAAAACAAACAAATTCACAACAATAAAACCTATTCCTATCTCTGTTCTATTTTATACATACTTAATTTATTAAGCCCTAATCACAGTTTTAAGAAAAATTTACTTAACTTAATGAACGACTGTCCTATGATGCAAGAAAAAGAGATGGGTTTTTCAAAAAATTGGCGACAAGAAAAAATATGGTTGTAACAGAAACGGCGGCATTGGAGCGGGAGATTGATTTATTGGTTTATGGGTTGTATGAGCTTAACCAAGAGTAGATTAACATAATTGAAAAATAAATAATAAAACGAATAATGTCATGACTCAAAAACAGATAAGTATGATAAAGGATTTTTAGACTAAAATAAAGATGATAAAACATGAAAAACGAAATACTAAAAAAAGATTCCAATTTTTTAATCTTCAAAACCGAAGATGAAAAAGTCTCTGTGGATGTTCGTTTAGAAGATGAAACGGTTTGGCTAACTATAGATGCAATGGCGCACCTGTTTGAGAAATCGCGCTCTACAATCAATGAACATATTTTGAATATCTATACTGAAGGTGAATTGCAGGAAAGTGATAGTGTGAGAAAAATCGGAATTTCCGATTTTTCTACCAAACCCACTAATTTTTATAATCTGGATGTCATAATTTCAGTGGGTTATCGTGTAAAGTCGTTGCGCGGCACGCAGTTTCGGCAATGGGCAACCAAACGGCTGAACGAATATATTCGCAAAGGGTTTACAATGGATGATGAGCGTTTGAAAAATCTTGGTGGAGGCAGTTATTGGCAAGAGCTTTTACAACGTATTCGCGATATTCGTGCATCTGAAAAAGTTTTTTATCGTCAAGTTTTGGATATTTACGCAACAAGTATTGATTACGACCCAAAAGCAAAGATTTCAATAGAGTTTTTCAAAAAAGTACAAAACAAAATCCATTACGCTGTTCATGGACAAACCGCAGCAGAAGTGATTTATACTCGTGCCGGTGCAGAGAAAGATTTTATGGGATTGATGACATTTTCAGGTAATGACAATGAAAGCTTGGGCAGCACATTTAGATAGAAGTTTGAAAATGTTGGATGATAAAACTAAAATGGAAAAATTATGATACTACGAGGAGGTTTGCCAGAAATTCAGCCGGCGCCACACACGCTCAGGAAAGCAATCCCGTAACGTTCAGTAACACAAGGAACCAATGTTAAGACTAAAAAAATCTTGGATTTTCTGCATATAACTCCCTCTTTTCTTTGCAAAAATATATTTTCGCACAATTAAAATAAAAAATGAAATATTACATTATAGCCGGTGAGGCTTCGGGCGATTTGCTGGGTTCATACCTAATGAAATCTATAAAAAAAATGGACGCTAATGCCGATTTTCGCTGCTGGGGCGGCGATTTGATGGAAGCGCAAGGCGGTAAAATTATCAAACATTACAATGAACTTGCCTTTATGGGTTTCTGGGAAGTGGCGAAAAATTTGCGCACTATTCTGAATAATATTGCCATTTGTAAAGTGGATATTCTACTCTATGAACCGGATGTGTTGATTTTGGTTGATTATCCTGGTTTCAATTTGCGTATTGCCAAGTTTGCCAAAGAGCAGAATATCAGAGTGGTTTACTATGTGTCTCCGCAAATTTGGGCATGGAAAAAAAATCGCGTGCATAAAATTAAACGTGATGTAGATACGCTAATTACCATTTTGCCTTTTGAAAAAGAGTTCTATGTAAAATATAATTATGAAGCACATTACGAAGGACATCCGTTATTAGATGTGATACACGATGAAATGCAAAACGATGATTGGCAAACTTTTAAAGAAAATTACCACTTAGACAATCGCCCCAGTATTGCGATTTTACCCGGCAGTAGAAAGCAGGAACTTCAAAAAATGCTCCCCATTATGGTGCAAATGGTGGAACAATTTCCTGAATATCAATTTGTGATTTCGAAAGTAAAATGGCAACCACTTTCCTTGTATCAATCTTATATAAAAAATAAAAACATAACGCTTGTGGAAGGAGATACCTACTCGTTGTTGCGTCATGCGCAGGCAGCTATCGTTACTTCCGGAACTGCCACATTAGAAACCGCTTTGTGGAATATTCCGCAAGTGGTGTGCTACAAAGGCAGTTTTATCTCGTATCTCATTGCCCGAATGATAGTTGGAAAACATTTGAAATATATTTCATTGGTAAATCTTATCTTAGACAAACCGGTTGTTACAGAATTGATTCAATATGATTGTAATCCAAAAAAATTAAAAGAAGAATTATCTAAAATTGTGAATGATCGCGTTATTATTGATACAATGAAAAACGATTATAAACAGTTGCAGCATCTTTTGGGCAACGCGGGTGCTTCCGATAATGCTGCAAAATTGATTGTAAAACATGATGACATTAGATAAAATTAACACGGTTTATTTTTTGGGTATTGGCGGAATTGGAATGAGCGCGTTGGCACGTTTTTTTCTGAATGAAGGCAAACAGGTTTACGGTTATGATCTCAATGCTACGGATATTACTTCACAATTAACAGATGCCGGCGCACACATTATTTTTGAAGAAGATGTTGTACAAATACCAAAAGATGTTGATATAGTGATTTATACCCCTGCTGTTCCCAAAGAACATGCGGCGTATCAATATTTTGTTGCACATAAAATACCGATATTAAAACGTTCCGAAATTTTGGGAATGATTTGTCGTGAACATCCCACTATTGCGATAGCCGGAACACACGGAAAAACCACTACCACCGCGATGATAACGCAAATGCTGGCAAGCAGTAAACGATGTGCGATTAGCGATATGAGACATGAGATATGCGATATTCAATGCTCTCAAATCTCAAACCTTAAATCTCATATCTATTACGTTCCTACGGTTTTATCCTTTATCGGCGGTATTGCCAAAAATTTCAACAGCAACTTCGTTTGCGAAGAAAATTTTGATACTGTAATAGTAGAGGCTGATGAATTTGACCGCTCATTTTTAACCCTCCACCCGCAAGTGGCGGTTATCACTTCCATAGATGCCGATCATTTGGATGTTTATGGATCAAAAAAACATTTGACGGAGTCTTTTCAACTGTTTGTCAGCCAAATACAACCTAACGGAGTATTAATTATTTACGATGAAATTGTCGACAAAATTGCCCATCCACATAAAATTACATACGGCTTTTCCGATAGAGCAGATTATCAAATTTCGAATGTTCAATATTTTCCAACAAAAACTACATTTGATTTGAATATTAATGGTTTAAAAAATCAAAAAATAGTAACCATCAATATTCCAGGCAAACACAACGTTTTGAACGCTGTTGCCGCGCTTACTGCGTGCATGGAATTTTTGTCGTGGAAAAATGAAAGTAAAGTTGATGTTCGGTTGCTACAACCCTCATTATCTAAATTTTCAGGAGTAAAGCGCCGTTTTGATATTCGTATGCAACGTGATGATTTTGTGTATATTGATGATTATGCCCATCATCCGGAAGAGATAAAAGCATTTTTAGAGGCTGTTAAAAAATGTTATCCTGCAAAAAAACTTACCGGTATTTTTCAACCGCATCTATATTCCAGAACACGAGATTTTGCAAATGAATTTGCAGAAGCATTGGAGGTTTTAGATGAAATTATTTTGTTGGATATTTATCCTGCAAGAGAACAGCCCATTGAAGGGATCACTTCCGCTTATCTGTTGTCTTTAATTAAAAATAAAAATAAAAAACTCGTAACAAAAGATGAATTGCTAACTTGTTTGCAGCAAAACAAACCGGAGGTTTTGCTCACTATGGGTGCCGGAGATATTGATAAATTAGTATCTGTTTTAGAATCAATCTAATTTCGCAATAACGAGATCCAAGTATAAACAGGATAATGGTCGGAAACTTCAATATTTGTGTTTACCGTATGCCCGTAAGATTTATAGACTTTATCGTGCAAAATATAGTCAATTCTGAATTTTGGGAAGGTTTCGCCCAAATAAGTTCTCCCCATCCCTTTGCCGCTTGTTCGGAAAGAGTCTTTTAAATTGCCCGCCACTTTATGATATGCAAAAGAAGCCGGTGAATCGTTTAAATCTCCGCAAAAAATAACATAATGTGGACATTTTTTAATGTGCTGTTTTAAAACTTTCGCCTGAAATTTTCTTACATCAAAAGCAAGTTTCAATTTGTTATATAAAACTTTAGCTTTTTTTTGCCATTTGGGATCATTCATGCGGTTAATCAGCAGTTGTTTACCAATTTCATAATCCTCATTTTCAAAATGAATGGAAGCCAAATGGCAATTATACACCCGAACGGTGTCGTTTTTATTTTTAAAGTCTATATAAGTCGCAATTACACTATTGTCTGGCATTTCCACAACTCCTTTTCCTACAATCTTATTCTTAGAAAATGTTGCAAATCCATAAAAAAATTCATTATTTCTGTTAGCAGTAAAGTATTCATAATGATAATTTTTATCTTTTAATTTTAAAATCGAGAGCAAGGTGTCTGTAGTATTAAAGTTTAATTTTTTCGATTGATCGTAAAAATATTCTTGGAAACACACAATATCAGGTTGTTCTTCTTTTATATATTGAAGAATTTTATTTTTATTTTGTTGGCGTAATTTTTTATCTTCCGTATCATACAAACCAAACAATTTTACATTATAGCTCATCACTTTTATACAATTAATACATTTGGGAGGTTTATCGGCTCCTTTAAGTTGATAATGTTTATCTATAGTACTGACATTGATTAATATGAAAGAAATAGAAAGCAATGAATAAGGATATTTTATAGGAATCCACAGGAGAATAAAAAAGAGATTAAGCGCTAAAATATAGATAAACCCTAACCCACAAAATGCACCCAAAGGGAACCATGTAGGCGAAATAATTTGAGCAAAAAATGCGCAAAGCAAACCGAAGGCAGCCACACAATTAATAATAAATAAGAGGATTATCAGAAATTTTTTGAATGTAAAGGGAGATTGTTTTTTCTTTTTCGGGAATGGCATAATTTACAAATTAGTGTTATAATAGTTTATTGGTTAACATATTTTAATAAAATTTCTGTCATGTTTTGCCAGCTATATTTTCTTTTTTCATCTTTACAATTTTCAATAAATGAAGCTTCCATGTTATGAATATAGAAATTATAAATTGCATCTGCTAACGCTATTGAATTGGGCTCTACCACAAATCCACATTTATTATGAGGTACAATTTCCGGCAAACCACCAACATTTGTTACAATCATTGGCTTTTCAAAATGGTAAGCAATTTGAGTAACACCGCTTTGCGTAGCAGTTTTGTAAGGTTGCACCACTACATCGCAGGCGCTGAAAAATAGATTAACTTTACGGTCAGGAATATATTCATTGAATAGCAATACTTTATCTTCTAAATTATTTTTTTTAATTATTTCCATATAAAGATTTTTATCTTCATAAAACTCGCCGGCTACCAAAAGTTTTAAAGGATATTTTTTTATTCTTTCATCTGCAAATGCTTCCAATAACAAATCTAATCCTTTATAGGTGCGTATAAATCCAAAGAAAAGAACATAATTTGAATCCACACTTAGCCCTAATAACTTTTTAGCTTCATCTTTAGGTAATAAATTTCCGTAATGATCATAGAGAGGATGTGGTGAAAAGGCTTTAGGCTTATTTTTTTTATCAAATTTATTAATATCTGTTAAAACCGATTCTGAAAGAGCAACAAATGTATCCACATTTTTCACATAATAATATGGAAAAATCTTGTCTAATATGGAAGGTTCGTGGGGTAACAGATTGTGCACCAAACCTATTAACTTCGTTTGTTTACTTTTCTTTTTTATTTGCTTTGCGATACTGCCTAAGCAAGGCGCCAGAAATGACATCCAATATGGAATAATCACTATATCAGGCATTTTTTGAGCAATCTCTTTTCCTGTTTTCAGCCAATTTAGAGGGTTAACAGAATTAACTTCTCGGATAATTTTTAGATTTTCAGGTGTATCTTCATCACTATATTGCGTTTTTCCCGGAAACAATACATTAGGGTATTGCAATGTAAATGTAAAAATCTCAACTTCATGTCCTTCTTTAATAAATTGCTGCGCTAACTGTTCGTTAAATGCAGCAATCCCTCCTCTATAAGGGTAGGCAGTACCTACGATGATGATTTTCATAGTAATCAGTGTTTTATATCTTATATTGAACTTTAAACTCTTAAACTTTAAACCTTACACTCGCTAATGTTCGATACACCGGTCCATCATTATTTAGTTTGCTTTGTATGAGTTTAAGGCTTTGAACAAGTATGGTTTGCGAAAATTGTGGTTGCCGTTTGGCAATCGTTTCCCAAAAACGTTTCTTGTTATCAATTTTTTTAATTCTTCCCACCGTAATATGCGGCACAAAATTACCATAGTTTTCTTCAAATCCTAAATGAACTAACTCTTTTTCTAAATTTTTAAACAAATTTTTGAATAAAGAAAACTCCGAAAAGCCGTACCATAGTACTTGCGGGGCGTACTTACTACCAAAAACGCCCATTTTATCTAATTGTAAATCAAATGATGTTGTTGTGTTGGCAAGGTTTGATAAAATGTTTGCAATGGGTTCAATTTTTGCTTCCGGTGTTTCGCCGAGAAAACGTAAAGTAAGGTGTTGTAAGCCGCTTTTTACCCACACCATATCATCATTTCTTAAATCATTTTGCAGTTGTTGGGTTAATGCCTGAAACTCTTTCGACAATTCAATGTCCACCGCAATAAAAAGTCGTTTCATAATGATTATTGATTGGTCTCAATTTTGTTTTGCAAATCAGGAGGGTTCAAGCCACGGCGTTGCGCTGTTTTCCAGTATTTTACGGCTTCCTCTTTATCTCCCAATGCAATAGAAATATCGCCCAGTAACAGATTCAAATCAGCCACAAAACTATTTTCATAAGTGAATGCTAAGGCTTGTTTGGCAGCCTTTAAAGCATTTTCAAAATGCTTTTCGTGATACAATGCTAACGCTAATCCATATTGAATTTTGGCATTGGTAGGGAAATATTCTTCCACGAGTTGCTCGCTGGCGGCAAGGGTTTGAAAATCTTCCAATTTGGTTAATACATAAAAATAATCTTCCCAAATGGAGTATTGCGTTTCATTGATTGCGATACATTTTTCATAAAATGATTTAGATTCAAGGTATTCTTCTTTTAGTGCACAGAGCTTGGCCAATGTAGCCCAGCCTTCTAAATCTTGAGGGTGCGCATCGGAAACGGCTAAGGCTAATATTTCTGTAGTAGCAACTATTTCAGGAGTTTGCAAACGAAAAGCATTGGCTAACCAAGTTTTGAGAATAGGAATTTTTTCTTCAATATCCAACTCTCTGTTTGAAAAAGCCTTGAGTAACGCTTTTAAACTTTCAGCCGGTTTTTTAATGGTTTCGTAATAGTTTGCCAGCGCTAAATTCAACTCCGGGTTTTCGGCATCAATTTGCATCGCTTTTTGAAAAAACGGAAACGCTTTATCGGACATATTGTTCGACAGGTAAATTTCACCTGCAATGATGTAATATCCAATTTCATAGGGGTAGAGTTCCAGCATCTTTTCATATTCGCGCACCGCATTTTTTACATCGTTCAAATAGAGCCATATATTTTTTTTGGTTTCGGTAAGGTCGTCGTTTTTTCCTAAAATATTTTCAATTCTATCATAAACTTTAATGACCTCCTGCAACTTCCCTAATTGTAAATAGTTGTTTGCTAACGACATTAAGTAATATTCATTTTGATATTTTATTTTACAAACTTCTTCCCAAATTTTCACGGCGCTTGCAAAATCGCCCACTTTTTCATAAACGTTTGCCAAATCTATTTGATACCATTCGTTTTTCTTGTCCAATTTAATCGCTTCTTTCAAATAATGGGCAGCCAGCAAATAATCGTTTTGTTCAGCCGCAACTTTATGCAACAGATAGAATGCGGCGTGATTTTTAGGGTTTTGGCTCAACACCTCTGTAAACGATTTGTTTGCCGCCGAATAGTTTTGCGAATAAAACTCTCGAAGTCCATCGGCAAAAGTAGCAGATTGGGCGCGTTCATTTATTATTGTTTCGGTTTGTTTAGGAGGGCTGTTGTTCTGTTTTTTTTGGGCGAAAGCGGAAGAGATTGAAAGAAGCAGAAAACAGAAAAGGATTATTAAATTTGAGATTTGGCGTTTGAGATTCAGAATATACATTTAAGATAAAGGTTTAATTTTAAAAAAATAAGAAATTATAGGTGCAAATAAACATAAAATTCTCAACTCCTCTTCACTGCCCCACTCTTGCACTTCTCAAAGCACGCCCCACAGCGAATGCAATCGTCTTGCCGAATAACGTGCAACTGTTTCAGTTCGCCGTCAATGGCATCTACCGGACATGCTTTTTTGCACAAACGACAGCCAATACATTTTTCCGGAATGATCTCATAACGAATTAACGCGGTGCATTGCAAAGCAGGGCACCGTTTTTCCAAAATATGCGCTTCGTACTCATCTCTAAAATATTGAATGGTAGAGAGTACCGGATTGGGTGCAGATTGTCCGAGCCCGCACAAAGAGTTGGCTCTAATTTGATACGCCAATTTTTCCAACGTATCAATATCTTCAATTTTACCTTCGCCTTGTGTAATTCTTTCCAAGATTTCGAGCATTCGTAAAGTGCCGAGCCGGCAGAACGTGCATTTGCCGCACGATTCGCCCTGCGTAAAGGTAAGGAAGAATTTGGCAACATCTACCATACAGGTGGTTTCGTCCATCACCACCATACCGCCAGAGCCCATAATAGCGCCGGTTTTCATAATTTCGTCGTAGTCAATAATGGTGTTGAGCATACTTTCGGGGATGCAGCCGCCGGAGGGTCCGCCCAACTGCACGGCTTTAATCTTTTTGTTGTTGGGCACGCCGCCGCAGATGTCAAAAATCACTTGGCTAATGGGAGTTCCCATCGGCACTTCCACCAACCCTGATTTGGCTACTTTTCCGGTTACGGCAAACACTTTGGTGCCTTTCGCTTTTTCGGTGCCCAGCGCGGCATATTGTTCAGCGCCGGAAGTAATGATTGCAGGCAAATTCACATAAGTTTCAACGTTGTTGATGTTGGTGG
>Ga0082212_10005321_pt1 | contig 17567 bp, 12 predicted proteins | sample TergutNt197P3_FD_71548 | JGI IMG/M metagenome (GOLD analysis project Ga0082212, IMG submission 71548) | Neocapritermes taracua P3 segment gut microbial communities from Petit-Saut dam, French Guiana - Nt197 P3 | ecosystem: Host-associated > Arthropoda: Insects > Digestive system > Gut ... | reverse complement strand
CAAGTTGTATTTGCGTTGTCCATTTGCTTTGTTGTGCTTTGCTGCTTCGCCGTTGCATGCTATGATGGTTTTGGCTCCAGCTGGGTGCGCTCTCCTTGTTTATTAACGGCAACTAAGGATACCACACCTATTGCTGGAGTTGGTGCAATTAATATCATATAATGTCGATTATTGGCATTTGTACAAGCCTAGTTTTTGGCTTGGAATATGTTTTTGTCATCGAGTATAGTTCGATTAAGCTATGGAAAGAGCAATTTGAGCAAGGTGAAACACTTGCTGTGGAAAAACGCCTTGGTTTTATTTTTTCAAGATCTCGTTACCCTAAAGATATACAAGTCAAATGTGATTTACACTATGATGATGTTTCTAAGACTGTTGTAGTTTCCTTTGTTCTCCCAACTCCTGAAAGTATCTCTGATATCGTTGGCTATAAAATAATGCTAGCAAAAAAACAATTGTGCCGATAGCTTTGAAAGCTAAAGATATGGTGATTTATTACGAGAATATAGTCCACCAAATTGTGCTTCGTACTGTTCATGAAGTTTTTTCTAGTGTGTATATTCACGGCATTTAGAAAGTGTTGTTTTCAATAGTTGGGTAGGGTAGGTAAAGCAATCGGCAAGAATTTTGAGGCTTGTATTATTTCTGTTCTGGTTAGCCGGCAGGAATTTGGAAAACCAATTTACAACATGTAGATGTGAAAGAGTGTTTGCGTGGTCTAAAAGCTCTTTCAATTGGAATATTGCATCAGTGGATGTTTAGGTGATATGGATAGAAATACCAATTTAACCGCAATTCCTTGGACAGATTTCGAGTATCTTATTAGGGAATTGTTTAGCAAGGTATTTTCGAACGATGGCGCAGAAGTTCGTGTTACCCAAGCTAGCAGGGATGGTGGTGTTATGCTTTTGATCCTGGCCCGATACGTGGAGGAAAATACGTTATTGAGGCGAAAAGATATAATAAAGTAGTACTTGTTTCTGCTTGTAGGGATCTTTACGGATCAATGATTATTAATGAAGGAGCAGCAAAAGGCATCCTGGTCACAACAAGCTATTTTGGATGTGGTTCAATGCACTTTGTTAAGGACAAGCCAATCACTCTAATTATCGGCTTAAATAAGAATCACGATTGAGTTTAGTATGGCGTAATGTTCAATATTCTATGATCCCTTTTTAACTCCGATAGTTATAAGGGGAAAAGTAGCGACATGGCAGTATAATAACACAATAACACCCATATCGATTAGGAGCATAACTTCGGTCTGGTATCCACTCGGATGATTTTGCTAGACCGGCTTTGTTGCGTTAATAAACAATACGCAAACTGCTGCTGCTCATTATTCGGCGCATTAGGACAAGGCAGGTGAAACCTGCCGTTTAACCTGTATTCCCCACAAGGCTCAGCTCAATATGGATCCAAAGCTTTTTTTCGGCTGTTTGCTGCCCAGCTCAAGGCGGCTTTTTTTGTGGCTGCAACAGCAAGGTGCTTGATATGAATGTCCTGCTCCAAGAACCACAGCAGCTGCAGCCCAGCCAAATACCCCCTTCTCTTCCGGGATTAAACTAGCTTTCGGACAATGATTAGCATTGCTAAAAGCACATAAACACATTGTAATATTCCATTAAAAACAATAACAACGCAACTAATTATTGCGATACAAAAAAGCATGATTTTGCATCTGGAAATTACTGGAGTTAATTCGGTAATTATAAATAGTAAATAAATGTTATAATACAATAACAATGATACGTTCATTTTTCTTCACCCTGCCAATTTTTTATCTATCTGCATTAAATTATGAAGCTGCCAGGCTTTCTTAAGCTCAGAGCCAAAAAGCTGCTGGCATTTCTTCCAAATCCAATTCGCCCAGTACGGCAACCATCCCCTTCGGGAATGTACGATAACTAGCATCCGCTTATAATGCGGAATATTTGGTATGTATGAAGCATGGAAATCTTCCTAGCGAAAGGGGGCGAATGTAGAAGCGCTGTATGTCTATCACCTAAAATAGCTGGAATTGAAATTGTCTCACCCTTCCGTTTTTTATCGGCAATTGAGTTGGCTTTTGTGCACAATAGCAAGTTTCACTTTTATTAATATAGTAAAATAAAATATTAATATAACCATTTTCTTAAAGGATACTATTGACATTTATGCCAAGTAGTAGTTATATTGTAATCATAGCTTAATTAAACTTGCATATGGGATTAATAATAGAGTTACAATGCAACTTAATATAAGCAAACGAGTTATAAGTAACTTATAAAAAAGCACTGGCATATGCCAGAAAGGAGAAAGTGAAACAATGCATTCAAGCATGAAAGCAACCAAACGTATTGCAGCTTTTGCGCTAGCCATTATCGTTGCGTTGTCATTGGCGCCAGCCCGTGCCCAAGCGACAAATGGATGGCTGTGCGGGACGGAGCCCTATGGCTCCCAAGCTGGGTTGCCGATCAAGCACAATCCACCAGGCTCCTATAAAGGCAAGCAATACAATGGGGCAAGCGGCAACAATGTCGATTTTGCAACCTTGTATAAAACTGCTGACAGGGTGGTTGCGCCTGAAATCGGCAGCAATGTGTTTGACATTAAACTAGAAGCGCACGGGGAAAAAATAGTGCCCCCTCCACGCCCTGTTTACACAGTTATCGTAACTGACTTGTCAAACTCAATGGTGAGCGGCTATATCAATGTGCCGCTCAGTTACGAAAGGCAATCCGGCTGGCCGCTTGGTTGGCGCATCCCAGGCACACAAACAGGATACACCACCAACAAAAACAATGCGGCAGTGGATTACAGCAAGTACTCATACACCAGGCTTCAACAAGTGCAAGACGCAGCCTATGGCTACATTGAGGAGATGCTGGACCTAGCAACAGACCCTGAAGGGAAGAACATGATTGCTTTGGCTTCCTATGCGATGGAAGGCAGGAAAGACCAAGGCTTCACAAACAACAAAAGCCTTCTGCAGAATGGGATCAACAGCTATTTCAAAGAGCAAGGGACTACCGGGAATTATGCGACAAACCCAATCCCCGGAAACTCAGGCTCCACTAACCACCAAGGCGGGTTTATCGCCGCTTGGCAGTTGATTGCAGCGCAGAAAAAGCTGGATGCCCAAACAGGGGAAGACCCATACTATGTAGTCCTCTATATGAGCGATGGCGGGACGACACAACAGTACAATACTGCGACATCGACAAGGGATTCGATGGAAACCTTTGTGCTGACATCAGCTTCAAGCGCGGTCAACATGTATGACAGCGCCCGGGCGGAAGCAGCTGCCTCGGCAATCAAAGGGTCGAGCCCGGATGGCGGTGTGCTCATAGCCACAGTCAGCGTCGGAAAAGGCGACTCTGACGACGATGCCAGCCCGGAAACGCTAGAGAAGTTTTCAACAGACGGGTTCGCGTTTGAGTCAGAAGCGAGCGATGAAAGTGTCGCTAAGATCTATGAGATGATCAAAGACGCCACTGACAACCCGTCGATAGAAACAGGCGCTACGTTAACTGACATCGTAGCCAAAGGTTTTGAAGTCATCGAGACAACAGCTTACGGGCTGGATGAAAAAGAGATTGCAGGCGCAGACATCAAAACCACAAAGAATAGCGATGGCACAACAACAGTCACTTGGAGCAACCTGCCACCGGTAGGCGCGAATGCCTATGTACGCCTGGTCATCAGGGTAAATGCCACAGACGAGCTTCTTGAGGAAGCATGCACCGGCATTGACGGAAACCATGTGACAGTCGAGACAAATGAAAAAGCTACTCTAAAATATACAAACATCACAAACCAGAACAGTGATGATTGGACAGCGGAATTCCCAGTCCCTGAAGTCCATATCTCAAAAGAGCGGGATGGCTTCTATGTGACAGTGAATTATGTGGTTATTGAAAACGGTAAAAATGTTGTCAAGAAAACTGTGACCAGCGACCCGTTGGACAACAACGAGCCATATGGGGAGTTTGCAATCGACAGTTTCGAGGAAAAACAAAACAATGCGCCGTTTAGCCATGCCATAATCTTGCTTGGAAACGGAAACCAAGAGGTCGCCTACTCCAAAGAGGAGTATGAGAGCAAGGTCAAGGATCTTGTAGTCAATGGATATGATGTAACCATCAACTTGTACTACCAGATCTTGATTGCGGATGTCGGCGTTCCTTTGACAAAAACAGTCAGCCTTGGCGATCCGCTTATGGGATTCCCCGCCAAGTACGAATTTGAATTCGAGCTCCATAATGAAGACGGCAAACTTGTAGGCACACTGAGTTTTGACCAAGACGACGTGGAGGATACAACGTCCAAGTTCTTCATATGGGAAGCTGGAGTAGACTACTATGACGACATTGACGGCCAGCAACTGTATATCTCCGAAAAAGCGGCTAGCGGTTGGGCGCCATTCACGGCAAAAGCCTATGCTATAGCCACAGATGGCAATGTCGAGCTCAATGGCTCGTCAGTAGTTGACAATGTCCGCTCCCAAACGAAATGGTCATCTGATGTCGAAGTCATCTTGGAGAAGTCATTTGCAGGCGATTTCTCATCCTTTAACCTCCAAGGCAAAGACGGCTCTGTGCTGGATTGCATAGACCCCAGCCACGGAGGGGCAGGGCATAGCCATGATGAAGACTGCTATGTGCTTGACTGCGATATTGATGAAGACGATGAAGAGGAAGAGCATACACACGAGTTCCCAGATTGCTATGTTTTGGAATGCGATATCGAACCAGGCGCAGGCTCAGGCGAGCATGATGAGGATTGCTATGTATATACTTTCGAGTTTGCCCTTGAAAACGCCGATGGCGATGTTATAGACGAGCAAGCCCTGGAACTTAGAAAATCAGAGATTATCGAACTTGGAAACGGATCAATAGACGTAGAGCTTGTGATTCCGGGCGATTCTATCGAAGAAGGCCCCTTCACAATCAAAGAGACCGATAAGCCGACAGGATGGTCCGGTTTTGATATATCAGGAATCACAGTCAACCCGTATACAGGCGTTGTCACATATCCAGACCAAGCAAATTGCGCAAAAATGACAAACACCTTTGGCGGGACTGGCTATCCGGTATTCACAGTCAGCAAGGAAGTCCTTGACGAGCGCGCTGGCGACGGGTCGTTTGCTGCCGGATACAACGGCACGCTGAAATTTGACCTGTTAGACGAAGACAAAGACAAGATCGACACATTCACAATTGACATTAAAGCCGGTGTCGGAACCAGCACAATCAGCTTGCCGGATTTGATCAACCAAGATGCGACACTGTATCTAAGGGAAGTCAATGACAACCAGCCAGGCATGAGTTATGACACCAACGAATACAAAATAACAATCGTTGATGGAAAAGTGGCCAACACCGCTCCAATAGTTGCGACAAATGAATATATGGAAGCCATATCCCCAGTATTCAGGATTATCGCAAACACAAACTCGCCAGACAACAATGGCAACTTTACTTTCGAATATAGCTACATAGGCTCATCCGGGTCTGGAAACGGCACAGACACTGTCAAAATCCAGACAAGCAACGGATCAGGCGTAGCTACCCTCGAAGACGAGCTTCCAGAAAACTTCACAGGTGTGCTGACAGTCAAGGCGACTGGCGCAGACCAGCCTGGCAGCGGCGAAGCATGGGTTCTTGATGATAAAGTCTATGAATTCATATTCGAGGACGGCGTGTATGTGGGTCAAGAACCAATTGCCACAGCCACATTCTTGCACAACCTGCTCAAGCCTGGTGTAGTCTTCACAAAAGACGCGTCAGCTAATGTTGTCAATCTAAACACGCCAGTAACCTATTCATTGACGGTGATAAACACAGGCAGTGAGACGATCGAAAACCTTGAGATCACTGACACCCATTTCAAGCCCAACACAATGTTTACGGTTTACCTGAACAACAACAGCACTCCAGTGTCAAGAGGGTTCACATACGACGGCACGACACTGAGATTTGACAGCTTGTACAGAGGCGGGCGGATCATTATCAACTATACAGTGACTTTCACAAAAGACGGCCCTGTTGAGAATGACGCCAACTTCAAGGCAAGAGGAACCCAAACCAAAGTCTTGCTGGATCTTGACGCAAGCAAGAAGATCGATGTCAATGAAGACCTTGGCGGCAAGAAACCTCTTGAAGTAAGCAAGAAAGTCGCCCTGCAAAGAGGGACAAGCCCAGTAAACCAAAACAGCTTTGTTGACACTATTGAGACCAATATCAGAGGCGGCAAAGCCGTGTTCAGGATGACTGTCACTAACAACACCAGCAAAGTGTTGAAGATAGAGGAAGCCGAAGATGTCTTTGGCGGGAACAAAGTCACCCAGTTCACAACACTTGACGGAAAACCGTTTGACCCGATTGGATACGAGATCGAGCCAAAGGGAAGCGTCACCTTCTACTACACCTCAGGGGAGATGAATGACAGGGGAAGATATGTAAACACCTTGGCAGTCACAACACGTGTAATAGAAGACGGCGGATCAGGCGATCCAGTCAATTACAGCGACTCTGATTCTGCCACGATAATTGTCAGGCGCATCAGGGACGGCGGAGGCAAAGGCTCGTGCAAGTGCGACACCCCAGAGTGCAAATGCAAATGCGGCAATAACTGCAAATGCACAGACAAGAACTGCGACGGGTATTGCAAAGGCAAGTGCGACGGCAACTGCCATAAAGGCAAAGAAGGCCCATGCGACTGCAACACCCCGAACTGCAAATGCAGATGCGGAAACAAATGCACCTGCAACGGCAAGAACTGCGACGGGTACTGTAAAGGAAAATGCGACGGCAACTGCCATAAAGGCGAAGAAGGCCCGTGCGACTGCAACACCCCGAACTGCAAATGCAGATGCGGAAACAAATGCACCTGCAACGGCAAGAACTGCGACGGGTACTGCAAGGGCAAGTGCGACGGCAACTGCCACAAGGCAGAAGGCCCATGCAAGTGCAACACACCAAATTGCAAATGCAAGTGCAACAACACCTGCAACTGCAAGGATAAAAACTGCGACGGGTACTGCAAAGGAAAATGCGACGGGAATTGCCACGTAAACAGCAATGAAGGCCCATGCGACTGCAACACCCCGAACTGCGAGTGCAAGTGCAACAACACCTGCAACTGCAATGGCAAAAACTGCGACGGGTACTGCAAAGGCAAGTGCGACGGCAACTGCCACGTCAACGGCAATGAAGGCCCATGCAAGTGCGGCACCCCGAACTGCGAGTGCAAGTGCAACAACACCTGCAGCTGCAATGGCAAAAACTGCGACGGGTACTGCAAGGGCAAGTGCGACGGCAACTGCCACAAAGGAGACGGCCCATGCAAGTGCAACACCCCGAACTGCGAGTGCAAGTGCAACAACACCTGCAACTGCAATGGCAAAAACTGCGACGGGTATTGCAAAGGCAAGTGCGACGGGAATTGCCACGTCAACGGCAATGAAGGCCCATGCAAGTGCGGCACCCCGAATTGCAAATGCAAGTGCAACAACACCTGCAACTGCAATGGCAAAAACTGCGACGGGTATTGCAAAGGCAAGTGCGACGGGAACTGCCACAAGGCGGACGGCCCATGCAAGTGCAACACCCCGAACTGCAAGTGCAAGTGCAACAACACCTGCAACTGCAATGGCAAAAACTGCGACGGCTACTGCAAAGGCAAGTGCGACGGGAACTGCCATGTAAACGGCAATGAAGGCCCATGCAAGTGCAACACGCCGAACTGCAAATGCAAGTGCAACAACACCTGCAACTGCAATGGCAAAAACTGCGATGGCTACTGCAAAGGCAAGTGCGACGGGAACTGCCACGTAAACGGCAATGAAGGCCCATGCAATTGCAACACGCCGAACTGCAAATGCAAGTGCAACAACACCTGCAACTGCACAGACAAAAAGTGTGACGGCTATTGCAAAGGCAAGTGCGACGGGAATTGCCATGCAAGCTCCCATAACCATGGAAATTGTGATTGCGGCAAAACTTGCAAGTGCAAAGGCAAATGCAACTGTACAGACAAATACTGCGATGGATACTGCAAAGGCAAGTGCGATGGAAGCTGCCACAAGCATGACAGCGACAAAGGCACATGCAAGTGCAACACCAAAGATTGCAAATGCAAATGTAACGGCACCTGCAAATGCACAGACAAAAAGTGCGATGGATATTGCAAAGGCAAGTGCAGTGGCGCCTGCCACAATATCAAAAACACAGCTAAAGTTCCAGTATGCAGAACTGTTTTGTTAAGCTGCAGGCTAAAAAAATGCGGCCATTATTAAACAGGTAACTGCCAATTCTAGAAAGTAAAAATATGGGCGCTAAGAAGAAGAAATTCTTATCTTAGCGCCCATAGCTTTTTTAAAGTGGAGTTTGTCCACATCTATCATTACACAAAGGGACATTTTGGAAATAACTCTTTGTGTGCTATCTGCAATCGAAAATCTTCTCTCTTTGCGAAAAAACAAGATTAGTGAGTAGACAATCTATCCGGGCATGTCATATTCACAAGCTGCCTTGAATATAAATCCTATAGTCAATCAAAGAGGTAGCCTTATGTTGAAACTGCGCATCTCCCATAGACCATTAACAGTTGCCCTGCCAGTCATTGGAATTGACCTTGCATCAATCGCCGCATATCTAGCTGCGCTTCTCGTGCTTTTGTTCCTAGGCTTGTTTTTGTTCAGGCTCTTTGAAGTCCCATTGAGGATTCTCAGCAAGTTGATCTTCAATTCCCTAATCGGCGGAATAGCCCTTTTCCTTTTAAGCTTTATTTTGGGTTTTTTCAACATTAACTTGGCGGTGAATGTTTTCAACGCCATCTTTGTAGGCTTATTGGGGATTCCTGGCTTAATCACGATAATTATCCTGAACTTCATCTTATGATAATAAGAAAAGGCGGTGGGAACCACATGAAAAAGAAGAGGAATTTTAACGAAATAATCACATCAGGGCTTATCATCGCCTTAATGGGATACCTGCTTATAAGCCCCAAGCAAGCAAGGGCAGCAGCGCTAAATGGATATGAAATCTGGCTTAATACAATTCTTCCGGCAGTGTTCCCTTTCCTCGTCCTAGTGACACTTTTGAATTTGCTGGGAATGTCCCGTAAAATTGCCCCTATGTTCTCGAATTTCATGAACCGGGCATTTGGAGTATCTGGCACAGGCGCATATGCTTATTTGTCAGCCATTTTTTCGGGCCTGCCTATTGGGGCAAAATCTGTATGCGATTTATACAGGCAAGGCGACATCGACCGATCAGAAGCTTACATCCTGCTCTGCCTTTGCTCTAACATGGCCCCTGTATATACGTACAGCATAGTAGGACCGGTATTTTTTGGATCTGCGAAACTTGCCATAGCCTTTATTGCCATCAATTATTGCGTTCCTGTAATATGCGCGCTCTTTGTTGCAAATCGCAGGGATAGGCGCAAAGTGTCAAACGAGCCGCCTCCAAGGGCTAGCATAACTGCAATGAAAAACCGTTCCAAAGCGTTTACTGCGGCAATTAAGGAATCAGTAATGAACATTCTCAATATTGGCGGATTCGTTATCTTTTTTAATGTCATAATCAGTTTTTCAAGGGATTTTCTTGGACTAGACTCCAATTCTTTGTTTGGGGCAATTGTCAGCGCCCTTCTAGAGACGGCGAATGGGTCCTCTGCCCTTGGCGCGCTCTCAAACGAGCACTACATAATAACTGTCGCAACGTGCGGGGCATCCTTGTGCTGGGGTGGTTTGAGCATCCTGTTCCAATCTTTGTCATTCATCAGCGAGACTGACTTGAGCATAAGGCGCTTCTTCCAGTACAAAGCTGCACAAGGCGTGTTAGGGTTCTGTTTCGGGCTTTTCGCTGCCAATGCCATCCCAAGGCAAACAGCTCCTGTGTTTGCAGAGCTGGCTTCCAAAGCTAGCGCAGGGATTATAAATATCTTAGCGATTGGGGTATTCCTTCTGATTGTCGGGGCAAGCGCTCTTGCTGAAACTACATTGTTTGGGTTTACGCGGAAGAGGAAGTGAAGAGCCAAGATTCAAAAGGATATGCCGATACGATTAATTGATAGAACATAATTATGTTGAAGCGAAAGCTCGCAAGCAGATTGCGGGCTTTTTTAGCGCTAAAGGTGTTTGGGATCTGCCAACTCTATTGCTGGGACAAGCTTGGATTCAAAAGAAAAGCCGCAAGCGGAAGGAAGCGTGTGCCGTGAAAGCTGCATAACAGATGAAGGCATGTTCTTCGGCAGGGATTGAGCCAGGCAAATTGCAAAGTCCCCCGCTGCTACGTCTAAGAGCCGTGGTGGTGAGCGGAGGGTGAAAGGCTGGACGCAAGACCAGCCATGTGTGGCGTGGTAAAGCTGAATGAAAATGAAACGCTGGATAGGTGTCGAAATTGAATATGGCTTTGTCAAAACCTGGAGCCGCTTCAGTGGCAGGGACAAAGGTAGGGGAAATGTTGGATCGCTCCCGAGTTTATGGGATTTAGCCTTTGAGTTTGTGCTCTAGCCCGCTTGCAATGCGGGCTAGAGCCATTTGCCATTATGTGTCCTAAGAAATTTGCCGAGAGAGGCCCACATGATTGCTTGGGGGCTGCTTGCTAGATTGGCGCTTTGATTTCATCTAGATTACTAGCTAATGGTTTAGCGTTCATTTCTATCAAGCCATATTATTGTCAAACCGGAACAACACAGCAAAAACTATTGTATAATAAGGCAAACAGTATGGTTTATTTAATTTGCCAGTTAGTTATTGGATTAAGATTCAACAACAAATCTAGTGTCAAGCAGGGATGAATTGCTGATGATATTCCTTGCACAACAAAAGAGCAGGTGCTTTAGTAGTGAAAAAACTTCCATTAGGGATACAAAACTTCAGGGAAATTGTGGATGGAGATTATGTATATATTGACAAAACAAGATATATATACAACCTAGTCAATGACGCAAAATACTACTTTTTATCAAGGACAAGAAGATTTGGCAAATCGTTGTTGCTTGATACGATAAACGAGGTTTTCAATGGCGATAAAGAGCTGTTTAATGGCTTGTGGATTTATAATTCTGATTATGAATTTGTCAAATACCCAGTGTTGCGTCTTGATATGAGCAATATAGCCAATAAAAATTCTGAAGTGCTTGAAGAATCTTTGTTGTCAAGCTTAAAAAATATAGCTGATGAAGAAGGAATCAGCATATTTGACAGAATCCCGTCTGATGTGTTCAAGTTTCTAATCACGAGTTTGCGTAAGAAGTATAATCAAAGAGTGTTGTATTGATAGATGAGTATGACAAGCCAATTCTTGACCATATTAACGAAATTGGTTTGGCAGAAAGCAATCGAAATGTGCTCCGAGGTTTTTACGGCATTCTCAAATCTATGGATCCTTACTTGCAGTTCACGATGTTGACAGGCGTTTCCAAATTCGCAAAGACATCTATATTTTCTGGGCTGAACAATTTAGTGGACATAACACTAATGGAGAGCTATTCAGGCATCTGCGGCATTGGTGCTGGCGATTTGGCAAGCCATTTTAGCGACAGCATCGATTTGCTGGCTAAAAAGGATAGTTTGAGGCATGTTGGCAACCTATATGAGGAGATACTGGCTTGGTATGATGGCTACTCATGGGATGGAGAGACTCGGGTTATCAACCCGTTTTCCTTGCTGAATTTCCTACACCGCGGGTATTTCTCAAGTTTTTGGTACTCGAGCGGAGCACCAAAATTTCTGATAGATATCATAAAAGAAAACCCAGAGCTGTTCCTTGAGTTGAAAAACCTCCAAATTTCAGAAGCAGACCTTGACAGTTTTGACTTGGGCAAGCTGGACTTGGTGCTCCTTCTTTTCCAGATAGGATACCTCACGGTTAGTCAAGTGAGGTATGAAAGAGGGGAGCCTTATTTCCATTTGAAGATCCCCAACCGCGAGGTGGGTGAGTCTTTCCACATGAATATTATTGCCGAGCTGGCTGGAAGAGAAGCACATTCGGCAAGACAATCAAAAGCCTGATAGGGGAGGCTTTGGCAAATGATGATTTGCAGGGCATGCTTGAAGCACTGCGCGCGCTTTTCGCCTCGATACCATACCATTTGCATATTGATATGGAAGCCTATTACCACTCGATATTTTATGCGGTAATGAGTGTTCTCGGTTTTGATATGGATGTGGAGGTTGCGGTGTCCAAGGGCAGGGTAGATGCGGTGCTGGAGTTGCCTGTCAAGGTTTACGTGATGGAGTTCAAATATTTGCATGCCAACCCAGGGGCAAGCAAGAAAGAGAAGGAAGTCTTGTTTGTCAAGGCTTTGGCTGACGGCATGGAGCAAATATTGGACAGGGGCTACCACAGGAAATATGTGGGCTCAGGAAAGGAAATAGTGATGATATTAAAAATGGTGGTCGATATTTTATAAGGCTGAGGCTTTTCAGGTATGCTGAAATCCATCTACTTGGAAATATTTTGAATTTTAGCTTGTTAGAAATTCATTAGAAGCCTATAATAATTGGCGAGATAAGGTTTTTTAGTGCTTAAAACAGGATACCTTATTGATTCAAAAAGACAAGGAAATTTACCAGGTTAAATGACAAAATAACGGTTTTAAGCGGAATTGGCATTTTGAAAAACCACAATAATTTTCAATGCCACAAAAAAAGTGTGGATTTGGCATTTTGAATAATACCTTATTTATTCAGGGGGTTGAAAGCCTCTTGTAGTGCGGGTTTAAAAAGGGAAGGGTCAGAATTAATGAAAGCCCCTTCGGGGGATTGAGACGGTCATATCCAGCGGCATACAAGTTTGATGATTTGATGGTCAGAATTAATGAAAGCCCCTTCGGGGGATTGAGACGCCATTATTCCAGATATCCATAGAGGGGATAAAACCGTCAGAATTAATGAAAGCCCCTTCGGGGGATTGAGACAAGCGCTGTTGTGATGTGCCCGAAATCTAATTCAATGCGTCAGAATTAATGAAAGCCCCTTCGGGGGATTGAGACAATTTGTCAATAACAACGCCTTCGACTTTTGACTCGGTCAGAATTAATGAAAGCCCCTTCGGGGGATTGAGACAGTTGTGGTATATATCTTAGGCTCCATGCACCCAAGGGGTCAGAATTAATGAAAGCCCCTTCGGGGGATTGAGACAGCATCACCTTTACGAGACCAGTAGCATCATCATAAAGTCAGAATTAATGAAAGCCCCTTCGGGGGATTGAGACATTGAGGACACTATCCTGTTTACGCTAGGGTAAAACAGTCAGAATTAATGAAAGCCCCTTCGGGGGATTGAGACAATTTCGTAGTAGTCGTACGACAAATCCCGGGCAGTCAGAATTAATGAAAGCCCCTTCGGGGGATTGAGACGCAATTGGTTTTCCTTGATAATCTGCTCAGATCTTAAAGTCAGAATTAATGAAAGCCCCTTCGGGGGATTGAGACAATTCGCACTCGCACCTTAAGCACTTCGTTCTCAGTGTCAGAATTAATGAAAGCCCCTTCGGGGGATTGAGACAATGTCCATACAGCGACTCCTTATAAAAATTTTCTTGTCAGAATTAATGAAAGCCCCTTCGGGGGATTGAGACATCCGAACATAATGGTTCCCAAGACGACAAGCAGAAAGGTCAGAATTAATGAAAGCCCCTTCGGGGGATTGAGACAGAGGAAAATACGTATACCCTTTGCCGATCAAATATGATAGTCAGAATTAATGAAAGCCCTTTCGGGGGATTGAGACCCTTTCACCCGGTGGGTGGGAAAATATCTTCCCATTTATGTCAGAATTAATGAAAGCCCCTTCGGGGGATTGAGACAAAATATTCCCGATCTCCTAAATTAGAAGTTGTTTCAATGTCAAACAATGCAAAAAACACCCTTTCCCCCTGTAAAACAGGTTTAAGGGTGCTTTTATATCTCTAAGGACATTCTACTTAATCAGCCTGGCAAAACATCCTTATTTCTTCGTTGGATTTCTGATGGCTCGTCGGCAACTTTAGCTAACATATGTGCAATGTCAACAGGTTAAGCCATTTGTAACGCCTTAAATTTTATTTCGGATGTGATAATCAATTTTTCAAACAGCTTCCAGATGGAACTACATTCCAGTACGTTTCTGTTTTTTTTCAGTTTGCGATGCTGTTTCCATTTTGGCGCCAAGCATTTTCAGCAGTTTGCTTTTTTGTTGTGGCGGAACTTGCACACCTCGGGGCAGACCTTGGGGTTGAGCGGCCTGGCTTGTCCGGGACAACATAGCGCTCCGCCAACCCCACAATAGCCTTGGCTGCCTCAACCCATTTTTGGGCGTTTTCCAACAGGGCGCCAGCCAAGTGGTCTTTTATGATGCCCACCAGCTCGTTCATGTTCCTTTTATTGGTGCTTGTTGCTCTTCAGCAAGCGCGCCCTGCAAATCCCATGCAGCGCGTCGGCAGCCGCGACTGCGGCAAGGTTGGCCAAGAGCATGCACGCAAAGAAATCTTGCTTGATGCCGTCGGCAGTCATGGCGCTGAAATTCTCAAGCTGGAGCTTGTTCTTAGCAATGTCGTACTTGACTTCAGTAGGCCAGCGCAGGAAATAGAGCTTTTTGAACGCCTTTTTGCCAAGGCGCTTGTCCCAGATATTTGTGATAAGCGTCTCCATCCCGCCGCTTTCAAGCATGAATTTCACAACGCGCACTTTTATGCGCCGCCCGCCCTTCTCCAGGAAAACATGGCCGTCGGCCGCAGCCTGCGCGTCAACCGCAAGGCTGAATTACCTCCTCACACGCATCAGGAAATAAAGGCCCTGCCCCTCCAGCTCCCCCACCATCTTGAAAGACGCGTAGCCCCTGTCGAAAACAAGCAGCTTCCTGCCTGCGCACCCGAGAGCCGCGCAGGCTTTTATGTGCGCCATCGCCAATGCCCGCCCGCCTTTCTTTTTGGGCTCAATCAACGCATGCGTGACAATGTCGTTCAGCACATCATAATCATAGAGGATGGATATCCTAGCCGCCGGCCCTTTCCCCTTTGTGCCGAAATAGCTGGCAAGGCTCTCGCCCGAAGGCAAGGCAGCCATGCTTCCGTCCACGCCAAATATGCGGTACCCATTCCACATCTTTGCGCATTTCTCCAGCATAATGGCTGCCGAGAAGCCCAAAAGCTTGGAGAACGCGCTGGGCTTGATTTTCGCCCGCGCTTCAGAGAACGACCGGCATTTCCTTCCTGCCGAGGACCCCGCAGAACCTGCGCAATGCGCATGGCGTGCTGGATTTGAGCGAAAGAATGATATACACAACAACTTCCTCAAACGGCATTTTCCTTTTTCTGGTGAAGTCGCAGGCCTGTTTCTTTGAGGATTCTTTAAACTCGGCGCTGTGGATCACCCTTCTGGTTTCGGCTATGAGCATTTCGAACAATTTCACTTGCCACCCCCCACACTTGGGTGGTAAAATGGATTCAGTCACCACTATGCCTTTATTTTCCAACAAGTCAAGGATAGCATAGACAGGTGGCTTTTCCATTGTGGAAATACGTAAATTATGTAATTTCATATCACATGCTGCGACTGTCTTAAAGGAGTAGAGGTTTTATTTGTTAAGTTTTTTCAAATGATGTTTTTCTTAACCTGTTGACATTGAACATATGTGTACTGGTTTTTTAAACTTGGGAGTAGTAACAGTGCAACCTTGCACTCCTTAAGTTGGGCTTGATGGGCTATTATGCTTCAATGCCATGGAAGCTTTTCGCTGCAATGCCCTTCATGCTCCTAGTTTTATTATCGCCACATTTCCATGCTAGTTGCTATGTTTATTCCCTGCGGGTAATGTTGTTGCCAACAGACAACCGCCCCAATGGGTCAATACAGCTACGCCTGCAAAGCAAGTCGATTATATACTCACATTGCATGGGGTCGATTGTATCCATTTTTCCGTTCCGGTCAATCTCAACGCCATAAGGCGCGAGAAACTCAATGCGGTCAACTATTGACAGCCTAGATATATGCTTTAAAATGTCATCATCGAAATTCAGAAACTTTTTCGCATTCTTCGATTTCATAACTTCTTTTTCAAAACTGTCATAGTTGCCAACCAGCTCTTCTGTAACAATGCTCTCAAGCTTTTTGCGGGCAATAGCGAGATGCCGGTTTTCAAATGAGAAATCACGCTCAATAGCAGACGAAAATATGTAGCAAATACCGCCTATTAACAGAAAATCAACACTCGCTGGAAATTTTAGAAGCGGCGCGCTGCTTTCCTCTATGCCGTCATCTTGGCCAACGCAGAGCAACGCTCCAGACAGGAACGGGTTTCCCCGGCGCATAAACAGCACATTCCCGCTGGATCCATTTCCGTCCTGGTTTGCCAGCTCTCCATAAAAAGCATACCCCACAGGTTTACGCACCACTCCTACGCTGAAATCAATTGGTTGGTAAGAATGTCCATTTTTTATACTGAGCAGAACATCAGCCAACTGCCCTTTAATAAGCTCATCATTTCTATCAAGCGCATAGATGTTTTCTTTCCCTGACTGGAAAGGCGAATATGCAATGACAGGTTTTTCAGCAACAGACTTTTTGAGCAATTGTTCGCGTATCGCATCAATATGCTCAATTGTATTTTTCATATTGCATAAACTCCATTCCATTTCTAAGCCATCAGAGCTTTTTGAAGTAGAATAAAGCCCAAATTTCCATGTATAAGAATCGGGCATCAGGGCTCGAAGCTCTTCGGTTAATGTATTTGTATCCAAATTCTCTTCCTCCAAATTCTAAAAAACATTTACAGTGATTAGCCACGCGCTATAAAAAGCAACTTGGCAAACTAGGCGCAGCCTGCACTGTTGGCAGGAAAATATTGTCCTTTCCTTCTCGTGAAATGGCTGGCGCATCAAAGCCATTAGCCCAGTTTCCATATGCCGCCTGACTGCAATGGCAGACATGGGAATCCGGACATGCTTTGTTATTATAGCACTAGCTTGCAAGTGCAAGCCCATAGTCCAGCTTTTATTCTCGAATTTACCCACCAATGCAATCAGGTCCATTCAAGAAATTCTCAAACCGCTTTTTTTCACGTCCAGGCTCTGTGGTCAACTGCTAGCCTCGTTTTTTCATTTATATTGCCATCGAAAAAGCTATGGCTCGAAGCAGAAACGAAGGTATACCGCTTTCTTCTAGCGGTTCCCAGGTTGTTTGAAAGATCCAAGCGCTGTTTCCAACATTCGCCCTTTTAATTCCCACGCAACACAAAATGCTTTCTTGTCCTATTTGTTGATATAGTCAGCTTGTGATACAATTTTAGTATGAGCGCCATGCAATCAGCTTTGAAAAAAGGCAACTAAGCCAATCCAAGATTCATAACAAAATGCTGTTGACAGACAAGCCTTTTTCAATGCATGATGTCAGCCTGGTGTTATAGTGTGGATCCCCAAACAGTGCCTAGCGGGCAATTTGGGGCAAAAGCAAGAAAGACAAAATCAAGGAGGAGCAAAACATGTCAAAAATTCAAGAAGTAGCACAAGCCGTGGAACAAGGCAAGCTGAAGCAGATCGACGCGATAGTCGAGGAAGCTTTGGCGGCGGGGGATGCCCCGGAAGCCATCCTT
>Ga0082212_10005320_pt1 | contig 17568 bp, 5 predicted proteins | sample TergutNt197P3_FD_71548 | JGI IMG/M metagenome (GOLD analysis project Ga0082212, IMG submission 71548) | Neocapritermes taracua P3 segment gut microbial communities from Petit-Saut dam, French Guiana - Nt197 P3 | ecosystem: Host-associated > Arthropoda: Insects > Digestive system > Gut ... | reverse complement strand
CGAGCTGGACGGGATGCCGGGCGAGTATTGAGGAGAGCAGTGAGGGGCAGTCTGTGAGGCGTGTTTGATGAGGGCTGTTGATGAGGGGCTGTTTGTGAGGCGTGTTTGGTGAGGGCTGTTGATGAGGGGCTGTTTGTGAGGCGTGTTTGATGAGGGGCGGTCTGTGAGGCGTGGCCGATGACAGTGAAACTCGGTTTTTTGGCAAAAAATTGCGGTTGTGAACGAAAACATCGTCGAAAACGCCGAAAAACAAGGAAAAAACAGCGAGATTAACGCAAAAATCGTTCATAACCGAAAAAAAGTGGCAAAAAACCACAGTATTACTGGCAAAGTGCATGAAGAGATTGGCAGACCGTAAAAGGGAAAGGGTAGTGAAATGGCTGAGGTACTCAAAGGAAAAGGCGTAGGCGACGCGATGAAGGAGCGGCTGGCCGCGAAGAACGCGGAGCTGGTCGCGAAGGGCGTCACGCCGTGCCTGAACATCGTCAGGATAGGGGAACGCCCCGACGACCTGGCATATGAGCGGGGTGCGCTGAAAAGGTTTGAGGGCATCGGCATTGAGGCGCGCGTGTCGGCCTACCCCGAGGACATAACGTGGGACGACTTCGAAAAGGAATTCACGAAGATCAATGACGACCCGGGCGTCCACGGCATACTGCTGTTCAAGCCCTTCCCGAAGCATATAGACGAGGACGCGGTCAAGAGGATCATCGATCCCGGCAAGGACGTGGACGGCATGTGCGACGCGAACATCGCCAAGGTTTTTGCCGGGGACGAAACGGGCTTTGCCCCGTGCACGCCGACGGCGGTGGTCGAGCTTATGAAACATTACGAAATACCACTCAAGGGGGCGAAGGTCGTGCTGGTTGGGCGCAGCATGGTCGTCGGCAAGCCTTTGGCGATGCTGCTTCTGAAGGAGAACGCGACTGTCACCATCTGCCACACGCGAACGGCTGATCTTCCGGCCGAGTGCCGGGCGGCGGATGTGCTGATCGCGGCGGCGGGCGCGGCGAAGATGATCGGCGCGGAGCATGTGAAAGAGGGCGCTGTTGTAATCGACGTGGGCATCAATCTGGACGAAGAGGGGAACCTGTGCGGCGATGTGGATTTCGAGGGGGTGGAGCCGCTGGCGTCGAAGATAACGCCGGTGCCCGGCGGCGTCGGCTCAGTGACGACTTCGATACTGGCGATGCACACGCTTATGGCGGCAGAGAGGAGTTTGGAGGGCAGAGGCCAGTAATCAGTGGAAAGTAGAAAGTAGAAAGTGGTCAGTGACAAGGAAAAAATGCGGGATTCCGTGTAAGGCGGGAAGCGGCAAGGCGGGAAGCGGCAACCATCGGGGACAATTATCGGCTGACAAAGGCAAAGAAAAATAGCCGTTTAAGATATAGAGGTATTGAGGCAGAGTTATTATCAGGAGGAGTTAAAAATGAAGTCAGATATCGAAATTGCACAGGCGTCGGAGCTTACGCACATCAGGGACATCGCGTCTTCGCTGAACCTCGCGGAAGACGATTATTCAATGTACGGCAAGCACAAGGCGAAGGTGGATCACAGGCTGCTTGCGAAGATGAAGGACGAAAAGGACGCGAAGGTCATTTTGGTGACCGCCATCAGCCCCACCCCCGCGGGGGAGGGCAAGACCACGACGACGGTCGGGCTCGGCGACTCGCTGAAAGCGCTGGGCAAGGATGTCATGATCTGCCTGAGGGAGCCGTCGCTGGGCCCGGTGTTCGGGGTGAAGGGCGGCGCCGCGGGCGGCGGCTACGCGCAGGTCGTGCCCATGGAGGACATCAACCTCCACTTCACGGGTGACATCCACGCCATCACGGCGGCGAACAACCTGCTCGCCGCGATGGTCGACAACCATATCTATCAGGGCAACGCGCTGAATATCGACCCGAGGCGCGTCGTGTGGCGCAGGGCCATGGACATGAACGACCGCCAGCTCAGGAGCGTCGTGGACGGCCTGGCCGGCAAGGCGAACGGCACGCCGCGCGAGGACGGGTTTGACATCACCGTGGCGTCTGAGGTAATGGCAATATTCTGTCTTTCCTTAAGCCTTTCGGATCTGAAGGACAAGCTTTCGAAGGTGGTCGTGGCCTACTCGAGGGACGGGGCGCCCGTGACGGCGGGCGACATCAACGCCCAGGGGGCGATGGCGGCGCTTTTGAAAGAGGCCTTCGACCCCAACCTTGTCCAGACGCTTGAGCATACCCCGGCCTTCATACACGGCGGCCCGTTCGCCAATATCGCGCACGGATGCAACTCCGTTATTGCGACCTCTCTTGCGATGAAGCTCGCCGACTATGTCGTTACGGAGGCCGGCTTCGGCGCAGACCTCGGGGCGGAAAAGTTCATAGATATCAAGTGCCGCAAGACCGGCATCCGCCCGTCGGCGGTAGTGCTTGTCGCGACCGTGCGCGCGCTTAAGCACCACGGGGGCAGCCCGAAGGACGAATACAGCAAGGAGAACCTGGACTATCTCGAAAAGGGCATCGCGAATCTGAAAAAACATATCCATAATGTTACACAGGTATTCGGCTTGCCGGTGGTCGTGGCGATCAACCAGTTCCCGGCCGATACGGACGCCGAGCTGAAATTCGTCTTCGACACCGTGGAGGCCATGGGCGCTGTTGTCGCGATCTCGGAGGTCTTCGGCAAGGGCTCGGAAGGCGGGCAGGACCTCGCGGCCAAGGTGCTTGAGGCCATCGAGAAGCCAAACGACTTCAGCTTCAGCTATGAGCTGGACAAGCCGATCAGGGAAAAGATCGACGACATCGCCAAGAAGGTGTACGGGGCGGAGAGCGTCGCGTTCTCCTCCGACGCCGTGAAGACGATCAAGGACATCGAGGATATGGGCTACGGCGGGCTGCCGGTCTGCATAGCGAAGACGCAGTACTCCCTCTCCGACAACGCAAAGCTGCTTTGCGCGCCGGAGGGCTTTGAAGTCAATGTGCGGCAGGTGCGGCTCTCCGCGGGCGCGGGCTTCGTCGTCGCCATCGCGGGCGATATCATGACGATGCCGGGCCTGCCCAAAGTGCCGGCGGCCGAGAAGATCGACGTTGACGACAAAGGGGTGATCAGCGGACTGTTCTGATCGCGAATATGGTCGCCGGGTCTGGTAAGGCGCCGGTGACACAGAGGTGATCAGCGGGCTGTTCTGATCGCGAATACAATTCAATACAGGAAGCGCAAATTGGGGGCGTACGGACGCAAGAAGCGTCCTGCCTCCTTTTTGTTTTGTAAGACGCGGGAACTGTCCCCATCGTGTTAACACAAAAAGAACCGTCCCCATTGTGTTAACACAAAAAGAACCGTCCCCATTGTGTTACACCTCGTTACTACCGACAAAGCTTAGAAAAACATGAGAGGTAAAGGAAATGAAAACACGCAAAACAAGCTACAGTATCTGGTCGTTGATCCTTACGGTAGCCCTTGTATGTTCGGCAGCCATGGTATTGCCTGCCGCGGCATATGGGTCGGAGGAGGGCGGCGCCGGGTTTGCTGACGGGGATCTGCCGTCCGGGGATACGGGCGAAGACGGAGAGCTGGCGCCGGGGGCCGGGGAAGAGGGCGGCCCGGGTGAAGACGCGGCGGCGCCGGGGGCCGGGGAAGAGGGCGGCCCGGGTGAAGACGCGGCGGCGCCGGGGGATACCCCCATCGCCCCGTTTGCCGGGTTCGTAGTGAAGACCGCGCAGCAGCTGGAATGGGCGCTTACGAACAAAGAGCCGGAAATCGACCTGGGGGCAAACATTACATACAGAAAAGGCATCGTAGTTGACGGCTGGGGCATTATCATCAACATGGGCGGCTACAGCCTGGACGTGACGAACAGCAGTGGCTACGGGCTCACTGTAAAGGGCGGGGGCAGCGTGGTTTTCAACAGCGACGGCGCCGTCTCTACCAACGCGAACATCACGGGCGTTGGCTGCGGCATATTCGCGGACCACGGCGATGTCCGCCTGACCTCGGATGCCGGCGGTGAAAACCTGACGAAGGTCAATGCCGTGGTCAGCGCGAAGGCCGGCATCGATATGTATGTCATAGATGCAAAGAACGCAACCGTCGAAGCGTATTCTCTGAAGGACAAAGGCGTCGCGCGCTGCGTGGGCGTGCATGCCACCGGCAGCGATGTCACAGTATACGGGCCGATATCGCTCACAGGGAAGAACACCAGCGGCGTCCTTGCGCAGGACTCAACGGTAAGACTGCCCGGGAGCAGCGCGCTGAAATTTGCGGGGGTGGGGTTTTTCGCCTTCCAGAGCAAGGTCTATGCGGAAGGCCGCAGTATCAATCTTACCGATAAAAAGGGCATCGGCGTCTGGGCAGGCACTGCCTCTGAGGTATACATAGGGGACATCACGGCCAGCGGGGAGGGCAGCTACGGCATCACCGCGGATCACCAGTCCAAAGTGGCCGCAGGCAACATCAAAGCGACCGGCAAGGGTGGGATCGGCATCCTCGCGAACTATGGGAGCCATGTGGAGGCCGGCAATATCGACGCGGACTTCAAGGGCGCGGAAGTCGGGTTGCCCGACTCGTTCAAAGCAGGCAGCGTCAGGGTTACGGGGGAAAACGGGGTCGGCATTGAAGCGGATGACTGCTTAGCGGGCGCCGTTACGCTGACCGGCGACGTACTGGTAAGCGGGAGGGGCAGCGTCGGCCTGAAAGCCAACAGGTCGGCAATAAATGTCCAGGGGAAGGTGACGGCCACGAACGCGAGGAGCACGGGCATAATAGCGTCATCGCCGGGTTCCGTCGGTACAAAAATCACGGTGGACAGGGGCCTGTTCACCGCGACAGGCGCGAGGGCGTTTCATATCCTGCTGCAAGGCGAATTCAAACAAGCAGGCGAAGGTGATGTGTCGCAAGGCTACGGCGCGGCCTCCAAAGTCATGCCGGGGTATTTGGAATATACGGATATGCCCAATCCCGATAACCCGGCGGCAAACACTGTGCGGGTGATGAACCCCGACTACCAGCCTGTGTGCGAAATCGTTGGCGGCATCCAATATGACAGTTTTGAAAAGGCGGTAGAGGTGGCCGGGAACGGCGACACGATCAAGATGCTCGTGAACCATGTGCACGACGGCGGGATAGTGTTCAGCGGAAAGCTCATCTGGCTCGACCTGAACGGGAAGACCCTGGACGTGGTGAACAACAGCGGGACGGGGCTTTCGGTCTCGGGCAGCGGAAAACTCAGGCTGGTGAACCCCGAAAACGGCGAGTTCAATGTCAAGGGCACGACGATCGGGCTGTATCTTTCAGGCGGAACAGGCTATGTCGAGGTGACGGACGTGGCCGCGACCGCGGGCGTTGGGGCAAATTGCGTAAATGTTTCCGCCGGCGTGGCGCAGGTATACGGTGATGTAAGGCTGGACGCCTCCGCTGATTCAAGCTGCCGCGGGGTCAATGTCGCAACCGGCGCCAGGCTCGTCGTCGACGGCTCGATCATAGTATCCCCCGCCGCGACGTATGTGATGGTCGACGGCAATGCTAAAGGGAAAACGGATTATATCACCCCGACAACCAACGCGGGCTACTTCACCTATTCAGCCGGTTCGGCTACCGTCTGCTGGGTGCGCGACCCGGACGCCAGGCCGGTATGCTCGATAGACTCTACTCTGTACTATGACCTCCTGGACGCGATCAAGGCTGTGCCTACGGGCGCGGCGGATCCTTCGAACGCGCGGACGATACGGCTTCTGGGGGATATAGACTGCAGCGAGCAGATCGTTATAGGCAATAAGAATATCACCTTGGATCTGAACGGCTATGCGCTGGATGTGAATATCCCTGCCAGCGTGACCACAGGCGCCGGCCTGTCAGTCAGCGGCGGCGGCGGGATAAAGCTGCTCGACCCGTACAACGGCGCGTTCAATGTTTCCTGTGAGCAGGTCGACGCTGTCGTCGTAACAGGCAACAGCAAGGCTGAGGTATCAAGTGCGAGCACGAAAAAGAGCTTTGGTTATGGGGTAAGGGCGGAAGGGGCTGTGTCCCCTGGCCCTGGTAACCCGGCCATCACGGTATATGGCGATGTTGAAACGCTTTCAACCAATGGCAGCCATGCTGTCTCGGCGGATTATGGCGGCAGCGTAACGGTTCACGGCAATGTGGCGTCAAGCGCGGGCGCCATGAATTATGCGGCGTACGCGGCAAGAGGCAATTCACTTGGGGCATCCAATATCACCATCAACGGTGAAATTACAGCACTCCCGGGGTCGGGCTATATCTATGCCGGGGCAGACAAAATACCAGGCGACTATGATCCTGTTTCGGCCAGGCAGGGGTATCATCAGTTTTCAGGCGGCAGCCCCACGGCGACCGTCTGGGTGCGCGACCCGTCGGCATTCTTGCCGGTGTCGGGCATATTCGGCGTGCCGGGCGAGATAGCGGCGGGCGTGCCGTACACCCTTGAGGGCGTCGTCGTCCCGGCTTCCGCGACGAACAAGGCCATCCTTTGGAGCATCAAGGACGCCGGGGGGACGGGCGCGACGCTTGCCGGAAATGTGCTGACCGCAAAGGCGAAGGGCACGCTTTTGGTCGAAGGGACGATAATCGATGGGGATATCAACGCGTCAAATGAAATGATCCCTTATGGGCCGCAGGTTTTCACTATCGAAGTCGTTGACCCGCCGGTATCGCTTCTGTCCGTCTCGCCGACCCACGCAATCCTGTCGAATACGGTCGATGCGGTTTCGTTCACGGCCCAGCTTGCGCCGGGACATGACAACCCGGATAATTACCGAAAAATCGAATGGAGCGTGGAAGACCCCAAGGATCCAGGCGGCGCGCCCGTGGCTGCCATAAGTGTGGCGGGCGGCGGCAGGAGGGCGTCGGTCTACGCGCTGTCGCTTCCCTCCGCGGGGAAGACGGTGCAGGTAACGGCGGTGTACGACAAGGTCCACATAGCTACGGCGACAGTGGAGCTGCTGCCGGACCTTGACGACCTGAACGCGAAGCTGCTCGAAACAAAGGCGACGGTCAACAAGGCAAAAGAGGTCGGCGCGCTTGTGCCTGTGCTCATCACAAAGCAAGGGCCGGACGCGTTCGGGATGAGCGCTTTCAGCATCGGCTCGCCCGGCTATACGGAGCCTGAGGCGGCCGGTTCTGTGGTCGTCGAGAGCGTCAGCCTTGTCGCGACAAGCAGCAAGCTGAACGACCCCGTGACCAAAGAGGCGAGGGGATATTCGGCCCGCATGTACGGGTATGACGACAGGTATATCGCAATCGACGCGGACGGCTCCGCGAAAAACGCTACAGTCGATGTGTATCTCAGACTGGCGGACGGCACGGCGACCCCAAGGACGATTCCCGCGGGGAGGCTGACGCTTTCCTTGACGGAGAAGTACCCGAAGATAACCCTTAAGGCGGGGCCGCTGAACCTCGCGTTCCCGGACCGGGCGGCGGCCCTGACGGCGGCGAGCCCTGACGGCGCCTGTACCATAAAAGACGTAAGCGTCCCGTTTGGCACGGTAAAATACGATTACACAAAAAATGAATTCAGGCTGGACGGGCAGAAGAAAAAGGGCACGGTCAAGCCGACGGTGGAGGTTGCGGTCGAGGGCTACAAGAAGGCGTACAAGAAGGCGCCGAAGGTGAGCGTGAAGGTCGAGAGCGCGCTGCCGGCCGTGAAGCTGTCGCCTGCTTCCGTGAAACTGCTCAGGAGCCCCGAGGCAAACTCTTCCGCGGCGGTGCGGCTGGTCACGGGGAACAAGAAGGTCCCGTTTGAAAGCGGCTATAAGGTCACGGACGTGAAAGCCTGCGCGCCGGACAAAACTTATAAATCGAGCGTGGAGGTGACATACAGCGGCGGCGTGATAAGCGTGAAGCCTGCGCCGGGCTGCGTCAAAGGCAAGGCGAGGCTCGAAGTATGGTTTGAAGGGGGCGGAAAGCCCCGCTACCTGACGCTTAAGGTGGGCAGCGTGGTCAACCCGGCGAAGGTAAGCACGCCGGTCAAGCCGTCCTCCAAGGTGAAGTCCGTAACCGTTAACACGAGGCATGGGGCCGGGGCGAAGATAGCGGACATCCCGGTGTCGCTGGGGGTTGCAAACCATGTGGTGGACGACTGGAAGGCCGTCAATGTCGGCAGCGGCGCGTTCGACGGATCCGCGCTGGACGACGCGATAAGCGTGACGCCTGCGCCGGGCCAGGTGACTTTGTCTGTGAAGGACCGGGATAAACTCGAGGATCTTTTGGGCAAGAGCGCGAAAAAGAGTTTCACGCTGAGGTTTGGGTCGACCGCCCTGAATGCGGTGAACGGCGGGAAGCTCTACACTTTCTCCGTCAAGCTGACCGTGACGAACGGCAAGCCGGCCATGACGGTCAAAACGAAAGGCAAGGTGGACATAGCCAATCCCGGCTCGGCCGTGACGGTGACGGTAAGTACGACGAACACCATTCCTGACATCGCAAAGGTGGAGCTGCTCACGGGCACGGGCGCTGCCGCGGCTGCCAGCCAGGACTTCCGGGTCGTCTCTGCCGGAGGCAAGTCCTTCAAGATCGCGGCGGCGCACAGGCAGCTTGTGCCTGGGGTTTCCAAGGCCGTCTACGCAAGGGTGACGCTTAAGAACGGGATAGTGTTCACCAGCAAGAAAATTACTGTGAAGCCCACGCAGACAAAGAGCAAGGCTGTTCAGGGCAGCAAGGCTGTGACGCTGTACAAGTACGATCCGCTGCGGGGCCAGACCGTCTCGCTTGGCCTTAAGACCCCGGCCAATGTGAAACTCGGGGCGGTACAGCTGAACCAGAAGACGCTTGACGGGTTTGGGCTCTATAAGGGCGTGACGCCCCCCGCGAAGCCAACCACCAGGACCGACGGCTTCAGGCTTGAGCAAAGCGGCGGCGGGAACTGGACGATATACTTTGAGGACCCGGTAGCCCCGCAAAAGAAAAACGGCGCGAAACCGGGCTCCAGCTATACCCTACAGATCGAGCTCTGGGCGGAGGGGACATACACGTTGGTCGACCAATTCGGCAACCCGACGACAGATGAGGCTTCCGGCAGGCCAGTTGCGCTGCAGTACTATAACAAGAGCACGAAGAAGTGGATCAAGAGCAAGCCCACGATGGTGAAAGTGAAGGTGAATATCAGGTAGGACAAAGGAGAAAACAAAGGGAAGACAAAAGGGGGTCGCATTCGGGCCGGGCAGGAACCGTCCTCTTTTGACGGTCGTGAAGTCGTAATTTCATTAGCCGGCTTTACTTTGAACATTACCAATTCAAAAGGCCCCGGGGCAACCGTTACGAACGGCGGCAGTCTGATTTTTGACGAAGCCACCGGTGCGGTGAACATCAAGGGCAAAGGGTATGGCGCCTACCTGGATAACGGCATCCTCCGCGGGACGGACGCCCCTTCCCGGGTCAATGCCACTGCTACCGGTTCCGGCGGCATCGGCCTCTACGCCATCAACGACAGTTCTTCATCTGTCAGCAAAGTCGTCGCAAACGGCAAGGGCGGCATGGGCGTCTATGCCGATAACTACAGCGACGCCCAGGCCCAAGACATCACCGCTGCCGGCGCGGAAAGCACAGGCGTCCATGCCGGGAATTTCAGTGAGGTGCAGGCCGTTGACGTTACCGCATCCGCCATGGGGGCGCGCGCAATGAACGGCAGTATTATTTCGGCGACCAACGATATCACCGCTACGGCTCCCGGCAGCACGGGCGTTTATGTCACGGGCAGCAGCGGGATAACCGCACATGGCGTCAAAGCCGTCTCTACCGGGGCGCAGGTATCTGGCTCCGGCAGCCTGCTCGAGGTCTTTGGCAATATCACGGCCACGGGGGCGGGCAGTATCGGCTTGCTGGCCCAGTCGCGCGCGGAGGTCCATATCGAAGGGAGTGTGACGGCTAAGGCGCGTGGCATTTCCGCGCAGGGCACGGGCACGGTGGTTGAGGCGTACAGCGCCATCGTTGACGGGAAAAACGGAATCGGCGTTTACGCGGGCGCGGGAAGCGCAGTCACTGTTGACCGCGGCATATATACCCCTGCCCCGAGCGTGTCCTCTACAGGCACGGGCGGCGTCGGCGTGCAGGCGGAAGGCGGGAAGGCAAACGTGGCCGGCGATGTGAGTGCGGCCGGCACAGGCGTTATCGCCACGGCGTACGGCGAGGCGGCCATTGACGGCAAGATCACGGGCAAAAACGGGGAAGGGTCTTTACCATCGGCAGCATACATAAAAACCGGGACACAAACCAAAACGATCACAGACAATGCCCCGACCACCAAAGCGGGCTATAAGACATATACCGACGGCGCAAACACAGTGTGGGTGGCGGACGTGAATAAAGACGGAGTGGTCGTGGTGTCTGACGCTTCGGGGTTCAATGATAAAATAGCCGCCGTACAAACGCCCGGTCCTGATTATGGCAAGGTGATCATGCTCGGCGCGTCGATCACCTCAGGGGTGGTGGATATTGACATCACCTCCGATGTATTGATCGAATTGCATGGATATGGTATTGAATGCGTCTCGCTGGATATCAAAAACGGCAGTTTGGTGGTTGTTGACGCAATAGGCGGCGGCACGCTTACTGCTACGCAGTCCATAACATTGGACAACGGCGTACTTATTACCCCAAAGACCGGCGTCACTCAGGCAACGGCGAACGTGAACGGCGCGGGGACAGACACCGGCATGGTTGCTGCGGCTAATGGCAGCATTGTGGATATAAAAGGCAAGGTCAACAGCCCTTCGACAACCAGCTGCGGCCTGGCGGTGACAGGCGGCTCAAAGGTCAGTGTGGACAGCGTAAGTGTTGGGATCCGAGGCGTATATGCCGCAGGCAAGGGCACTGAGGCTGAGGTCCGCGGCAGCGTCCTGGCACTTGGCAAGGGCGAAGGCGTTGTTGCAGAAGACGGCGCAAAGATCACGGTAGGCGGCCAGGCTGTGTGCGTTTCGGGCAACGGCATCGAGGCGTCCGGCGGAGCGAGCGTTACCCTCACACGCAGCGCCGCCCCTGAATTCGCCGCATATCCTGATGTATATGGATCCAGTTTCGGAATATACGCCATGGGGAAGGGCACGACGGTAAACGTAAAAGGCGAGGTGGGGTCAATGACTCTCGTCCCAAACTATGCGATACGGGCCGAAGACGGCGCAAGCGTCTCGGTTGACGCCTCTATGGTCCCCGGCGGCTCTGTGCATACCCGTGACAGTGGGGCTTTTGCCGAAGGCGCGGGCTCGTTTATCAGCGTCAGGGTTGCTGACGGGGGCAGCCTTTCCGCCGTAGGAAGAAGCGGCTTACCTGCCGCCTTTGCCGTAGATGGCGGGGAAATATACGTAGGCGGCAATATAATAAAAAACGGGCCGGATGATAGAAGTTTTGGCGTATGGGCAGAAAGAGGCGGGAAGATCACTGTTGATGGTGAGATATATTTCAAGGATACAACCTATCCGCAATATATCGTCCTTGGTGGGGGGGGTGGGCGTGAAAAGGACGAGGCCGACCCTGTTACCACAAAGCCCGGCTACCGCACTTACAGCTCCACGCAAGCAGGCGTGACCAGCGCAGTCTGGGTGCGGGCACAGCAGCCGGACCACGTCTGCCGGATAGGGGAAGATTATTTCCTGACCCTCAAAGCCGCTATAGACGCTATCCCTTACGGCGGGAAAAATACCATCACCATGCTGAAAGACCTGAGCATAAGCGGCGACCTGAAGCTGGCGGCAGACGACAAGGATGTGACAATTGATTTAAACGGCTGCAATCTGGCTTTAGAGGACACAGACCTCTATGGTTCCGGTTTTACAATAAGCAATAATGGCAGGCTGACCTTCGACAACTCGGGTGCGGGCGGGAAAGAAGCGTTGATAAAAGGTGACGAATCCGGCGTTCTGGTAACCTCGAATTCGAGCCTTGTTTTAAGTGAGCGCTTCAAGGCCGGCCGGAACACGCTGGACGTCGAGGGCGGGTTTTATGGGCTGTGTGTCGAAAGCAATTGCGCCGCTACCGTAACGAATGCCAAGGTGCACGGGGCAGGCATGTTTATTTTTGGCGTATGGGCTATCGGCACGGGGGCAATAGCAGAAGTGCTTGGCAACACAACGGTAACAGACATCTACTCAGACGGCGTCGGAGCGTATGCTATAAACGGCGGGCGGATAACGGTTGGAGGCGACGCCATTGGCAGGGCTTGCGGTGCGTGCGCAGACTACAGCAAGAGCAGAGTCGTCGTCGGGGGGTCTGCCAGGGCGTCCCGTCAATTTGGCGCTTTCGCACTAAATGGCGGCACTGTCATAGTGGGGGGTGACGCGACAGTGGCTTCAGCGACAGGCTACGGCGCACATGCCATGGCCGGCGCCAACGGCGAGGACACAGTGGTTGAGGTAGGCGGTGACGCGGTTGGCGGTGTTCAGGGGGCAGTTGCATATGGTTCCGATGAAGCGGCTGCTATAGTAACTGTAAAAGGCAAGGCTACAGGGAGCTTTTCAGGCGCTTACGCGTCCGATAATTCAATTGTTTCCGTGGGAGGGGTTCAAGTAAATGCAGGTTCGTCCGCATCGCGTGGGGTTAATGTGGAATATGGCGGGCAGGTTCATGTCGCGGGGGATATAGTAACAAATATGCCCGGCACATTAAGCAGTGGCGTGGTGGTATCTGATGGCGGCAGTGTGACTGTGGACGGGGCGATCATCAATACCGATTCCCGCTACGCCGTAGTGGGGAGCGCGGTTTTGGCAGAAAGCGACTATTCACTTACGCCTTATAAAGCGGGCTATCTCACTTATACCGAAGATGCCCCGAATGCCGGGCTCAATGTCGTGTGGGTGAGGGAAAAAGGCTCAGCGCCGGCTGTCACGACGCCGGCCGGCCCGCTGAAAAGCGGGAAGCTTGGCGAATTGTATTCTGCCGGCCTGAAGGCGGTGGGCTCAGGCCCGATGATATATGCAATAAACAGCGGCGCTCTGCCTCCCGGGCTCGCTCTTGACGGGTCCACGGGCGAGATCACCGGCATCGCTGAGGGGCCGGGCCTCTATTCATTCAGTGTGACGGTGAGGGGCGATTACGGAACATCCGCGCCGGTTTCATTCAGCATAGAAATCGCAAACGCGGTCAACCCGCTTACCATATCCCCGACCCACGCGATACTTACAAATACCGGCGACGAAGCTATATTCGAAGCAAACCTGAATATATCAAACCCGGACTACGGGCAGCTTGGGTGGAGTTGCCCTGGTGTCGATCCATCAAAATGGCTGGCGGGTTTGCCGGGGAACAGTTTTGGGTTCAAGCTGGGCCCGGACGACCTTTTCCCGCAGACGTTGACAGTCACGGTGAAGTACGACGCTGATCCAAACTACTATGAGGCGACCGCGACCATCGAGGTCATCCCGGGCGGGATAGGCGAAGGTACGACCGCGAAGGTGCTGGAGACGAAAGTTACGGTCAACAAGGCAAAGGCCACGGGTGCGCTCGTCCCTGTTCTTATTACCGACCAAAAGCCGCAGGATCTTGGGATCACAGCGTTTTCTGTACCAGGCTCGTCCGAGCCAAAGACCGGCTCGCAGATAGCGTGGGCGGTGGAGCTTTTCGCGCAAAACAGCAAGACCAAGGCCTGGGACGTGCCGCTTCCTTTATATGCGGCAAATATGTACGCGGACGACCAGAGGTATATCGAGATAACCGCTGACGCAAAGGCGAAAAAGACGAGCAAGTCGAACAAGGCTATTAAGGCAAAGGTCTTTGTCCGGGCCGCAGGCGGGGCTGCTTCGCTGGACGCGGGGATAATCACTATCACGACAGTAGAGAAATGGCCGAAGCTGAAAGCAAAGGCGGGGAGCCTGAATCTGTTCCTGCCGGAGAATGCCGCTGCTTTGACCGTTACGGCCGCCAACGGTTCGAAGTGCATTGTTGACAGCATCAAGCCGCCGAAGGGGAAGGACTATTTCAGCTGCGCCGACGGCTCGCTCTCCCTCAAGGCGGGGGCGAAGAAGGGCACGGTCAAGAAGGTGGCGGTCAATGTTTCCGTGGACGGCTACCGGACGCCGAAGACAATGCCAAAGGTGAATGTAAAAATCGTGAATACTGCCCCGAAGCTGAAGCTGTCACAGAAGTCTGTGAAACTGCTGGGGGCAAAAGACTTCGGCGGGGAGCAGGCAGCGGCCGCTGAGATAGGGCTGCTGTCGGGGAATAAGAAGATTCCGTTCGAAAGCAATTATAAGATTGCAGGCGTGACGACAACCAAGGCAAATCTGGATGTCAAGTACGCAGGCGGCGTGATATATGTGACTCCGGAGGATGGCTGCAAGACCGGCAAGGCGACGCTCAAGATTGCGTTTTCGGATACTGCGAAGACAACCAGCCTGCCCCTGACCGTCACCATCTGCAAGAAAAGCGATTTGAAGCTGACCTCAAAAACCAAATCAGTAAAGGTGAACAAAGGGCATGCGGACGGGCCGCCCCCCAAAGATCATATCGCCGATATCCCGATTTCGCTCGGCGTTGCGAACTATACCGTGAACGACTGGGAAGTCTCGGCAAACAAAGGGGCTATGACGCCGCCGCCGGGCGAGGCCGTGCTGGATGGCGCAATAAAACTGACGCCGGGCGCGGGCAAGATTACACTCAGGGTCGAGGATCAAGCCAGGCTTGCGGATTTGGTTTTGCTGAACAAGGATAAAGATGTAAAGTATACGCTGACGATAAAATCGCCCTCCCTGCCGGGAAAGAAGCTTTCCGTCAACCTGACCATTGCCGCGAACAAGAGCAAAGGTACAATTACAAAAAAGGGCAAAATAGACGTCGCCAACCCCGCCTCGGCGGTGACAGTGACTGTGAAGCTCACAAATACGTCGTCTAAGATCGCGTCGGTTGAACTGCTTAAGTCCGGCGCCCCGAGCGGGGATTTCGCGGTAACCGGCATCAGCGGCAACAAGTTCAAGATCGCCTCTGCGCACAACCAGGTGGTGCCGGGGGTGCAGCAGACGCTGACGGCGAGAGTGACGCTTAAGAGCGGGGTCCCGCCGCTGGATATTACAGTCAAGGTGAAGCCGGTGCAGGGCAAGGGCAAGGCTAAGCAGAGCCTGAAAGCAGTGACCCTTTACAAGTCGACGCCGATGTACGGCAGCGGGCCTGTAAAGCTGAGCCTGACCAAGCCGGCAAACGTAAGGCTCGGCAAGGTGGCTGTCAACCCCGCAAGCCTGAAGGCTATGAAGCTTTCGGACGGGGGCTTCCGCCTCGAACAGAACGGCTCAAACGATTACACCATCTATTTCGAAGGCGGCAGGGCCCCGGCAGTCTTTGACAAGAAAACCGGCGGGCTGGGCAAGCTCAAAGCAAGCTATACGCTCAAGCTCGACCTTTGGGCGGAGGGGACGTACAAGTTGGACAGCGCGGGCCAGCCGGCAGCGCTCGGCTACTACAACGCAAATGGCAAGTGGGTCGCAAAGAGCAAGCCCACGACTGTGAAGGTGAAGGTGAATATCAGGTAGGACAAAGGGAAGACAAAAGGAAGACAAAAGGGGACGTCAGGCTGTGGTGTGCCACGAAGGCACTCCTCTGAGAAAGGAGGAAAGCTATGCTGTATGAATGATGGTGGAAGGCCCACCGGAGCCGCTGTGCAGGCGGAGGCTTCAAACCGCCCCAAGGTGCTGCGGGCAAAAGCCGCGGTGCTGAGCGTTGGGGAAAAGGCAGCGATGGAGCTGTCAGGTAGGTGCCAAGGAGATGAACGGAAGTGAACCGCTGATGAAGTGTCGAGAGACGTATAAACCCAAGCCAAAACCGGGGAAACACAGCTCCCCAGGGACAAGCCCGGAAGAAACCTGCTTACTGACCGGGCGGCTGGCGGCGTAAAGGCGGCATGAACTTGGCACAGGCATTCATAGGGAACGTGGGAACCTTGCAGCCGATGACAAGGGAGTACGCACAAGCGGCAGAAACCGCAAGGCGAGAGTACCAATGCGGCTACAAGGGGCGGACTGGGTCGTAGTAGTGACGAAGCCCCTGTAATGGGGGTGGAGCGAAGGGCCCAGGTCATCCAGTCTCTATGTCGGCAGGACAACTCGAAAGAGGAGGAACTTGTGGAAAAGAGAAAGCCGAAACCGTTTGAGATATCCAAGTGGACGGTAGCTAAGGCGTATGAGCAGGTCAAAAAGAACAGAGGGGCGGCAGGAATAGACAAACAGACTATAGATATGTTTGGGCAGGACGCGAAAGACAACCTGTACAAGCTGTGGAACCGGATGTCATCGGGTACTTACTTCCCACCTGCGGTCAAGGCGGTTCCAATACCTAAGAAAAACGGGGGCACCCGCACATTGGGAATCCCCACGGTCACCGACCGAGTGGCACAGGCGACGGTCAGGGCGTATCTAGAGCCGGAAGTGGAGCCGATGTTCCATCCGGATTCGTACGGGTATCGACCAGGCAAGTCCGCGCACGATGCCATAAGGGTGACCCGGCAGAGGTGTTGGAGCCATGAATGGCTGCTGGAATTTGACATCGTAGGATTGTTCGACAATATCGACCACGGGCTTTTGATGGAAATGGTTGAGCGCCATGCCAAGCAGAAATGGGTGTTGCTATACATCGAGAGGTGGCTCACTGCCCCGTTCGAGGATAATGGCACGCTCACGCCCAGAACCTCTGGAACGCCGCAAGGAGGGGTGATAAGCCCGCTTCTGGCAAATATCTTCCTGCACTATGTCTTCGACAGCTTCATGGCAAGCGAGTTTCCAACGCTGCCATGGGCACGGTATGCTGACGACGCAGTGATACACTGCGTGAGCAAAAAGCAGGCACTATACGTAAGGGACAGGCTGGAACGCAGGTTTGCGCAATACAAGCTTGAGCTACATCCGGTCAAGACTAGAATAGTCTATTGCGGAAAGGACAAAGGCATACGCGGGCAAGAGGTCAGCAAGTTTGACTTCTTGGGCTATACCTTCAGGGCAAGAAGCGCGAAGAATACCAAGACTGGCGAGCTGTTTGACAACTTCTTGCCAGCCATAGCCGACAAGGCAAAAAAGGGCATACGCAAAGAGATTGCCGGCTGGCTTTTGCAAAGGCAAATAGCGCTGGAAATAGAGGATATCGCGGAAATGTACAACCCCAAGATAAGAGGATGGATGAACTATTACGGGAAGTACTATCCCACAGAAGTAAAAAGAGTTCTGAACCACATCAACATCTGCCTCTGTAAATGGGTCAAAAGCAAATACAAAAAGCATGGCTCATGGAGGAAAGCATGGCGATGGCTGGCGAAGATTTGCCAGAGAATGCCTAAACTCTTCTATCATTGGGAGATGGGGGTGACACCCTCGGCTGGATGACAAGAGCCGGATGAAGTGAGAGCTTCAAGTCCGGTTCTGTGAGAGGCGCGGGGTGAGATTCCCCGCGCCCACTCGACTGAAAACGTGTGAAAGCCTGGCACTCTAACGCCAACTGATAGCCAATAAACGGCTTTACTAGATTTAAACCTCGAGTTTTGCGTAAAATTTCCACTTGTGTACGACGAAAATGTATATTTATACTATTATTGCAAAATATAGTTAGCGTTTCTTCCTTATTGTGGCAAAAAAGACCTATTTCAGAGCCAAAGCGCGCGAAAAATCATACACA
>Ga0082212_10005319_pt1 | contig 17573 bp, 14 predicted proteins | sample TergutNt197P3_FD_71548 | JGI IMG/M metagenome (GOLD analysis project Ga0082212, IMG submission 71548) | Neocapritermes taracua P3 segment gut microbial communities from Petit-Saut dam, French Guiana - Nt197 P3 | ecosystem: Host-associated > Arthropoda: Insects > Digestive system > Gut ... | reverse complement strand
GGTTGAGTCCCCAACTTCGCAAATCCGCCTCTACGTTGTAGGCAAGCTTGTAGACAGTGCAGTACTGAAAAAAGTTGTTTGAAAAAAATAATAATCATTCGAAAAATAATGGTTTATCCGAGGAAAAATCAATAAAACTAATGTAATCAGGTATATACATTTAGAACACCTCGGATAATAATATCAGACCTCCAATACTATCGTAATTTAAGGTGCGACTATTTCATAGATCAGTTTCAAATTTGTCATTGGAAAAGTTGATTGCGTATCATTGAGGACTTCGCACAAATATTTAGCCAAAGCATTTGCTCTTGGTGTAGCGAGCGAATGTAACCTGACATAAAGCGATTGATTTTTGTAATCAGGGATTAAGTCGGCACATGAAGTAAAAATTTCTTTCAATATCTGTCTGCCATCTTTTTTTGCATTATTGTAGACTTCGGGCAAGAGGCTGTACAAAGCGGATTCAGCTCTGTAAGAGAGCATTAAAATAATGTTTTTTTTTACTTTCTTCTATCAGTTTGTTATATTGTTTGTCAAGGGGCAAATCCCTGACTTTAATACTTGAGGGAATGTCTTTTCTTTTTGCGGGCAAACCGTTTATATTATCGGTATAATCTGTTATTTTTTCTGTTAGCTGTGCATTTTGTTTAATGATTATTTGCAGTTGGTTATTATCAAGTGAGACTGTTTCTGATTTTTTAAATACCTGCGCCTGTAAACGGGCGCGTTTTTCCCTCATTATCTTTATTTTGCATGTTAAATCCTTGTATTGAGGGTTAGGTATGGATGCGTCTTTATTAGCCAGCAGTTCCGTACCGTATTGAATCATCCGGTCAAAATCAAAATTTTCAGCCAGATATTTGAAGAAATTATGTAAAGCTTTACATAAATTTTTCCAATATATACGTAGATATGCTAACAAGTCTGCAAAAGTTCGGACGCATGTTTATCCGCGACGACGATCTTGTGAAAGACTGTATTCATGATGTATTTTTGCATCTATTGGAACTTGATGCGGATATTTCATCCATCTTTATTACATCGAGCAGAGAAATTATAATGAAATATGTAAAATAACCCAACTCAAATATACATCGGCTCAAAATACGATGAGTAAAGCGTTGAAACGGTTAAGAAAAGAATTGGGCAAGCAGTGTAAGCCGGAGATGCCAAAAAGCGATATATTGTATTCTTTGTATAGAAGTCATCCATATAGCGTCACCGGCCCTGCCAGTCCCATGGATTGAATCGGTTGCGGAACGCGACCCGGGCGAGCCAGCCATCTTTGAAGCACCTTGTTTTCACCGACAAATTGCATTAGATAATTGCCCATGGTCGTAATCACCTGTACCTCTATTTCGTTCTCACCACTTTTCAACTGACCGGAAATATCGTACAGCCGATTGCCATACCAGGTAACCCCGCAATCCGTTCCGTTGACCTTCACAACCGATATGCCATAGACCTTGCCCAGATTCAGGATGGTACGATTGACACGCTCGACGGCAAACATCTTGCGATAGACGGCAGTCCCCGTGAAATTGACCCATTTGGTGTTTTTCAGGTCTTCCAATACATACATCCTGTCCTTTTCAACTTTATCTTCCAGACTGTGCCGAAACTCGACATCCCATCCTTCCAAAGTACGGGTATCATACCCTGCCACCGGTAAAGGATTCCATGGCTGCCCTTTTTCGTTCCTGTCGAAAACAATGACACGCGAATCGGCAGGTCCCAGATAAAGGTCGAAACCGCCCTGTTTGTCGAGTTTAATCCGGTAACGCTCGCCATTATCCAAATCCCAAATCCAGGCATATCTCCCCGAAACAATCTCCTTTGGAAAAGTAATACGGGTCTGATGCGCTTGATGAAGATGTGAATTGATGAAGAAAAACAGGTCAGACTGGTCGTCGCTAATGTAACGATTCACCATCACATAAGGATTTGGCCGGTCAATGCGTACAAACGGTTTCAAATCATACTTCTTTTGAATGGCGGGATACCATGCCAGAAAATCATTGTCGTCAGGCTTTTGCAACAATGTAAATTTACCGGACATTGATTTTAACTTTTCAACACTGGCGATAACCTGACGGTCGCGTTCGGCATGGTTGTTCCATCCCAGCGAGAGATGCGGGTATTTTTCAATACAGAATATCCGGCCTCCCGACGAAGCAAACTGTACCAGTTTTTCGAGTGTCGCCGGGTCCATACGTTCCACCTCAATGAGGAAAAGCGATGAATAACTTCGATTCCCGTAACACAGCCTGCCGTTTTTGATCTGAGCGTCGCGGATGACGGGTTCCGAAATATAATCGGTACCGTTGCCGCATTTATGCATCGCTTCCCACAGTAACGTCTGATATTCCACGTTAATAATTGAGGGGAAAGGTTCGTTTTGCATCCCCATCGTTGTCCACATATCAGCCACAGGGGGAAGAATGGCAATATCGGCATACATATCGGCATTTTGAAGCAACGCCGAAACACGCGCACGATACAGGGTCAGACAGTTCAAATAGGACCACCAGTTGTTTTTTTCATTGTAATAAGCGCCGTATTGCACCCATCCGGGAAAAGGTACATCCGGCGGTGAATAATTGAACCCGTGAAAGATGGAATGTGTATTCCCTGCTATGGCGTTCTGGTCGCAACCTATTTTCAGAAATTCCAGTGTTGCATTGAAAACACGGTAGGTATTGGTCATCTCTTCGGCGCTGACAAGTCGTTTTCCGGAGAGATGTGCGGCGGACGAAATATATTTATTGATCATCGTATAAGCCCGTCCACGGCGATAATCCTCGTTCGACATCTCTTCGCCTATACGGTGCTGCAGCCAGTTGGTCGTCCACGATTCACCTTCGGGAATGTCGTACAGCATACCGGTTTCGAGCGGGAAAAATCCACGACCGTATGCCTGCGCACGCGATTGAACACCCAACCGGCGACACCATTCCACATAAGTCCTGTTGAAACGGTCGAGAAACATTTCGGCTTTGGTTACTTCCACGTCATACCGTATCCGGTCGATCATATCCTTGAACACAGGTTCCATTTCCACGCCATACTTGTAATCCAGTACATTACCCATGCCTCCGGTCTGATACATCACAAACGGATAATACGGCATCAGATCGTATCCGTTGCGTTGCCTGAATACATCTGCCATGTCTTTGACCCAGTTAGCGCCTTCCAGTTCCAGGGAATCGGTGAATAGCGAACGTATGTTCTCCGATAGCGGTCCGATTCTCTTTTGAATGGCATCCGACATCCTGTTCAGATATTTCTCCACTGCTTCATGGTTTAGATGATTCAGCGTAGGACCTGCGGCGCCGGGTGCACCCGCAATTACTTCCGCAAACGAATCAATACGTACCAACGCATACAGCGCATGTTTTCCTTTCGGGACAGGGATCACAAACGAATCGCCGGAGCCAATCGTGTCAGAAAGATCGATGATTTGATCGGGACTTGAAAGAGGGTCGGGCGCTAATTGCAACGATACCAGATGCGGTATCCTGCCGCTGTACGGATGACTGACTTTCGGGTCGGCTTCCTTCAACAAAGTGAATACCGACGTCTCGTAATCCTTCGGTCCTTCCAGTTTTTGCACACCGATCACCATGACCTGACCCCTTTCGTCGCCTTCAAGAAACTCGCCGCCGAAAGGCCATCCCGAACCGACAATCAAATCGCAGGTCATATCCAATCGTTTGGCTTCGTCGAAAGCCACTTTCAACATGTCGATCCATTCGTCGTCAAGCCATTGCAATGATTTGATGCCAAGGTCGTCGACACCTTCCCCTCCTCTGTCGGGAAACTCGACTGGATTGATTTCCACGCCGCCAATACCGGCTTCCTTGAGTAAGCGCAGTTCCCTGACCAACTCATCCGCCTGCACCTTGTTACCGTTCCACCACCACCTGACAAACGGGTGATACATGGAAGCAGGATTCTTGAATAACCCGTACAAACTGTCCGGTTGCACCTTTTTCGGATCAACAGCCAAAGCAGTCAACGACGGATGCAACAGGAACCCTCCTGTTGCCAGTGAACTGCGAATAATAAATGCTCGTCTGTCCATATGTTATAATTTATAGTTAAAAATTCTTACAATGCTATCTGCCCTTTCCCATAACGGATGATCTCGAAAGGTTCAGCAGTACAGTCAACTACCGTCGAACCTTCAACATAACCGTAACCGCTATCCACGACCATGTCTACCTGGTCTTCATACCTTTCGTGTATCAGTTCCGGATCAGTTGCATATTCCGGTTCATCGGGGTCGTAATGAACCGACATTGATAACATCGGGTTTCCCAGTTCGCGACATATCTCGCGAATGACCGAATTATCGGGCATACGAATACCTACTTCTTTCCGCTTCTTGTATATTTTGGGCAGTCCGCTATTTGTCGGCAAGATAAAGGTATAAGGACCGGGCAGGTAATCGCGGATCAGCTTAAACACTGCATTACTGACTTTTGCATACGCACTGATATTCGACAGATCGTAACAGATGATAGAAAGGTTACTTTTTTCAGGATTGACCCCCTTCAACCGACAAATATTTTCAACCGCCCGTACATCAAGCGCATCACAGCCGATGGCATACATCGTATCGGTCGGATAAATCACCAAACCGCCCTCCTGCAAAATCTTCACGACCTTGCCTACATCTTTAATATTGGGGTTCTCGGGGTATATCTTTAAAATCATAGTTGTCAGTTGTCGTCGTTTCTCAATTCTCAATTAGTGTCGTTTCTCAATTCTCAATTAGTAAAATATATTCTTTTCACGCGCGGCGAAATGGAGGTGAGTATCTCATACGGGATTGTATGTATTTTTTCAGCTATTTCATTGACGGTCAGTTCTTCATTAAAAAGTAAGACCGTATCGCCTTCCTTTGCATCCACGCCGGTCACGTCGACCATGCAGGCATCCATACATATATTGCCGACTATCGGACAACGTTTGCCTCCGACAAGCGCTTCCCCTACTCCATTGCTCAAAAGACGGTTCAAGCCGTCGGCATAACCTATCGGAAGGGTGGCAATCATCGAATCACGCTTTATAAAAGTCTTGCGTCCATAGCCAATCGAATCGCCTGCCGACACCCGTCGAATCTGGAGAATGATCGTTTTGAGGGAACATACGCATTGCAAATCTTTTGCAGCGCCCGACCCGCTGACGCCATAAAGCGATATCCCCAGCCGTATCATATCCATTTGATAATCAATAAAACGTTCGGCGCCGGCTGAATTAAGTATATGTTTCATCACGCTATAACCCATTTCGTTTTCGAATCCGGCAACCGTTTTTGAAAACAAATCCATCTGACAGTATGTAAAATCGTCCAACGCCTGCGAATCGCTCCCCGCCAAATGTGAAAATACGGAACGTACCGTCAAGCCGTTTTGCGCTTTCAACCGGCGGACTAACTCATGGATGTCGTCCGGATCAAAACCGAGCCGGTGCATGCCCGTATCGATTTTGATATGAACAGGGAAAAACGTTATCCCGCGACGCTCGGCCTCTTTAATTAATGCGTCGAGAAGCCTGAAACTGTATACTTCGGGTTCTAATCGCTGTTCAAATAACACATGAAAACTGCTCAACTCCGGATTCATGACCATAATCGGGATGGTAATGCCTTCTTTACGCAAGTCTTCCCCTTCGTCAGCTACAGCAACTGCCAGGTAATCACACTGATGTTCCTGAAGCGTTTTTGCTATCTCGAAGGAGCCTGCTCCATACCCGAAAGCCTTGACCATACAGATGATTTTGGTTTGCGGACGAAGTCGCGACCGGTAACAGTTATAATTATGCACTATCGCATCCAGGTTGACCTCCAAGATGGTTTCATGTACTTTTTTCTCCAACAATTCCGTGATCTGTTCGAAATGAAACGAACGGGAACCTTTGACAAGTATTAATTCGTTATGGAATTGATTTTGCTTCAACTGCCTGATAAAAACCTCCGTCGAAGGGTAAAACGCTTTTTCCATTCCTTCAAAAAGCGATGCATTGGCGCTTATGTCAGGTCCTATGCCGATGATGCGACCGACCTGTTTCCGGCGCAGCCGGTCAGCAACATTCGCATATAATATTTTCAGACACATTCCCGATTGTAAAACATCAGAAAGGATGATTGTGCTTGTCAGTTCTTTCCCCGCCCTGCGGCTTTGCTGAAAATTCAACGCAACCGACAACGAATTGATATCGGAATTATAGGTGTCATTGATCAGATGACACCCGTTGATGCCCTGTTTTACTTCCAGACGCATAGCCACCGGTTCAAGCGATGCGAAAACAGTGTCTTTTCGGATGACCTCCGACGGTTTCAGGTAAAGCATAACTGCCAGGCAATGGATAATATCTTCGATAAAACCGTCGTCAGTAAAAGGAACCGTAAATACATGCGTGATGCCCATCATCGTGCAGTGTAGCCTTGTCGACGTTTCTCCTTTATCGATTTCATTCACAAAAAGCGTCGCATCAGCATCCTTCCGACTCCAGCCAACGGCTTTACATGAAAGGCAAGACGCTTCCAATGCACTCTCAATCAGCTCATTGTCGGCATTGTAGATAATAACGTCGCTATCCATAAAAAGCGAAAGTTTTTCAATACACTTTTCTTTTGCCGTCTTGAAATTTTCCTGATGGGCTTCTCCGATATTCGTTATTACACCGATTGTAGGTGCAATTATCGGGCGCAGTGCGTCCATCTCGTGCGGAAATGAAATGCCGGCTTCAAAAATACCAAGCGTATGGTGTTTATCCATTTCCCAAACCGAAAGCGGTACGCCGATTTGCGAATTATAACTGCGCGGTGAGCGTACAATATTGAAATCGGTATGCATCAATTGATACAGCAACTCTTTGACTACCGTCTTGCCGTTACTTCCCGTGATCCCCACTACCGGAATCACAAAACGATGACGGTGAAACGCCGCCAGTTTTTGCAAGGCTTTCAACGGCTCTTTCACAATCAGGAAATTAGCCGCATCCATTTGTTTAAACACTGGCAATTCGTTGGAAACAACAAAATTGCGAACGCCCATCCTGTATAAATCGCCGATATATTTATGTCCGTCATTGGTTGTAGTACGAAACGCAAAGAAAAGCGTACTCTCCGGTATTGAAATCGCCCGGCTATCTGTCAGCAAACAAGTGATCTGCATGTCACAAATGATGTGACACGTAGCTTTGATTATGCCGGCAATTTCCCTGATACGATAATTCATAGTGATTCCTGTAATCTTCCTGCTATTTCACTTTCTACTTTCGAGAGGCAAATATACGGATTTTTTGTTTGTAACCGTTTAATTTTATTAAGTGTTTGTATTAAAAATTGTTTATACGGGTCAGACGATGGATGAAAGGGACGGTGCAACACGTCGCGATGAATCGATTCCACTTCCTTCAAATCTTCTTTTGTGACAGCATCCATGTATGTATCGCAAAACCGTTCCCATATATAATCAATCGCCGCATTTGACGGATGAAGCATATCATCGGTATAAAAACGGTAATCGCGTAACTCGTCCATCATCAACTCATAGGCGGGGAAATAAAATACCCGACCGTCATATTTTTCGATTAGCGTCTGCTCCGACAGTAACAATATCGACTTACTCAACTGATTACCATGCGCCCCATCCTTCCAGTGACGAATAGGGCTAACCGTAAATATCACTTTCACAGAAGCATTAACGGCAAATATTTTGTCAAGCGTCGCCGACCATTCGTCAACGATTTGATCGACCGTCAACAATGCTCTTTCAAAATGAGCGGCAGGCAGTTTATGGCAATTGGCAATTGTCCGTCCATCGCCTTTCAATCGATAAACATACGCCGTACCGAATGTGATCAACAGACAGGTTATCTTACAAAAGCAATCAGCCGCCACAGTTAGTTCACTGTTTATCTCCGTCAGCACATTTGCAGCCGATGTACCTGAAAATTTTCCGTGATGCATTAAACTGTGATACAGCCCGTTATATTCAAATAAATCGCTTTCGACAAACAGTTCCGGTTTTCGTAAACGATTACACACCGATGCAACCGAAAACGGATTATAGATCACGCCAAACGGGTTAACACAGGCATTCCATCCGTAATCCTTCATTTTCATCCCGGTCTGCCCGGCAAAGCACGAACCTAAAAACATCATCCTGTCTTTATAACTGATATTGAAAGGCGATTTATGTATCTCTACATGTGTGCAGTAATGTATCATTGGTTGTTTTTTCGTGCAAATATCGCTAAAATCGAGAAGAATACAAAATTTATTTTGTATTTCGGGTGCATTTGATACGGCTTTTAATAAAGATTTTTCGGTTATGACGACTTTCGACACCTGCAGACGGGATCAACGGGTTGTTATAAGAATTCTATCAAAGATCAACGATTCCAGCCTGTGAGCATTAAATAAAAGAGAGCCGTTTTTAAATCGGCTCTCTTTTATTGCATCTTCGACGATTCTTTGTTCATTCTGAGCGTATCGCCTATTTCATCTTCCAATCAATCTTTTAGTACGATAGCTGCTATCGTTGCATATGTCCCTGTATTCAATTCTTCATTGACATAAACGCGGTCTTGACGGATGGGGAGTTCTTTTCCGTCATATTCAATACGGTAACAATATCGCAAATCTTTATTATATCCGACAGGTCTCGAATCAACATCTATTAACTTCCAATAAGTAACTATCTCGTGTTCTTCTTCATTTCCGTATATATAAGGACAACTCATTATAATAGTAATCGTTTCTGCCGGGGGATAAGTTTCATGATTAGCAAGAAAATCAGTTTAATATTTTTCATATTTTATTTATTTATTTACAAACACATTTTCTCTGTTAATGTTTTACAATGATTGTATGTACTTCCGGAGTAGGAGAAATACCATCGTAGATATGAAGATAATAAAATCCATCCGGCAAATCGGAAGTATTTAACTGCACAATGCCGTTTTGAGCTGAAATTTGGCTCACCATATTTCCTTGCGCACTAAATAAGCGGATATCATAAGTCATTATGCTTTTAGATGATACAATTGCCATTTGATCAAGGTCAATGTTGAGCATATCGTCAACAGGATTAGGAAAGGCGACACTCTTTCCACCTTTAGAAGGTTTTGCATAAACAGTCTTAACGGCAGATTCAACGCCGCAAGCAGTCGTTACCTGTACTGCAATATCATAATATCCTTCTATTGTAAAATTTATGCTTGCATAACAATTGTTAGCCCCAAAATAATAAGCGATAGAAGCGCCGCTTGAGGGAGTTACGCTCCATATAAAATTGCTTAAAGGAGGTGGATTCATTGTTGTGGCATAGAAGTCAAAGTTATAACCTACATTTGACGGACTGGTAATGAATACGCCTCTTTTTATTGTATTCAAGGTCATCGCAGACGAATAGAGCGGGTCCAACCAGTCACTCAATCTTGTTGAAGTTGTACCTCCACCTGTCCATGAACTATAAAAACGCCCAAAGTATTCTGTAACCGGAGCACATCCGTATTCTCCACCATGTAATTGTCCAATAACACGTTTATTGTTATCAAATAATGGAGATCCGGAGGATCCGCCTTCTGCTGTCCCGCTTTGTAAATAAACGCTCAAATGTGAATTTGTGGGTGAAGTTAAACAATTATTCCAATAAACAATGTTATTATGCACTGTCGGAGTGTTATAAGAAAATGATATTTTCTTAGGTAAACCATCTGGATGATGAATACATGTTGAATTAGGAGTATAGTATCCGCTCCTGTCCCAACCCAAAAAATAATGGCAGAATGAGTTTAAAGTTGGATTTATTTCTACCAAAGCAAAGTCGGAATCTTGCCATGCAGATAATAAGGATGCTTTATTGTATGTAACCGAAGCAAAACTACCTCCATTGCATGGTGTTTTAAAATTAAACCTAAACACCCAATTTGCTACATTTGCTTTTTCCGATGTACTTAATACCCCATCACTACATCCAAATATATCTTTCTCTATGTCAATACAATGAAACGCCGTTAATAAAAAAGAACGAAAATTCTGCGCTGTATTATTTATTAATGAACCACTACATTGAGAAGTGTATTCTCCATTTGGAAATAATATCATCGCAACAGCATCTGCTTCATTCGCCCAGGCCGGATAACAATCTACATCATTGTGGCAAGCCAAAGCTCTTTCATTATTTTCTGAAATAAAAGAAAATATATTTTTATAACCATGTATGACGCTGGAAATCTTCAATGAAGATTGAGGGTTGCTGTGAGCAGGCTCCCGCAATTGAATGATTACTTCGTTGCCTGCCACTAAATCTGTCATATGCAATCCCTCATTCAAGTTCTGTGTTTCAGTTATTGGGCCATGCACCATCGAACCGTCCGTATTAAAAATATACAGTTCAGCATTAGGAGATAACTTCAATTCATCAAAAATAAATTTAATGAATGAGCATCGGGTGAAACGATTTTTAACCCAACCTGCCGCATACATACTTATAAACTACTCATATTCATAGGGTTGTCACTTATCGATTTCATTTATGGGGGACTACTGCTTTTTTTTTCATCTTCGGATTGGTTTGTTTAAATTTTAATGCACGGTATATTTTCATCTGTTCCATGTTAGGCCGTGTCATATCGCGTAGAATCAGGCTGTCTCTGTTTTCAAGTTTCATACGGGTGGTTACGATTGTTTGGGAGGACATGATATTGCGTATTAGCCGCCAGCTGTGATTGATACCCTCCAGTTTAAGCGTTTGACGAATAGCATGTACCAGTTGATAGGCAACAATGCCCAAGAAAATATGAGCTACCGTATTTTTGTCCTTTTGATGATGAACGGGTCGGATATCCAGGTCGGTTTTCAGACAGCGAAAAGTGCTTTCCAATTCGCGTAAAATATTGTAAATCTCCCATATCAGTTCTTCCGTAAGCCGGTTTTGAGAACACCTGATGAAATAAACGCCTGCTTCCCTGTCCGGTTTCGTTTGCTCATAAATAATATCGGTCACTGTTTTATTTTCGCCGACTTTCAGTTCAATTGTATATAACTTGCTGATGGACGGATATTTTTGCCGCAGCCTGCCGATCCGCTGATTGACCGCCGCTTCTTCCTTTACACCTCTTTTCTTTGACAGTGATGCCTTGATGTTTTCCAGTTCCGCGACAAAACGTTTCGTCAGTTTACTGCTCATCGACTGCTCCTTTTGCTGCTTCATGTCGCTTTTTACATACAAATAAAGGTCACCGTCCGTTTTACCGTCCGTTTTGCCATCTGCCTCACCTTTCGTTTTATCATTTGCTGTGCCGCCTGTTTTACCATCCGGCGTTGCAATACATATTTCTATTGGATGTTTCCGGTTGTCAAATACGGTTTTACATTCATTCTCCTCAAGGGAATACTCCTGCAAACCGCCGCGGGATACGCATATATAATCAAAATTTCTGTCACGTAAAAATTCCAGATTTGCTTCCGTCGCTATCCCGGCATCCATCACTGCTACCGGCCTGGCATCAAATAAACCGGCGTCCTTTTTACTGTCCGCCTCCAATCCCGAAACCACCTCCTGCAGGGTGGACGGTTCGGATATATTGCCGGCATATAATTTGGAACGGCGGATAAAACCCCGACCGTTCGACAGCAGAGCCAGTGAAATCAGTTTTGCGTCACTGCGCTTTTCCTTACTGCGTCCGAATTGGGCGAGGGTTGAATGTTCCTTACGGCCTTCAAAATAAAAATTGCTCAAATCGTACAAACAAAGGTGCATCCTGTCAGGGTGTTTCGAGTCAAAATGCTGATAAAGAAAGTCTTCAACCTTTTCTTTCAGATCATATAATGTACGGGCGGCTTTGTACAACTGGCGATGGTCAGGCGTTTTGTGCAGTGACAACATCTCACACAGCGAACTCTCGCTTCCTGTCCAGCGGCTTGTTTCCAGTTCGGAAGACGGGTGAATCATACGCGATATGATTTCAGCCGATATCCTTTTTTCAATCAAGTCATTACTGATAGTATGTGACAGGAAGCCGGACAGTCCGCAACCGTCAAGCATCTGTTTGGAAAGCCATTCGCCGCCAAAGGTGCGGCTGTCTTCATGGATGATTGAATTGATGTCCACTTTCCGAATGTCGCGATTTTCAGAATCTTCCAACTCTTCCGCTTCTTTTGCTCCTTCCGGTTCTTTTGGCTCCTCAGGTTCTTTCGGTTTCTCAGGTTCTTGGTACTCAACAAGTGAAACAGCGTTATCTTTACAGTCTAACAGCCTCTCTTTCAGAATCCTCTGATAAATGAGATCCGCCTCCTTTTCCACATTGTCAGGCAGGTTTGAAAAAAGCAGTTTCACTCCTTTCACCTTCTGCTCTATCCTGTCACACAACAATTTAAAGTCTTCCTTTCGGATATTTTCCAGCTTCCCTACATTTATAATGGTACGGTGACGAACCTTATTGTCAATTCGATACGATTCGCATAACCGGTAAGTATAATAACTCTTACCTGTTTTCTTGCTGCTTTTGTCTACTTTCTTTATAAACATTACTATATATTTTTGACGCTGCAAAAATACGATACAAATACGACTTATTCGAATATTTAAATATATTTAACATTCGTGTCTGGGACTACAAAGCGCTTTTTCGACTTTATATTTTATAATACGCTGAATATTAGTGATATAAATTTTTAATCGTTTTTAGCCTCCAATTTCATAACTTGTTGTTTATTAGCAATATGAATTTTTCCCTGACTCATTTTGGACTTATTTGTTGGAAGCACAAATTGCAAGTTGGGTTAAGCTCCATACATGCCATTTACCCAAATCTTCCCATGTACCGTCTGTTAAGTCATAGTTTACATCGAAATTTTTTCCAAAGCGAAAAGGGAATCCGTTCGCTTCATCAATTACATCTTCTTTCAACAATTTTTCTATATCAAACTGCGGCATTGTTTTTGTTGAAATGTCATGCGCTTGTCTCAACTCGGGAAAATGTTGGAAAGCGTCTTTTCGTTCATAATAGATAGTGGTTACCTGAGCAATAGCAGTAAAACCACTGAGTAAAAATACTGATAATGTAATAATTTGTTTCATGTCTTAAATTTATTAAAGTTATTTTGCTAAAAACCAAACATTTGTAATTCCAAGATCTGTCATGAATACTCCTTCAACCGGTTTCCAGTCATAAACTCCATTCCATATTCTTAGTTTATTGCCTTCATAGAAAGTATAAATATAAAGGACGCCGCCCCAGTATAAATAATCACGGTTCATGGAATAAGGCTTGCTACTTGTACATACTTCTTTTGCATCCGGAGGATAACCATCGAATCCGGTGAAGATGCCTCCATACAAGAATGTTCTTGCAGTTCCATCGGGAAGAAACTCAAAATAAGAGCCTTCCCATCTTGTTATTCTATTTGGGTCTTCGTTGCGACCTATTACATCCCATTTTCCGAGAATAGTTTTTTTGGGGTCAAATGTTAGCGTATCCATCGGTACCCACTGACCCAAATCCCAAACAATTTCATCTCGCGGAACCGGCTGAAATGGGGGATCTTGTGAAACCGGTAAGGTTTCAAAATTATCTTCCGGAGGCGCCGGAACTTCAATACTGTTTTCAATATCCATTTGGCATGAATAACAGACTAAAAAAAATATAAATAAAAATATGTTCTGTTTCATATAAAGATATATTAACATGACTACTCTCGTTATTAAATCAATTTTTTTATCAAACAAAAATTAATAATGTTTTAACGCCATTAACCTCCTTTCTTTTCGGCTTTACCAATCTTTTCCGACCTTGCAAAGGTAGGTATTAATAATTTATCCTGCAAAAAACATTTGTACTGTATTTTCATGCGCTTAAAACGCGCTTCAATGCAACAAAAGCACTCATTATTTGCGATTTTTTACTGATTCGCAAAACAGTTTTCCCGTCTTTATGTGATACCGGATATTGGATTCCGACATGTTCTCCTGCTTTGATATGGAAATGATGCTTTGCCCTCTGTTCAGTTTTGCCTGAATGTGCTGGATTTTTTCAGTCGTCATCCGTCGTCGCCGATTCCCGTTTGTAAATGTTATTTTCTTTTTCGAATATAGACGTGGGTCAGTCAGGTATAATAAATGATGATTGACGGCAAAGCCGATTGCCTGTATCATCGAATGAACGCCCAGCTAGCTTCGCGTAAATAGAATTTTCAATATTCCGAACCGTTTGATGTTCAATTTCCATCATGCCGGCTATCTGTTGATTCGTTTTCCCCTGTCTTGCAAAAATCAGCACTTTTTTTTCCTGCACGGATAGTAATTCTATCCGGTCTTTCTTCCATTCGCCTTTCAAATATTCGTCAAATTCCATACTGTTGCGATAATAGGCTCTCAGGTTTCCGGATTTATTCATTACCGAATTTGACATCATGCATATGCCAAACCGAACCTGTCCGTCAACAAACACAGGTTTCAACTTGTGGTAAGCCATTAGATACCCTGTTTGAGTTTTGATGCGGGCTGTAAACGAAAAATAATCTATTTCGTCCGGATTGTCCATCGCGCATGCACGCCGCAGGATCGCGGCGTGCATGTCTGCCATCAGTGCCAGGTCTTGGGGATGTATCACTTTTGGGAAAAAGTCGTACCCCAACGTCAGGACTTCATCCAAGCTGTGTCCATGAAAGAAGAAATCGCGGTTTACCACATAGAAAAATCCGCGTTTAAGAAAATCGATAACGTAAACAAAGTCAGTACACATATCCGCAAGGTTTTGGATAGCGAATGGGAACCGATCCATATTCGCATCGCCTGTAATCGCCGGTACTCCACTGTAAAAAAGAGAAGTAATTGATTTCGATGAAAGTGTATTTGTTTCCATAACTATAATAATTATGATTAAAGTAATTCAATAAAAAGTTTTGATCCTAAATTATCCAACAAAAGTAACATTTTTGTTTGTATAATAAACCATACAATCATTTATTTTTAAAATCGGCAAATTTATAGCGTGAAGATTTTGCGCTTTAGCGCAATTGAACATATATTTACTTTACATTTTTTAAATATAAGGATGTTTCCTCGCTCTAAACTGACTTGCCCCGCAACCCCAAAATTAATGGAACGGTCAAGCGGAGACGATTACAGAGGAATACAAAATTTTTTGTATTTCCGAGATCAAGCGATACTGCTTTTAAAAAGATTTTTCGGTTATGACTCCTTTCGACTCTTGCAGACAGGAATCATTCAACGCACCCTTACAGGCAAGAATTCGCTTTCGGAATAGATAAAATAATGCAAATTTTTAAGACGCTCATTTCACCGATTTGTAATTACTTGTATAATAGTTGAAAAAATTGACATTTAAAATGTTTGATATTCGCGATAACAGTTCAAAATTTATTGTTTGCTTTTTCAGAATCCGATACATGTATGAACGGTCGTACGGAATTTGCTCTGCGAGCCATGCAACGCTTCGTCTTTGACTTTTCAATTCTTCATGGATTATTCTTCCAATGTTAATTTTATTAACCACAGTTCCCATCTTATATATAATTTTGATAAATAAAAAGCGTGAATCTCAATTGTTCCTCGCTATCTGCGGTATTTGCCGTTACCTTGCACACAAGAAAACAAGTTAAGTTCACGCTTAAAATGTTAACATTCAACTTTTTACTTTGTGTGCTATCTTTTAATCGGCAAATTTCAGATAACAAAGTATAAGCTCAATGCTAACATTAATATATTTTATTCTACATCAAATTAATTTTCCATATAGTAATCTTTATTATTTTTACTGGGGCAAAATTACTCAAAAATTTAATAATACAAAGTATTTTCGTTAAAAGGCGATTATATCTAATTGATTTCATTCATTAGGACTATTTTTTCCACAGACTGGCAGTATTCACTTGTTTGCAAACCCCTACTGGCGTCCGAACAACTTCGTTTCCTGCCGGATGATCCTTCCATCATCGGTTACTCCTTCAATTATTACTGAATAGGTTGTCAACTCGTCTGCCGTGTAAAATTCAAACGAAGCCACGCCCGAACTGTCTGTTTGCACAACGGGTTGCCAATGGATCGTGATACGCAGGTCGGCGTCCGGCATATTGCGTTTTTCAGACGTATCATACTTGGGAGCGTAAAATGCTGCCGGTTGCTGGTAACCTAATGGTTGTATGGTTTTGATATGGAATGTAGGCGCATCCCTGTTGTCTTCTCCACGTTTTGTATAGACCACGATGACCCCGTTAACACCCCGCGAACCAAATGCCGCAGTGCCAGCCGCATCCCTCAAGATGTCAATTTGCGCTATGTCGCTTATATGAAGTGTGTTAAGTTCACTGATTCCCGTAGTCCAGTTGTCAATCACTAATAAAGGGTCCTTTCTGCCATTAATGGTATTTACGCCGCGGCTTAAAGGCAAACCCGCGAGTTTTCCAGCCAGAAAGGTTTGAATATCCATTCCGGGCATCCTTTTTATATCTTCTTCGGTAATGCGACTGTAAGGTGCAAGCATCTCGGAACTGTAATAGGGAGAATAAACGGCCTGCTTCTGTTTCCTTTCGGCTGTAACTGTCACTTCCGACAGGCGATAGGTACGCATTCCGCCTTCCGACACGTATTGCCGTTCGGCTTTGTCGATGTATTTTGCAAATTGACTCCCGTCAATCGCTGCCGGAGGAGCGGCAGGTAATGTTATTTCCGGGAAAGTCTCCGCATCGACGGTCAGTTCCATGTGCGTCATGCCTCTTCCGGGAACTACGCCTACCATGAACTGGACGCTGTCGGGCGCCTCGCAGTCATACAGGTAAAAACGACCTTTCGCGTCTGTTTTGACGACATCGAAATAACCTCCGCTAAACGACGTCGCGCTTACTTCAATATCTTCGACGGGCTTGCCCAACAACAAACTATGGATTGTTCCCGCTATTTCTGCACCAACTTCGAGTGGCGATGCAGGTTCGGCAAGACGTCCGTGCGCCAGTTCAGGAATATTGTAGCGTCGCCAGCCCTGCACGCGCATCAGTAAATCCAACGCATATGCCGGGGCATTGCTGTTTTGGAAATAGTATGCGGGATTTTCAATATGCCCTCGTAAATCGGAGGCAAGCAACAGGTGTGTGAGGATGTTGGATAGGGAATCTTGAGTCACTTCCCGGTCGGAGGTGACAGCAACTGAAAAACTGCCCGGCAAGGCTTCTCCCTCGCTATCGGTCACCGTCACACTGTTATTGATTAAGGTTCGGGCTGCAAAAACATCCCTGTCGGGTTGACAGTCTGCCTGCGCCTGGTCATGGTTGTTGATGAAAACAAGCCTTTCGCTCACGGGATTCATGCCGCCATCGAACAGTATAAGATGCAGCACGCCCGACGGAAACTGTTCCGGGTCGAAAGAGAGATTCTTCTCAGTGTCCCAAAGACTGACAAAATGCACCATGCCCCGCGAATGGGCGAGCAGGTAAAGACCGTCATTCTGTGCAGATTCAGCAGGTTGAAGCACCGAGATGATAATTCTGTCCTTCGTCTGATTGACTGACAGCGCATAACCGCGATCGACGGCAA
>Ga0082212_10005318_pt1 | contig 17583 bp, 12 predicted proteins | sample TergutNt197P3_FD_71548 | JGI IMG/M metagenome (GOLD analysis project Ga0082212, IMG submission 71548) | Neocapritermes taracua P3 segment gut microbial communities from Petit-Saut dam, French Guiana - Nt197 P3 | ecosystem: Host-associated > Arthropoda: Insects > Digestive system > Gut ... | reverse complement strand
TATCAGGTTGGCAGCGTCCATTAAATCCTCATCAATCGTAATGCTTCCGATATAATTAAGGTTGGCTTCAACAACCGTTACCCTGTGTATTTTCGACTTTAAGATTTCTATTTGCATATTATTCTAAATTAGTCATTTAAATTCGTTGCAAAGGTACTGCTTTTCCACAATTTCCCAAATGCTTTTCTATATTGGGTAAACAAAATAATATTAAACCAATAAATAAAACCAGTAATAGCAAGGTTTATCTCACATCACTTACCCAATCACTGCACTTCATTAGGGATTCTCCGTAGTGTAGACCGGCGCCTCAACCATACCGGAAGTATGATTCCCTTGATGATGCTCGACACCGAAATAGCCCACCATACGCCGGTTATCCCCATCCATGAAGCAAACAGCAGCGCCAGCGGGATGCGGGCAAAATTGAAGGTTATACTCACAACAGCCGGAGGTAGCGTGCGCCCCATACCGTTGAACATCCCTTGCGTGGTTAGTTCCAGCATCATAAATATCTGACTGAATCCCATCACCCAAAGGTAGTCGCCGCCTGCTCGGGCAGCATCAATCTCAGGAATAATCACACCGAAAATTTCAACGCCGAAAAATAGAAAGGACGCAGAAACAAGAACACCGAGCGATAACATAACCATCAACGTGTAACGGTAAGCCATCCGGGCACGGTTGATCTTACCGGCGCCGAAGTTTTGCGCGACAAAAGCGCTTAATGCTGTGGAAAATCCCTGCGACGTACTCCAGGTAACAGCTTCTATCTGTCCGCCGGTAGTTTGCGTGGTGATACCGAGGTGTCCCCCGTAAATAGAGGCAATGCGTGCCAGATAGGTATTGATGCTTGCAAAGAACAAAGTCATCATTGCTACCGGAAAACCAAGCCGCAACACACGTATCGTGAAATTACCCCGCAAGCGTACAAAAAAGGGAAATCTGCCCAGTATACCATCGTTCCTGCGCAACCGGAACACCAGCATCAGCAGTACCATTCCTTGCGAAATCCACGTGGCTATGGCAGCGCCTATCACGCCCATCCCTGCGAATACGCCCTTAACGCCAAAGATGAAAAGCGGATCAAGCAACATGTTGAATACCAACCCGGAAGAGACGAAAAGAAAAGGGATATTGCTACGTCCTGTGCCGTTGTAAATGCCTGTAAAATTAGTGATAAGAAATGCAAAAGGCACTGCTGTGGAAACGATATGAAGGTAATTAACAGCAAGAACCTGTATTTGAGGGGCAAGTTTGAAAAATGAGAGGATAAAATCTGCGCCAAAATGCAACACAACAGCCAGTACCAGCGCCAAGAGCAGACTGATGGTAGTAGTATGCGACGCACAAGCCGTCGCTTCACGCTCTTTTCCAGCGCCAAGCGCCTGACCGATACTTACTTCTGCTGCAACCTTCGACAACATAGCAAACGACGAATTGAGCCACATCACCATAGCCACCGCCCCGATGGCTGCTACCGACTCGCTGCCCAAGCGCCCCACCCAGGCCATATCGGTAAGATTATAGGCCATTTGTACGAAACTGGTAGCCATGATAGGCATTGCCAATCGTACTAATGGACTGAAAATAGCGCCATGCGTAAAATCTTTTGCTCCTGTCGGCATTTGTATTTGATGAAAAATGGGCTTTCCCCAAAAACCTCTTCGAGACCGCCCGTCATTGCGGGCTTGCCCCGCAATCTACTGATAAATTGCATACTCATAATGAGGAGATTCCGCGCCAAGCGCGGAATGACGGGCGTTTTGGACAACTCTTCCAATACTGTAAAACAATATTCTTCATTTAATCTTATACGCCATCAACGCATCGCCATGACGCAGATACATCACCCCCTCGTGTATTACAGGGTGCGCCCAGTGTTGTTCGGTACCCAAAGTAACTTTAAAATTACTCACCATTTCGAAGGTCTCCGGATTAGGTTTTACCAAACCCGCTTCGCCCTTTTCGCTGTAACAGTAAAGCATTCCATCGGCTAAAATAACATTGCATGGAGCGAGATCCCTTACTTTATATTGCGTTTCGCCGGTGTTCCAATCCACGCAATACCAATTCCTGTACTGATGTCCCGATGCGTAAATATAATCGCCAACCTTTACTACGCCGCCCAACTGAGTGTCTACTTCGACGTTTTTCCAAACCTGCTCAACGGATTTTCCGCCGTTGGTCAGGCGCAGCATCGTTGACCCCACGCCATATCCCGCAGCGGATAAAACCATGCCGTTGTGGTAAAGCGGAGTGTTGGGGTGGATATTAAATTCGTGCGACTGCGGGAACGACCACAGTTTTTCGCCCGTATCGGCGTTCAGTGCGATAATATATTCGGCAGTGCTTGTAACGATCATGGGAACAGACTGATCGCCTATATACTGCGGCGAACAGTAGGCTGATATCGTGCCTTCGCCCTGCGACGACCATATCAACGTTCCGGTGTTTTTGTTCAACGCTACCACGTTGTTGACGACGCCTCCCGGCGTGATAAAGATCTTCTCGCCAACAATCAGAGGCGATTCGCAAAAACCCCAATCCGTATTTCTTCCGTCGAAATTGGTCATTACCTCCGTTGACCAAATCTCTGTGAAAGTCGTTTCATCCAAACAAATGAGCCTGCCAAAGGCATTGTATATGTACAGTTTCCCATCGTTGATGCAAACGGTGGAACGCGGCCCCGGCCACTTCTCGTTCTCTTCCTTGGCTACTTCCTTTTTGGTGAGCAACTCCCCGTTGAGATTGAACACGTAAAGCACGAGATTGTCGTCTGTAAGTCCTGTTATATAAAGTTTTTCGCCGGCAATGGCAGCGGAGGTATGACCTTCGCCCAATCCTTCGTAATGCCACAATAATTGGGGGCCGTCTTCAGGCCAGACTTTCAACAATCCGGTTTCATGGTAAATACCGTCGCGTCCTTCGCCCCGCCATTGCGAGTTCGTTTGGACTTTTTTCGGGTCGGAGCTGCAATTCATCAGCATGACCGGTAAGAAAACTGCAAATAAAAACTTCTTCATCTGTTTAAAATAACTTATCGTGTTTTTCTGTTTTTCGGCAAAAGTAATTCTATTTCTTGAATTTTGCAATATTTTCAATTTATATTGCAGGGCAAATGTATCTAAATTGCTTTTTTCATACTCTTTGTTTCGAGCGCAAAAAGTCCTTGCGGACTGTGGTTTGCAACATAAAATGGATGAAAACGCATGGTTCCGAATAAAATTTAAACAACTTCTCAACGATGAGGATTTTGTGGGACATTAGGTCAGTTTTTATGTTCAGTTACCGAGAAATGCTCGATAACTGAAATCTCGTTCAATACTTTTGCTGTCATTTAAAGTTAAACAGTAATGGAAATATGAATGTTACTAAAATTGTCCATAAACCATAAATCGGTAAAAAAAATGCGATACTATTTTCAGCATATTCTATTTGATTTTTGTCTCTGATTGTTCTAAACAGTCTGTAAGTAACCATTAGCAAATTTGTTAAAATAAGAACATTGCTGCCTAATACAGCAAGTCTGTTTGGCGTTATACCCCATTCGGAAATTCTATATAAAATCGCAGATAGTGCAGTTCCATTCACAATTATTGTCACAATTGAGAGCGCAAGTAAAAGAAAAAAACCAGCATTGGCGTCGGAGTTTTTTGAAGTCTCTGCGATTGAGAAAAGAATAATTGCCATAACGCCAATTAAAAGCAAATTAAATATCAGAAGAAAATCTCTATCATTGTAGGGATCTTTACCTGTAATAATTATAGCCAAAAAATAAAGAACAAGTGTTACAAGCACTAATGGCGTAAACACTTTGGCGATTACAGGTGAAACCTTGTTTACTAATTGAGGATTTGTACGAACAAGATAAGTTCCAACAATTGGTGATGCTGCAACTCCCCAAACTACAATATATTGAAAATAAAATTCTCCTATTTCTATTTCAATTAGAGTAAACAGCCCCTGAGTGATGACTGTTAAAACAGCGCCTGCAATTAATATAATGGTTGTCATTACGATTAGGTCTCCGTTAAATCTTAAAAAGTCTAATCTGAGTTGGTAGTTTTTCAGATTGTCGCCAACAAACGAAAAACCCAGTAGTGTCCACAAAAATAAAGGTAAATGGATACATGCAAGCATTAGCGTATCACTTTTGCTGTTGTCGGGCAGAAGATTGATATAAAGAACTGACAATAAAATAACAACTGAACAAATAATAATACTTTTATGCTGACATTTTTGTTTCCACAAGAAATATGCAGTCATCAATGGAAAAACTATAAACGATATATTTCTTGGATAAAAATAATCAGCCTTAATTGTCGTAAACTCTGGAATTTTTGCTAACAATCCCGCAATAAATCCCGCAATAATTACAAAAATCAATTCATTGCGATTTCCCCAAGAAATCTCTTCGTTATCTAAGTTTAAGCGTTCATTCCAAATTTGGACGGTCTGATTATCTTTGATGTCGGGGTAAATCGCATTGAACGATCTTTTGAAGGCCGTTTTGTTTTCCCGATATAACTTTTCAAGTTGCTTCGGGTTGTCTAAATTATATATAATTTCTTCTTTCATCTCAATCCTTAACAAAGAAATGCAAAAATACAAAATTTATTGACATAACTTCTCTATTTTCTTTTTTCCTGCATGTTTCAGCACTTTGGCGTCCACATAAAACACGATTTCTTCCACGAAGTTGCTGCTATGGTCGCCGATGTGTTCTAATTTGCGCATAAGCGTTTTCAGTCCGCAGTGAATGTTGTTACTGCAGGGAACAATATAAAAAAACCTCAAAAAGTTTTTTCCAACTTTCGAGGTTTTTACCAATTCCTTACAAGTTTTTTATTTTCTGTCGGTAACAGGCTGATACGGAATGGTAAAGTAGAACGTCGTTCCTGCTCCTCTGGTTGATTCCACCCGTATGTCGCCGCCCATCATCTGGACGAGGCTACGCGAAATGTTCAGTCCGAGTCCGTTACCTCCGTATAAATGCCTTTCTTCAAGCTCGGCTTGCCGGAAGCGCTCGAAAATGAGTTCTTGCTGATCGGGCGCCAATCCTATGCCGGTATCTTCCACCACAAATTCAAGTTGGTCGGGAGCCGATTGCCGGTATCCGAAACGGATGTATCCTTTTTCGGTAAACTTGATAGCGTTACCTATCAGGTTGTTGATTACCTGACGCAAACGGGTTGGATCGATGAGAGCGGTACAGTTGTCGACAAACTCACTGTCGTCGAGAACCAACATGACGTTCTCCTTGTTTTTGGTATGCAGCAAATTGTCGAAAAGAATCTGCAATTCCTTCATCAAATCGTTGATATGTACGGGAATCGGGCGGATGTCCATTTGCTGGGCTTCAATCTTTGCCGCGTCAACGATGTCGTCAATCAGTTTCACCAATTGCGTACTGCTGTTTTGAACCACGTTGATGTATTCATGCTTTCGCTCACGCGACAGATTATCGGAGGCAAGGAATTGCAGGAATCCGGTAATGCCGTTCAACGGAGTGCGTATTTCGTGCGACATGTTGGCAAGGAATGCCGATTTGAGTTTATCGGATTCTTCAGCTTTTTCTTTGGCGTGAACGAGTTCTATTTCTGTTAACTTGCGGTCGGTGATGTCGATACTTACTTCTAATAGAGCCAATTGTCCGTCGATCCATTTAATAACTGTACTGGTATGTTCAAACCAACGCTCGGTAAATTCGTGATATTCTTCCCAATGATAAGTTTCACCGGAATGATATTTTTTGTTGTTCAGACGATGTCGGGGACAATGGATGCATGTATCGGTCTTGTTGTCATGCAATACTTCCCAACATATCTCGCCTTCTATTTTATCGCCAAACATTTTTTTCATTTTTTTGTTGGCAAAAAGAATTTTCATCGTGTTTAACTCTGCAACAAAAATATTTGCGTTGATATTTTCCAACACCGTGTGCAGGGTTTGCTGCGACAGCCGTATATCGGTTTCGGCCTGAAAACGGCGCGTGGCTGCGGATATGATTTGCGAAAGACTGTTCAACAATTCCACTTCGTTATGCTCCCATTCACGGTTGGCAGCACATTCGTCGAAACCGATAAATCCGTAATTCACGCCGTTTGCTGTCAGCGGCAAAGCAATAGTCGCCTTAACTCTAAAACGGTTAAGTATTTCGAAAACTGTGGGATCAAGGGTGCGAACGTCGGATGCACAAATGATTTCGCCAACATCAAATTTATCGAAAAAAGGCTGTACGAGCCCGACAGGCAAATTCTGCAATTTTTCAAAGGCAGGTGTGGTTATGTCAGTGTTACACCATTCGTAGGTACAACTGACGGCATTCCCGTTAGCGTTTTTTTCGAAAATATATACACGGCTTACTCCGGCATATTCGCCTATTTTGGCAAGCGATGCGTTGATGCCTTGGGGAATGTTTTTAGCCGATTGCAGGATATGCAGCACTTTGATAAGTATAGCCTGCCGGCGATTCAGGACTTCTAAATTTTTTTGCTGGTCGACTATTTCTGCGGTTTTTTCTTCCACCATCCATTCAAGTTTCGAGCGATATATATTCAATTCGTTGTTGATGGCATACAGTTCGTCGTTGGTACTTTTGAGTTTTTCGGTACGTTCTTTCACCAAGTATTCGAGTTCTTTACTGTATTTTGTTACTTTGTATTCGGATTCTTTGCGGCTGGTGATGTCGGTCATGATACCGTCCCATATCACTTTATTACCGTCTTCATACGAACATGAGGATACTCGTAACCAATGGAGCGCACCTTTTTTGTTGATGCGTATTTCTAATATACAGTTAGGCAAACCTGTGTAGGCTAAATCGTTAATCTGCCTTAAATTTTCCCAGTCCTCGGGATGCACGATGGCGTCGAACGCACTTAGATCTTCGGCTACCGATTCGGGCGTTAGTCCTGTGATCTGTTCCCATGTAGCGCTGACGTATTCCATATAGCGTCTTCCCGTATCGCGCTCAAAAACAAAACGGTACAGGGTTTCTTCCGGTAGATTGTCGTTCAATTTTGCAAACCGTTCGTTCGCGATCGAAAGTTTCCGTTCGTTTTCTTCGAGTTGTTCCCGATACCTTACTTCATCGGTAACATCGCGACTGATACCGCCCAGCATGATTTCACCGGATAAGGAGACAGGAAAATAGAAAATGGTATATATCCGGTGTTTGCCTGTTTTATTATGCCTGATATGACGGGTAATCACTTTCGTCTGCATGTTGTGTACCAATCCTTTCAGTTCGTCTGTCAGGTTTTGTAATTCTTCAACCGGTCTGCTGTCTGCAGGAAATAACAATGCCGCCATTTCCCAAAGATGCAGTTTCCCGATAAGCGATTCCTTTTCCAATCCCGATATTCGTTCATATCCGTTGTTCCATTCTCTGATAATTCCACTGCTGTCCACCAACACCATTCCGTCGGCTGAGTGGTCGAAAATACTGCGGAAAGTGCTTTCTCTTTCCTGTACATGTTCCAATTGTGCTTTTAACACATGAACTTCGTCTTCTAATTGCGCTATACGCTTGTCTGTATGATTCATGATCTGAATGTTTTATTTTATTGTGGTTGCTAAAATTTACTATCTACGCTATAAGTACAATTGAAATTGAAAAGCGGGTAGGTGGTATAGTAGATTTTTTTAGAAAATGTTCTGTAATTATGGGTAGTATCAAAATAAAAAACCCTCGAAAAGTATTCAACTTTCGAGGGGTTTTTCTTATTCTTTTTCAGCACATTAATGGGTCACAATGGAAAAAAAAGACCAATATTGTAAAGCAATGCCATATTCCCCGTTGGTTCATTCGTTTTGTTTTCCCATGCCCGTTCCCATCCGGGGCCTTTGGATAATACCGTTCCGAAACCTATTCCGAATTGGAATATTTTTCTGGCACGAAACGTATATACCGGGCCCAGGTAAGATGCGTAGTGGTTATCGCCAAACCCCTGATTCCAATATACGACAGATATGAATTGCGAATTAATACAAGGCTTGAAATGGTAATTGATACCGGCGCCAGCGCTGCCCAAACCAGCGCCTAATTGCAATCCTACCTGTTTTCCGACCAAAAACTCGAGGTCAGCTCCAATCAGTCCGCCGCCGCCCATCATTACACCAACATTAATGGCTGTGCGTTCTTCGCGTTCCAACATAGTTTTACCCTTTACGTGCGGTTGTGCTTCAAGGAAAACGACTTCATTCTGCTGACCGTAACAAGTGGCAGCAAACACTAAAAAGACTATGATACAACACTTTTTACACATGATAATTTTATTTTTTTTGATTATTTAAAAATTTAAGAACTTTTTATTGTTTTATTCTGCAACGCAGCGGATTGGCATGGCGCAAGCTTCTTCGGCTCTCCACATGCCCGCCGATTCTTTGCGGAGTATCAAGCCCAGACCATATCCCGGATCGTCATACGCAGACGCCGACCAGAAGGCTGCGTCAACACCGGTAAGAGTGAGGTTGCCTGTGCTGTAGTAGCGCCAGCCTGCTGCAGGGAAGAAGAGCGAAGCATTGTAACGGTCGCTGTTGGTTACAGGGTTGAAAAACAACCTGCCTATGTATGCTATATTTACGCCGGAGGAAACGGCTGTATTTGCCACTCCATTAGGACTTGCCGCTATCTGCCTCCTGTCGAAGAAACCGTCTGCATAATAGCCCCAGATAGAATTGCCTGTTTCGCTGGAGTAATTATAGTTTGGACCGGGATTTGCAAATAGCGATTGTCTTATTTCCGAATTGGCGACAGTAGTGCAGTGTTCGTAACCGGATGTAGATCCGTCGTTGGGGCGGCGATATCCTGCCGGACTTACTTCCTGTTCGCCTGCAAACGCATCCCAAAAACCTGCGCTTCCTCCCATGGCATTCCATTGCGACGGCGACGTTGGAGTATATGGATTCCATGCATAACGTTTCCTGTCGTTGCTGCCTGTTCCGGTGTGCGCCCACTGGAAAAGTGTTCCGGCTTTAGTCGGGTAGTCGGTAAATGTAGCGCTTTTCACAGGAACCGCAACATCCATTGTGCCATACGTGAGATTGTATGTAGAGAATTTCACGGCTGCCGTGCGGGTATGGTTGACCTTTCCATCGATACTGATCGCATCATTGGGAGTCATCAGATAGTCTGCTTCATCGCCTTGACGCAGGAATATCTTCTGATGTCTGCTGTTATTGGCATATGAGAGCAATACCACTGCATAACGCGCCGGATGTTGAGATGTCGGCGTATAGTTTGACTTCAATCCTATGCGGAATGTGATGTCTTCGCCTGACGTCAGGTTGCCGGTTACGGTGGCGTCATTGCCTTCCACTTGATAGCTTTCGGCGTTGCCGGGAGTTGCGGTATATATGTTCGGGTCGGAGCCTGATGAGCCCGGTAATTTGTCAACGCTGAGTACCACTCCGTCGCTACTGCCCCAGTTTCTATCCAACCATACCACTGATGCAGTCCACGCGCCCAGATTTGCAGCGTTGACACCCGCATGGATACGGATAATTCGTTCGCCTGTCTGGTTTGCCCTCCAGAATGCGCCCACGTAAGTAATAGCGTCTATAGGAGGAGTTCCTGCTCCTTCGTTGTCTGTAATCAATTCTGAATTGCCTTTCTGTATCACGGTTACTATGTATGTTAACCTTCCTGCTTTGAGATGAATATAAGCCGTGCGTTCCGATATACCTGCGTTTTGTCCCGCCAGCAGACGCATATCGTCGAGTTGTACGCCCCCTGCGCCTTCATTCGGGGTAATGCTTAACCAGCCTGAGGGAGTTATCCCTGTTTTGCTTCCCGATACTTCAGCCGTCCAGCCGTCGGGGTAATCGGTGGTAATTTTCAGAATGTTGTACATACTGCTCATATTTTGAGCGGCAGAGGATAATATGAAAGGATTATGGCTCACCCCCAGTATATACTGGTCGTTGAAAGTAATCTCGTGTATCAGGCTTTCGTCCCAGGCGATGATTTCGGCTGCCATATTGAACGGTTTGGCTCTGTAAGCATCATCAACAGTGGGCAAGCCCGATCCGTTGACTGATGTGATATTGCAGATATACCTGTGGTTGCGAAGAATATCCAGGTGCGTGGCGCCGTTCTGCGCAAAAAAGTCAAGACGGTAGTAAGTATCCTGAGTGTCGCTGCCATAACGCCCGCCAACCACAATACAGGTTTCTTCGAGGAAATTTCCTGCGTTTTTGGCTACCGTTTCAAACAGGTAAATCACTCCCCGCATAGCAACGTCAATCTCGCCGGGCGAGGTAAAGTCCGTATATTCCGTCGGACCAACCACACTGCTTACGGAAGCGGGCAGCGACGCTTTTTTGGCAATCATATCCAATCCGACATACTCCGTACCGGGTTTCGGCACGATACGCCCCGATGTATTGGTATTATAAACGTGTACGCTTTTGAGTTTAAAAACGTTTGTCAGACCGCCGACAGTTTTGTCAATCTGTACTTCTATCTTGGCAATCATACGCAGCATCTTTATCGGACTTTCGCTGATGGTGGTAGTCGAAGTGTTGATGATTTTCGGATCACTCTGTCCCCACATAGGAATAGCGGTGTAATTCGCAGAACTGATCGCATTCCAGCGGTCTGCGCTGTTCAGGTCGAAGGTCAGTCGCTCGAGCATTGCTTCCTTTTCAGTTCCAACAGCGCTACCTGCAATAAGGTTGTCAATTTTTCCGGAGGCGTTGGTAATGAAAACAAAACGCTGCCGGTAGTTTTCATCCACGCGCAGTTTAGCGCGGAAACTCTGGATACTTCCGGATTGTGGCGCGCCGTTGCTTTTGCCCGATACACGGTAGAGGAAGGTTTCACTGTTGTCGTTCTCTACCTTAAAGGCAAGCACGTCGAGGGTTGCAATCGCGTTCTCCTGATCGGCGCCAATTGCCCGCGTGGCGGGTTGAGAAGCGGTGTACGGCAAGGCAAGTTTCAGCGTTACTTCCTTTTCGCCGTCGCAGGGGCATGGAAGATCGTTGTTGAAACGTTCTTTCATACAGGAAGTTGCAACTGCAATGCTTACCAGAACGATCAGATATTTTAATGTACTTTTCATGATGTATTTATTTTAATAATGAAATATTGATTGAATTATATTAATTATAATATTGTATTGCAAACATAATGCCAAACTGTATGATTTTGATAAAAAATTTTCATTTATTCAACTAAATTGTCATCTTGTCCGCGTACCACCCATCCATTGATTTCGATGGTAATGGAAATGTTGGCAGGGTCTTCGGGTTCAAAGCCGTTCTCGAACCTCAAAACGATATCGTATATGTGCGTTGCATCGAAATCATTTTCAGGATTGGCTTTCAGGATCAGATCAACCAGATCGCCCGAATAAATACCGTGAGGATAAAGAAGTTTGCCGGTGGTTTTGTTGAGGATTTGTAATTTCGGCGTGCGGCGTTCAGCCGACAGGCGCATCACGTTGAGCGTTGAACGAAGTTGGTCAGCGCCGTCTTTCGTGCAGGGAGCGGTATATGTGAAGGTCTTGTCCGAAACGGCGTTCGCAAATGCGCCTTCAAACGTATAGTCGCTGTTGTTGTCTATAATATTGAAGGAAAAAACGTCGGCGGTAGCCGGAAGCAATTCCGTGCGAATATTAATGGTATTGGTCTGCTGTTTCAGCGGCATGGTAAAGCGCTGAACCTTTTCGTTGGTTACTGTTGCCGGAAGTTCAGAGTGGAATAAGTGATGAATGGGTTCGGTTTCCTGGGAGACCACATTGTTGCGGTATTCCAGCATCAACAGTGCGTCCTCGAAGCGTGTTTTGCCTCTCTCAAATGTGTCGGGTTCGATGGTGTAGAATTGCTCGTCCTTTCCCGCCCAGGCAATGAAATGATATTTTCCGGGAAGCAAATCGGAACAGTCTATATAATATTCTTCGGGAGTGAAACCGATGATGCGCTCGTCACGGTATTCGCACAGATAGTAACCCTTATGGTTGAAAACGAAGAGGTTCATTCTGTCCACATCTTCAGGCTCGATTTTAGTACCCCGCGCCGGCGTACTGACGTCGAAATAAACCCGTATCTGTTCCGGACAGTTCTTCATGTCTTCTTTCAGACACGAACTCAGTAACAGCATCGCGCATCCGACTGTCGTTAAGCGTAACTTCCGTATTATTTTCGATTTCCTGTTCATGATTTCTGAATGTTTACTAATTGATTTCTGAAAAATGTTTTTTAGAAATGCAAAATAAAAAGCATATAACAGTTTTTGGCATCCCGTTAGGGATGGGAGTTCGGTAGGAAATGTTCGGACGCTTCTTCCCGAGCATCCCGTTAGGGATGCAACGTCGTTCAATTTGTCCGCATTCCTGACGGAATGCGAGGTGCAGGCGGCGTCGTTTTTTTCTACCGAACTTTCATCCCTAACGGGATACTTATTTGAAAAAATATTCATATCAAATCTTTGTATATCTTGTTTATTTTTGCGTGCATCAACCTTATCAATGAAAGCCCCCCAATAAATTGAGTAATTAATTTCTAATCCTTTTGATTTTTTTATGGGCTTATTTACTGAGGAAACTTTCATTTTCAAAGGTCTTTATTTCTGTTCTTATTCCAGATCGTAATCCGAAAGAACGGGCGTATGCCAGTTTACGACATTGATCTCGGCGGTAATATTGGTTTCTACTTCGATCGGGTTCCATGGATCGAGAACTTCAGGTACGTTACGACCGGGAGCAACGATACGTTTGATGTTGCACTGGTAAAAATCGTTACGAAGAACGTCCCATTGATTGATGATATCTCGCGGATTTTTGTTCAGGTAAATATCCCAGTAGCATCTTCCGCCGGTATAGGTATTAACATCTGCGGCAGTCTTACCCTTTGAGACGGCAAAATCAGCGGCTTGGGACTGAATGCCGAAGTAGTAATCGCCTTCCATATCTATTCTGACGTGATAGAATGTTACGGGAGTAACAGCGATATTTGTTGTTTGGGTTAAAACGCCGCCTGTATAAGTCCAGAGATTTGCAGGGATAAATTCCCCGCGAACCGTTGCACGGGTGGCTTCCCCCTTGATTTTGCTTTCCGTTGTATTTTCGGAAGCATAGCGCGGTCTGTAGTCATTTTTGGTAGGATTGGCGATAGTCCGGCGGTTCAGAACATCAACATAGTCGGTTGCAGGCGTATCTTCAAAATCGCCGGCATAATAAAGATTATTCGGATCCCTTACCCAGTTCGGGTCTCTGCGTTCAGGTGCAATTCCCTGAAGCATAAAGAGTTTATTGTTGAAGTTATTCACTGCAAACTGCAGATTGCTCAATGTACCCGGTACGCCGGTTATGACCAGATCAACGTCGGTTTCTACGGTTACTTTGGCAACCAACCTCTCGCATCTGAGAACTACCCTGTTTGCCGTTGCTGCATTGCTTTCAGTTTCTACGACAAACGTTCCGGAAACAGGCTCGGTGCTGAACATAACAAACCCGTTCGCACCTGTCATCTGTGCACGGCTCATAGTTTGCGCCACCGTTGTCAGCGTGCCGATCATCGGTTTTTTGTTCAGATCATCAACAACAGACTGCGGCAGATTGATACCGGCAACTACTTTCTTACTGCCCGTAGTTGTTTGGATTTTGGTGGTTGAAGTATATACATCTGCATCGGTACCGTTAGACGGATTTGCCGAAAAAGCGCTGGCAGTCAGACTTTGGTGTCTTTGCAAAGTACCCGAAGGATAGTAGATGAAAATATCTACTTTTTTCAATTCAGCCTCGCTATCCAATGCGTTGGGGTCAAATGTGGCACGGGTTTGAGGTATGCCCGGAAATTTAATGGAAATTTCCATCGTGGTGGCTTCGCCTCCTTCATCGGAGGTTGCTTTATCCTTGTTACAGGATGAGAACAAGACTGTTGCAGCGAGGGCTGCGATTACAAAAAAAATGGTTTTCATTGGTTTAAAATTTTTATTGTTATTTTTAATATTTGTTATTGTGTTTTTGTTAAAGTATTCTTAGTATCTTTCTTTTGCTGTTTAACCTTGTTCATTTCTTCAAGGTTTCTGAGCGCCTCAGGGATATTTCCTACCGCTGCCCTGGCGAAATGTGCGGAGGCTTCGTCATATCTTTTCTGCATAGCGGCAATGATGCCCATATTGTTTTCCCATGCGGGTTCGCGTGAATACACTTTTTCCATATATTTTACTGCGGCTTCCGTATCGCCTTTTTCCAAAGCGGTGGCGGCGGCGTTGAAATTGGCGGTAATATCGTCGGGGAAGGTTTTTGCGGCAATCTCAAACACTCTTTGAAACTCTTCGCTTCCGGAAGGATAGGTTTGAGCAATCAGGTACATTTCATTCAAACTCAGCAACGACGGATTGGTTTCGAGTTTTATTTTACCTTCTTCCACCGTAAACGGGATAACGGTATATTGCAGTTCGTAATCCGAACGTCGAAGGGTATGGAAAATGCCGACAAGCAAATCCTGCCATGCTTCGCCGCCATCCAATGATTTCAGCGCCCGTTCGCGCAGGTCGTAATCATCCTTGCTGCGAATGATGGCAAGCGCTTCATCTTTCCAGTCGTAATCGGAATGGGCTACGAGCGCCTCAAAATTTAGCCAGTCTTCGCCGTGCCCCATAACTCTAAACAGTTTTTTATCAAGCGCGTATGTTTTCTGTACATAATCTTTCAAAGCGACTGCACGATTACCCGACAGCGTCATATTGCTGGAGTATGCCCCGTCCGGCGACGCCCATCCGTCAATGATAATTCCGGTAATGGTAATCGCAGGGTCGCTTTTAGCCGTTTTAATCATATTGCCGATTTTAGCCAGTTCGAGGGCATTGTTGCTAAATGCAGGATCTAATTTGGATTTCCCGATGACGAAGTCGAGATATGCCTTTCCGGTTTCGCTGCGGTGTTTGACCGGTTCGGGCAGCGGTTTGATGAACGAAGCCGCAAAATTAAAATCCGGTTCTTCGTGCGAATTTTCGTCCTGTACCTTGCCGATGATCAGATTAAAACTCATTTTGACGAGCGGTCCGTTGCAGTCGCACTGATCTTCGCGGATAGCGAAATCGGCGTCGTCCATCCATTCTTCGTATGGCACGGTAACCGAATAATAATGTGGCTGTTGCTGTGCGCCTTTTTCGCTTGCATCAATCACAATCTGAATACCGTCAGGCTCGCGTCCCATAGACGCCATACGAAGATAGGTTTTGTGCCGGTTCTTTCCGTTGATCAGCACAATGGGCAATTCGAGCGACCTGTTTTCAGTTTCGATCACAGGCGTGAGCAGAACGTAAGCACGCGGGGATACATCGGCGTTGTTCAGTTCGATTTTTAAATCTACATACACTACATCGTCTTTGAGGGCATAACGGTTTTGAGTAACCGCCACACGATCCTGTGAAAAGGCGGTAAACGAATTCATCGCGGCGATGAACGTCATCAGTTGAATGATTTGGATACGTTTCATTTTGATGGATATTTTGAAGGTTAAAAAATGTAATATATCAGGCTTATTCCGGCGCGGGTTATTCCAAAATAATTTCTCTTTTCATTGGACAGCAGTTTGGCGCAGTTTTCGCACGGGTACCTGTCGTACCACAGACGGGCGTAACCTACGCCTATCTCGGCTTCCAGTCCCCATCGCGCGCTGACGGGCCAGACATATCCGTAAGAAATGCCCGCACCGGCAAGTTGTCCCTCGTAACGGTAGTCGTACATCACATCCGAAAAGGGCTGAGGCAAACGTCCCACATTGAAATAGGCATAGTGAGCGTGCAGCCCGAAATAATGCCCGTCGAACGCTTCGCATGTCCAGAGGCGCAACTCCGGCTGGAAGAGGACGAATTTGAACTTGCTGTTTTCATCCTTGTTGTACATCCATGGGTTGTAGGTAACCGGAAGGTCGAGCGTTATCTTTTGCTCCAACCTTGCTTCCACGCCCAGATTGATGGACGAAGTCAGGTCGTGAAGGATATTGGTTTTGACGGCAAAATACGGTGTTTCCCTCAACCGGTAAGCGGTTGCATAACGCTTGTTCGTCATCGCAGATTTTTGGGGCGACTTATAACCCTGACTGTACAGATTAAACCTGTCTTCCGCTTTTGCTTCCGTTGCAAGCCCCAGAAAGACAGTTACCAGTATGGTTTTCGCTGTGCAAACCAGCATCCGTTTGATTGAAAAATTCATTTTATTAGATTTGATTGGTTATATAATGATTTTAATTATCATTTTAAATTCATTATCGTATTTGTATCAAATATAATGCCAAACTTATTCTAATTTTCTCAAATAATTTTTTCGATATTTATTAAATATTCAAAATCAAATAGTTAAAACAAGAAAAAAAATAAAAATATATTTTTGTTAAAATTGAAAAAATGTTGTAATTTTGTAACGAATTAAAATTTAAAAATCATGAGTATTCAAGAGGTTCATCAATATCTGGAAAGTAAAGGCGTAAACCCTTCAGTTCAACGGGTTGCGATCATGCAATACATGCTGGATCACTGGACGCACCCCACGGTTGACCAGATTTACAGCGATCTGCTTCCTTCCATGCCTACTTTATCGAAGGCAACGGTGTACAACACCCTCAAACTGTTTGTGGACAAGAAGGCGGTCAATTCGCTGTTCATTGACGAGCGAAATGTCCGTTATGACGCCGCTACCAATCTGCATGCACATTTCAAGTGCAAGCATTGCGGCGCCATCAGCGACGTACCCCTCGAAGAAACAGATCTTCCCAAATTCAGAGGGAATTCTGAGCAATCGCCCGTCGAAACACAAATTTATTTTCTGGGAACATGCAAAAAATGCGGGGGGCAACTATCTCATGTGGCTTGAAAAAATGTGGATATTTTTTTACGATAACAGTTCAAAATCAAATCATTGCACTCCGCCCATCTTTTTGATGCAATGCAAGTTTTATCTCGTCAAACGATAGCGTTTCGATATTGAAGTAACAGCAGGCGCTTCCAATCTGTTGAGGGTAATGAGCATCTGAACTTTGGATGAATGTCTTTTGTTTCAGGTATTTATTTTTTGAAATGTAATCTTCGCGGGTGGTATTGTGGGAAATTTCAACGGCGTCTACATCTAAATCAAACGGAATAAAACCCAACTGGCTTGGGATGCTGAACTTGGGGCGGTTAATATGCGCGGGGATGAACAAGCCATTGAGAGAGTGCACTTTTGCAGCAACTTCTTCGACGGTTTTGCGGAGAGCTGAAGGTAAAAATTTAGGCTCTTCGTAGATAATATTCTGTTCTCTGTCAATTTGCACCTGATAACCAAACTTTTCGACGTCGTTCATGATGTCGGGGAGATTATCCTGCAAGTAATCCTCAAAATCGTCTAATGTATCATCCGTATCGAAAAAAGCCAGACAATGCGCTTCTTCTTTTGTGGTAACTTCTGCGCCGGTAAGTACGTAAATTCCGGCTTGACGACCGTATTCGCGGGCAAGTTTTCCATGTTTGGTGGTGTTGTGGTCGGTAATTCCGATGATGTCCAAACCACGCTCCTTCGCCAGACGGACAATTTCGTCAGGCGTCATATCCAAATCCCCGCATGGAGAAAGCAGGGTGTGGATATGCAG